>Ga0153939_1000942_pt1 | contig 11504 bp, 12 predicted proteins | sample TSNJ023MetaG_FD_104734 | JGI IMG/M metagenome (GOLD analysis project Ga0153939, IMG submission 104734) | Attine ant fungus gardens microbial communities from New Jersey, USA - TSNJ023 MetaG | ecosystem: Host-associated > Fungi > Mycelium > Unclassified | place: USA: New Jersey, Brendan T. Byrne... | reverse complement strand
TACAACGGGGAAAAACGAAAACGCCGTCCGCAATTTCGCACTCAACAGGCTTTCCAGGGGAATCCTGTTGGAAAACAAAAAGCGGAACGGGGAAAGAGGGGAATATGTCTTCTCCATAGACGGTTCATGGGTCAAGCCGTCCGATTATTACAAGCGCTGGATCAAATACCGGAATTATCAGGGCATCCGGCAGGCCACGCCATATGGATTGAGGCATACGTTTATCTCAATTGTGAAGACGCTGCCGGTGGGCTTGATAAGGCCGCTGGTGGGTCATTCCGTCAACATGGATACATACCGCGTTTATGGTCATGAGTTGACCGGCGAGAAACAAGAAACAGCCGGTCTTGTCCTGCGGGAATTTGAGAAACATTTAGCTCCGCGAAAAAGGTGCTTCCGCTCCCTCTGCGTAACCCACTTTTTAACCCATATGTTTTTTGTACGGCCTGAATAATATTTTTGGGGGTATTCCGTGGTTTTTGGATCTGCGGGGGCGCTCCGCTGCCGCATGGCTTAAAATATGCGTTTTTTGGTATTGATACACCGGACTAGTTGTGATAAAATTAACTTCCAGCAACGATGTTACAGGTTCGATTCCTGTCGGGGGTGCCAGCGGCCGGCCGCCGCACCTAAACGCGCTTCCGGTCCTTGCCAGGAGCGCGTTTTCGCGTGAAAGAATAAAAACAACGAGCCAAAATTTGTGTAAAAGGAATGATTTTTTATATGCGAATTCGAGCAGAGGAGTCGGCGGCGCTGATTGTGGACATCCAGGAGCGCCTGATGCCGGTGATACACGAGCAGGACGCCGTGGTGAAGCGGTGTGTCGTGCTGATACGGGGGCTCAAGGCCCTGGGGGTGCCCTTTGTGGTGCCCCGGCAGTATCCCAAGGGGCTGGGGGATGTGCTGCCGGAGATCCGCGATGCCATCGGTGAGTACGAGCCCCTGGACAAAGTGAGCTTCAGCGCCTGCTATGAGGAGGACCAAAAACAGGTGTTTCAGGCGCTGAACAAACAAACCATCATCGTCTGCGGCGCCGAGGCCCATGTCTGCGTGCTGCAAAGCGTCCTTGATCTCATCGCCGGGGGCTACCGGGTTGCGCTGGTCTGCGACTGCATCGGCTCGCGGTTCCCACAGGACAAGGAGATCGCCCTGCGCCGGGCCGAGCAGGAGGGAGCGCTGCTCACCACGGCGGAGTCCCTGCTTTTTGAGCTCGCCCAAAAGGCGGGCACCGATACCTTTAAAACCATCTCCCGCCTGATCAAATAACCGGACGCGATGTGACACCTTTTTTATCACGCCAACGCGTCGATCTCGGCCATCCAAGCCTGTGCGGAGGCGTCGCTGGGCATGCGCCAGTCCCCCCGGGGGGACAGCGCCACCGACCCCACCTTGGGGCCGTCGGGCACGCAGGAGCGCTTGAACTGCTGTTGGAAAAAGCGGCGGAAAAACATCCGCATCCAGTGCAGGGTCTCCTCCTTTGCATACTTGTCCCCGAAGGCAAGCCCGCACAGGAAGAAAATTTTCCCCGGGGAAAAGCCGTTGCGGATGGTGTGGTACAAAAAGAAGTCGTGGAGCTCGTAGGGGCCGATGAGGTCCTCGGTGCGCTGCTGGATGCCGTCGTCCTCATCGGGGGGGAGCAGCTCGGGGCTCACGGGGGTATCCAGCACATCCAGAAGTATCCTCCACGAGGCTTCATCCAGCTCGCCCGACTCCGCCACCCACTTCACCAGGGCGCGCACCAGCGTTTTGGGCACGCTGCAGTTTACATTGTACATGCTCATGTGGTCGCCGTTGTAGGTGGTAAAGCCCAGCGCCAGCTCGCTGAGATCCCCGGTGCCCACCACCAGGCCGTTCTCCATATTGGCAATATCCATGACCACCTGCGTGCGCTCCCTGGCCTGGGCGTTCTCGTAGGTGACGTCCCGCCGGGCGGGGTCGTGGCCGATGTCCCGCAGGTGGGTGGTGCAGGCCTCTCTGATATCGATTTCCCGGACCTCCGCCCCCAGCGAGCGCATCAGCTCCAGGGCGTTGGCGTGGGTGCGGCCGGTGGTGCCGAAGCCGGGCATGGTCACGCCGATGATGTCGCTGCGCGGGCGGCCCAGGAAATCGCAGGCCCGGGCGGCGCACAGCAGCGCCAGGGTGGAATCCAGCCCGCCGGACACCGCGATGATCAGCTTTTTGGAGCCGGTGTGCAGCAGCCGCCGGGCAAGGCCGGTGCGCTGAATATTGAATATTTCCCGGCAGTGCAGGCTCAGCGCCTGGCTGTCGGCGGGAACAAAGGGCTGGGGCGGGATTTGGCGGCGCACCGGCAGGTTGTTTTCCAGCTTCAGCGGCACGGTGATGGTTTTGTACTCCCAGGGACTTTGGGATTTCAGGCGGCTCATAAAGCTGTTGGTGCTGCGGCGGTAGTTCATCAAAAGCTGGATGTCCACATCCGCCCAGATGAGCTGGCTCTCCAGTTGGAATTGGGCGCTCTCGGCCAGCAGCGATCCGTTTTCGCAAATCATGCTGTGTCCGCCAAACACAAGGTCGGTGGTGGATTCGTGCATCCCCGCCGAGGCGTAAACATAGGCGGCGATGAGCCGGGAGCTCTGGCCGCCGACCAGATTGTTCCGGTATTTCGACTTGGACGCCAGTTCATTGCTGGCGGAGAGGTTGAGGATGACGTTGGCGCCGTTCAGCGCCTGGAAAGAGCTGGGGGGAATGGGGCACCACAGGTCCTCGCAGATCTCAATGCCCACCACAAGCTCCGGCAGATCGGGGCAGGCGAAGAGCAGGCCGTTGCCCATGGGGACGCCGCGGCCACACAGCTGGGCACAGCCGCTCTCCAAATCCTGGGCCGAGGAAAACCACCGCTCCTCATAAAATTCGTTGTGGTTGGGCAGAAAGGTCTTGGGGACGCCAGCCACTATTTTACCCTGGTGCAGCACCACCGCGCAGTTGAAGATCTGGTTGTCGGCCCGCACCGGCATCCCCACCACAATCAGCATGTCCATACTGCGGCTGTGCGCGAGAATGCGCTCCAGCGCCTGCTGTGCCGCATTGTACAGCGTGGACTGAAAAAACAAATCGCCGCAGGTATACCCGGTGAGGCACAGCTCGGGGAAGGTTAGAATTTTGATCCCCTGTTGCTGCGCCAAATCCAGTATTTTGTTAATTTCCTGTGCGTTGTAGGCCGGATCGGCCACCAGCAGCTTGGGGGCAGCCGCCCCCACCCGCGCGTATCCGTGCATAAAACCTCACCCTTTTCTTTTGTCTTGCCGGGGAATTGTCCGTTTTTCAATAATACTACTAGTATACCACAAAAATTCATTTGAGCAGCAAAAAAACCGCCCTGGGTACAGGCGGTTCTTTCTGTCCTCGTATGGGCGCGCATTACAACGCGCGGGTTACCTTATCGGAACGTAAACAACGGGTGCAGGCGTGAACGTGGCACGGGGATCCGTTCACAATTGCCTTTACGCGCTTTACATTGGGTTTCCAGGTCCGGTTGCTTCTCCGGTGGGAGTGGGAAACCCTAATTCCGAAAGTGACACCTTTTCCGCAGATGTCGCATTTAGCCATATACTGCACCTCCCTGCATTTCAAGTCAACAGCAGTAGTTTATCAGATTTTGCGGCGAATTGCAAGCTTTTTTTTCGAGTGTATTCTTATCTAATCCCCTTGTAAGCGCCCGCAGGCTCTGTTATACTGGTATGAGGAGTTTTATAGACTGAGGTCCGTTGGGAAAGGGAGGTTTCTTTTGACGCAGGAGTTTCTGTTCCAAATATTGGCACACGCCATTGTGCTGTTTACCGTGTTTCCCATCCACGAATGCGCCCACGGCTATGTCGCCCACAAGCTGGGGGACGACACCGCCAGGCTGCAGGGGCGCCTGACCCTGAATCCCTTTGCGCATTTGGACCTGCTGGGGAGCATTTTGATATTGTTCACCGGATTTGGCTGGGCCAAGCCGGTGCCCATCAATCCCCGCAACTTCAAGCATCCCCGGCGGGATATGGCCATATCCGCCCTGGCGGGTCCCTTGAGCAATGTGCTGGTGGCGCTGATTGTCATCGTTGTCTTTAAGGTGTTTTCTTTGTTTTTAAGCTCCCCCTCTATGCGGTATGCCAATATCTCGGTGAGCATGATAAACAGTATCTTCACGGTTCTCTATATTATCATCAGCGTCAATTTGTATCTGGCCGTCTTCAATATGCTGCCGGTGCCGCCGTTGGATGGCTCCCGGGTGTTCAGCGTGTTTTTGCCGGACAAGGTCTATTTTGGCATTATGCGCTACGAGCGCTATATCTTTCTCGCCCTCATGGCCCTGATCTGGACAGGGGCGTTGTCCCGCCCCCTCACCTTTGTGGCAAACCTCATACTCATCGGGCTGGATAAACTCACGCTGCCCCTTGGGTCGCTGTTTTAGGAGGGCGCCATGGAAAAATTGTCCTTTAAGGTGGCGGAGTACGACGCTCCGCTGGATCTGATACTGCACCTCATCTCCAAACACAAGCTGGACATTATGGACATCGATATCTCGGCGCTGCTGGAACAGTATCTCGCCTTTATTCAGGGCTGGCGGGAGCAAAATCTGGAGGTGCAAAGCGAGTTTTTGGAGATGGCCAGCCGTATTGTGTATATGAAGTCGGTGAGTCTGCTGCCCCGCCACGAGGAGGCGCAGCAGCTCCAGGCCGAGCTCACGGGACAGTTGGTGGAATACCGCCTGTGCAAGCTGACGGCGGAGCTGATGCGCGGGCTGTACCGCGGCGGCGACATTTATGTCCGCCGCCCCACGGAAATCCCCATTGATTTAACCTACCGCCTCACCCACAGCCCCCGCATGCTCTACAACGCCCTGCAGGACGCCCAGGGCAAGGGCGCGCGCCGCCTGCCTCCCCCCCGGGATTCCTTTGAGCCGCTGGTGTCCCGTCCGGTGGTCAGCGTCACCGCAAAGCTTTTTTCCGTGCTGCGGGATTTGCGCCGCCACGGGCGCTTGCAGTTGGACAAGCTGTACCGGCCGGAGCAGGGGCGCAGCAGCGTCATTGCCACGTTTTTGGCGGTGCTGGAGCTGGTGAAGAGCAGCAAGGTGACCATTTCCCCAAAAAACGAGGTGACCCTTATAAAAAAGCACCGGAAATCGGCGTGAGTACGGATTGCATTCCCGCGCGGCACAGGGTTTTTTTGCCCGTATATCAATGGAACAAAGTGGTGCGCGCATGGCTGCAAAAAAAGAGACAGGTGGGAGTGGATTGCGGTTGGAAGACGTCCAGCGCAGCATTGAGGCGATTTTATTTGCCAGCGGCGAGGCCGTGACGGCGGAAAAAATTGCACAGGTATTGGATATTGAGGAAAAAACGGTCAAACATCTTATCGAGAAAATCCGCGAGCAGTACCAGCAGATACAAAGCCCCTTTGAGATCGCCGCGCTGGAGGACGCCTACCAGATGTGCACGCTGCCCCAATACGGCGACGTCATCCGCGCGGCGCTGGAGCTGCGGCGCACCACCCCCCTGAGTCAGGCGGCCATGGAGGTGCTGGCGGTCATCGCCTACAACCAGCCGGTGACCCGCGCTTTTGTGGAGCAGGTGCGCGGCGTGGATTGCTCCAGCATTGTGCGCGGGCTGGTGGACAAGGGACTGGTGGAGGAGGCGGGGCGGCTGCTAATCCCCGGCAAGCCCATCTCCTACCGCACCACCGCCAATTTTCTGCGCTGCTTTGAGCTGTCCGGTCTGGACGACCTGCCGCGCCTGCTCCCTCTCCCCCCGGAGGAGGACCCAACGGAGGAGCAGGTGGAGGGGCAGATGGACTTTTTTGAATGACACTTTAGGCAGACGAAGGGGGTGAGGGGATGATTGGCTGGATAATCACAGGGTCCGTGCTGTCCTTTTTTCTCCTCATTTTCTCTGTTCCCGTCCGGTTCCACTTTACCTGGGGAACCGGTCAGGAGCTGCGGGCCAGCCTGCACATCCTGTTTTTGCGCTTCCGCTTTTTTCCCGAAAAGGCGGTCGAGGAAACCGCAAGGGACACCAAAAAGGCCCTGAAGAAAGAGGAGAAGAAAAAGGAGCTGGAGGAACAGGGCTATTTAAAGAAAGTAAAGGGGTGGCAAAAAACAGCGGGCGTCGTCTGGGACATTGTCAAAGCCACCCGCCGACCGCTGGCCTGGCTGCTCCGCCGCACCGTGTTTTACCGCATCCGCGTCAGCCTGGTGGTGGGGGGCGAGGACGCCCATGTCACCGCCATGCGCTACGGCCAGATGATGGCCGCGGTCTCGGCGGGAGTGGATATCCTCCAAAACCTTTTTTCCCTGCGCCGCCCCCGCATCCACATCACCCCGGACTTCACGCGGGAGACGCTGGACGCCAATGTGGGCTTTCGCGTGCGGATTCAGCCGTTGGTGGTTTTGGTTACCGCCGGGTGGGCAGGGCTGCGATGGCTTAGGGAAAATAAACGAAACAAAAAACAAAGAATAAAAGGTGGTAATCAGCATGAGCCGAGAACATCCCATTAGTGAATTTACAGCGTCCGCACTATCCAACCTGCGTTCGCTGGTGGACGTGAACACCATTATTGGGGATCCCATCTCCACCGCCGACGGCGTGGTGGTCATCCCCATCTCCAAGGTGTCCTTCGGCTACGCCTCCGGCGGAACCGATCTCCCCAGCCAAAAGCAGCCGGAGCTCTTCGGCGGCGGCACCGGCGGCGGCGTCACCATCCAGCCCCTGGCCTTTTTGGTCATCAACGGCGAAAAGGTGGAGCTGCTGCAGATGCAGAGCGCCGACAACACCGGCGACCGCATTGTCAACGCCGTGCCCGGCGTGCTGGACAAAATTCTGGACATGTTTAAAAAGGACGGCGACAAGGACGGCGGCGATAAGGATGAAACGCCGAAAAAATCCAAGGCGTAATGCCCATTCCAACATGAAATTAGAGCCCATCACCGCGGCCATTTTTGCACAAGGCTAGTCTAAGAACACTCCCCCGTTAATATACTATTTTAACAATATATCCGGGGAGTGTGCATATGCGTAAACGACTATTAAGCGGTGTTTTGGCGGCGGTCTGCCTATGCCTTTCCGCCGCGGCCCAAGAGGATGAGGTATTGGTGTCCACCGTGCCCGACACCCAGGGGCTGGAGGTGGGGGCCAAGGCGGCGGTGGTGATGGAGGCCTGTTCCGGCAAGGTTTTGTTTTCCCAAAGCGCCGCCGACCGCCTGCCCATGGCCAGCACCACCAAAATTATGACTGCCCTGATCGCTCTGGAGCAGACCGGCCTGGACGATGTATTTGAGGTGGACACGCAGGCCATCCACGTGGAGGGCTCCTCCATGGGCCTTCAGGAGGGCGACAAGGCCTCGCTGCGGGCCCTTGCCACCGGCATGCTGCTGACCTCTGGCAACGACGCCGCCAACGCGGCTGCGGTGCGCATCGGCGGCTCCATTCCCGGCTTTGCGGATCTCATGAACCAAAAGGCCGCCCAACTGGGCATGGAGAACACCCACTTTGTCACCCCCTCGGGGCTGGACGACGACCTGCATTACTCCACGGCCTATGACATGGCGCTGCTGGCCCGGGAGGCTTTGGGCAACAAGGAATTCGCCGCCATCTGCTCCCAGTATAAAATGCGCACCAGCTACGGCAATCCACCCTACCAGCGCTGGCTCACCAATCACAACAAGCTGCTCAATTACTACGAGGGCGCCATCGGCCTGAAAACGGGCTTTACCAAAAAATCGGGACGGTGTCTTGTCAGTGCCGCCACCCGGGGCGGCGTCACCCTCATCTGTGTAACCCTGGACTGCTCCGATGACTGGAATGTCCACCAAAACCTCTACAACCGCTATTTCTGCCTGTGGACGGTGGAGGATCTCTCCACCTGCATCCCCGCACTCACCGTGCCGGTGACCGGCGGAACACAGCAGCAGGTATGCGCCGCGGTCACACAGACGGCCAAGGTGCCGGTGCCGGTAGACGGCGCCGGAGTGGAGTATCAAATCACAAAGCAGCACTTCCTCTACGCGCCGGTGCGGCAGGGCCAGGTGGTGGGGGAGGCGGAGATTCTGCTGGACGGCGAAAGCGTCGCCAGCCTGACGCTCACCGCCGCGTCCGACGTCCCCCTGCTCCACGAATACGTGGAAAAACGCGGCTTCTTTCAGTGGCTCCGTGATTTATTTTTCCCCGATTAGCCGTATAGAGCCTCTCCCTATACGATACACTTTAAACACAGGCAGCCGTGGCACAGCCGCCGACAACTCTCAGCAAAGGAAGTACAACACATGCCCAACGAAGGTACGCGCATTCAGAAGGTCCTCTCGGACAACGGCGTCCTCTCCCGCCGCAAGGCGGAGCAGGCCATCGCCCAGGGGCGCATTACCGTCAACGGACGGCCCTGCCAAATCGGCCAGAAAATAAACCCCCGCAAGGACCTCATCGCCGTGGACGGCAAAAATATCGCGCTGCAAAAACGCAAGAACAACCTGTATATTATGCTCAACAAGCCCCGGGGCTATGTCACCACCACCAGCGACGAGCTGGGCCGCCGGTGTGTCGCCGATTTGGTGGCCGACGCGCCGGGGCGGGTGTACCCTGTGGGCAGGCTGGACCGAGTCAGCGAGGGGCTGCTCCTGCTGACCAACGACGGCAGCTTCGCCAACGACATCATGCACCCCAGCGCCCACGTGTCCAAAACCTATCGGGTGACGGTGCGCAGCGCCCCGGAGGAGGAGGACATCATCAAGCTGTCCACCGGCGTTGAAATCGACGGGAAAATGACGTCCCCGGCGGTGGTGCATGTGCTCACAAAGGAGCCGGAGCGCACGGTGCTCCAAATCACCATCTACGAGGGCCGCAACCGGCAAATCCGCAAGATGTGCGAGGCGGTGGGCCTCACGGTGGTGCGCCTGAAGCGCACCTCGGTGGGCCCGCTGAAGCTGGGCATGCTGCGCCCCGGCAAGTGGAGAGAGCTGAGCCCCTCGGAGCTGGCTGCCATCCGGGGAGCCATACAAAAGGCGCGCAATCAATCGGATCACAAGCGGAATGGAGGGCGTTAGAACCTTGCTGGAGATACGGCCCTGCCTGGACAAGCCCGTGGTGGCTGCCTACTGCAAAAAGTGCGGCAAAATACCCACCGAGGCCTTTTATGTGTACCTGGCGGCCAACCGGGGCGAGACCCTGGCCGCCGGGCTGTTTGAGATTACCAGCACCCAGGTGTGTGCGCTGCTTTACGAATCCGGGGAGGAGGACGCGTTCCTCTTTGACGGCGTGCTGCGCGCCGGTCTAAATTATGCCGCGGAATACGGCATCCCCAACGGGTTTATCCCGGAGGAATTCCGCCTGTTGCACAGGGACAAGTTTCAGAATCTAAGCTATCCCATCCAGCAGAAATTCAATATCAGCAACTTCTTCGCAAAGTATAAGAGCTGCGCGAATGCCGATGGATAAATTCAACACGACATAATGAATGATGAATGATTATGGTATCGCCATTCGGCGATGAATAAAGAGACAAATGAGGGCCTTGTGTTTTATTTTGATCCATCCGCCGCAGCGGATTCCACAATTATTCATTATTCATTATTCATCATTCATTTTTCATTCGTTTGTCGTGATAAAGTCAACTTCGATGCTTGTTAATATTTAGATAATAGTGTATAATAAAAAATGTTTCGATTTTTGTAAATTCGACGCATTTTAAATAATGTTTTCGATATGGATATTGGTCAAGAATGGAGGAGCCTCAATGAGTGTACAAAGCAAAATGGAAAAGGTTGCAAACGCCCGCGCCCTGGCATTTGGCGACACCCTGGCGCGCCAGCGGCTTGGAAAGTTGTTCGATCCCGACTCCTTTGTGGAAATCAACGGCTTTGTGACCTGTGACAACCAGCCTCCCGGCGTTGTGTGCGGTTACGGAGCGGTGATGGGCAGCCCTTGTTATGCCTTTGCACAGGACGTCAGCCAAAGCGGCGGAGCGGTGGGCGCGGTCCACGCGGCGAAAATTAAGAAGCTTTACGATATGGCTCTGAAAACAGGCGTCCCCGTAGTGGGTATATACGACAGCTACGGCGCGCGGGTTGCAGAGGGCGCCGGGGCGTTGGATGCGTATGGGGAAATCCTGTTGCATGTGAACAATCTATCCGGCGTGGTGCCGCAGATTGCCGTGGTGCTGGGTACCTGTGTGGGCGCCAGTGCCATGCTGGCCTGCAGCGCCGACTTTGTGGTGATGAGCGAGACGGCGGAATTCTATCTGTCGCCCCCACAGGACAGCGACGAGGGCGGCAGCGCCCAAGCGGCGATGGAGTGCGGCGTTGCACATGTTGTGAACGCGGACGATACGGGCGCCATCGCCTCGGTGAGACTGCTGCTGGCGCGGCTGCCTCTGAACAACCTGGCCTCTTCGCCGGTGAGCGATTTTGCGCGGGAAAACATCGATCCTGTTTCGGGACAAACCGGAAAGGAAATCGTTGCGGCTGTGTGTGACACAGGCAGTCCCCTGGAGCTGTTGGCGGGCTTTGGCAAGGCAAGCTACACCGCCATCGCCACCATGGGCGGAACGCCCTGCGGCGTTGTCGCCACCTCCGGGGATAAGCTGGACGCCGACAGCTGTGCGAAAATCGCCAAGGTTGTGTCGGTGTGCGACGCATATCAGCTCCCAATTCTCACCTTTGTAAACACCACCGGCTTCGCCCCCTCGGAAAAGGGCGGCCCCAGCGCGGGTGTGCGTGAATCCGCGCGTCTGGCCCATATATACGCCGAGGCCACCACTGCAAAGGTGGCGGTGATCACCGGCGACGCCTATGGCGCGGCGTACATCGCCCTGGCAAGCCGGGGCGCCAATTCCGACTACACCGTAGCCTGGCCCGGCGCCACCATCTCCGCTTTGGACCCCGTGGCGGCCGTGGCGTTCCTGTACGGTGAGCGCATCACAAAGGACAACCCCCGCCAGGCGGTGGAGGACGCCTATCGCAGCGAGGAGGCATCGGCCCTCACCGCGGCACAGCGCGGATACATCGACGATATCATCGACCCCTCCCTCACGCGGCCCGCCATCCTGTCCGCGCTGGACCTTCTGGCGGCCAAGCGCGTCACCAGGAATCCCAAAAAGCACAGCAATCTCCCGCTGTAACCAAATACGAAATCAGAATTATCAGGAGGAAACAAACCGATGAAAAGATTTAACATAACTGTAAACGGAAGAGCCTATGACGTACAGGTGGAAGAAATAGGCGCCGCCTCCCCTGCAGCGGCTCCCGCCCCTGCTCCGGCAGCCGCTCCCGCTCCCGCCCCTGCTCCGACAACTGCCCCTGCCGCCGCGCCCGCGCCCGCCGCCGGTTCCATGAGCGTGACCAGCCCTATGCCCGGTACCGTGCTGGACATCAAGGTGGTTCCCGGGCAGAAGGTGGAGACCAACGAGGTGGTGCTTATCCTGGAGGCCATGAAGATGGAAAACGAAATTGTGACCGCCTCGGCGGGCACAGTTGCCAGCGTGAATGTGAACAAGGGCGACAGCGTGGAAACCGGTGCGTT
>Ga0153939_1000939_pt1 | contig 11517 bp, 14 predicted proteins | sample TSNJ023MetaG_FD_104734 | JGI IMG/M metagenome (GOLD analysis project Ga0153939, IMG submission 104734) | Attine ant fungus gardens microbial communities from New Jersey, USA - TSNJ023 MetaG | ecosystem: Host-associated > Fungi > Mycelium > Unclassified | place: USA: New Jersey, Brendan T. Byrne... | reverse complement strand
TTTTGTTGTCTGCTAAAACCTCCAAGACCATCGCTCTTAATTCCTGCAACGTGACCATGCTATTTTCCCCTAAATCCCGATGACCGTCCAAATATACAGCGGAGCGGTCAGGGTAAAGACGAGGCAGGCGAACAGGATGGCGGGCGCCGTCCACTCGAACATGCCATGCTTTCGATAGTCAAAATACGCCATTCCCAATTTGGCAAAGAAAAACACCGCCAGAACAAGGTCGATCACCGGAAACACCACATTGTTGACCACCTGTTTAATCTGGCCGGAGGCGTCCTGCCATGTGCCCTCGATGGCCCCCGCCACATCGCCGGTTCCGGCCGCGAACGCCGCCGTGCTGAACAGACAGCAGAGGACAAGGGTGAGGCAGAGAATGCAGAGGGCTTTCCTATACTTTTTCATTAATAAATGCCACCTTTCTTGCGTTGAAATGGGAAAGCCGCGGGAGATTATATCCCCCGCGGCTCTGTCTTTTTCTGTTTTTCCTATGGCTTCAGTGGAGCGATATGCCAATCGTCCCACAGCGATCCCCGGATGGTCAGGCTGTCGGTCAGGTTCATCGACAGCATCCCCGTGGGAGTCCAGCAGTCGATCAGCCAGGTGTTAACGGTGTAAGCCCCGTCCGGCATCCATATGGGTGTGAAATGTGTCCGGTTCTTATAGGTCGAGTAGCTGTTGCTCTTGAACTGGAATTGGGAGCTGTTTCCGCTGACCGTCCTGTCCAGCAGCCGCCAGAATTGCTCGTAGCGGAACTCCGGGAAATAGCTGACGGCGTTCTGCGCCGGGGTGACCGCGCTGCTCTGGTTTGAGCTGACATTCGCCATCACGGTCTGGTTGATCCCATAGCCGGACTTCATCGTCCTGCCGCTGGCGGTGGGGTTGTGGTCATCCGTCTTGATGGTCATCGTGGCGGTCAGGCTGGCGGAGTAGCGGTCGAAGTCAAACTCCCACCAGCCGTGGTCGCACCAGTATCCGTCGTCGTCCTCGCCTCCCGAATGCCACACCCAGTATTCCTGCCACCAGGGGCGCCATACGCCCCAGTTGGCCGAGGTTGTCTGTGGCCGGCCGGGGACTGAGGCGTGTGTGAACGAGTCGTTGCGGTCGTCTGCCACGGGATTGGGCGGCGGGTTTTTGTCCAAATCCACGATCTTGACATTGATGGTTGCCTGCGCCGAGCCGGGACCGGAAACGCTCACGATGATCACCATGTCCTGCGGGGTGGCCGGCGTCGTCCAGCGCACCCAGGCAAGCTGGGAGTCGCCGGACGGGTAGTAGATATTGCCTGCGGAGTATGCCGTGCCGCCGATATTGAATGTCGCCCTGGCGGGGTGGTCGGGATCGGACTGGCCGCCGCTGACCCACACGGAGGTGATGACCTGCGTGTTCACCCGGTATTCGTAGTCGTAGGTTTCCAGCACGATTTCCTCCGGTTGTTCCTCAAAGCGGACGATGCCCAGCCCCAGCGAGGACTTGATGTCGGCGTTGGAGGCCGCGCTGGTGCGGCTGCCCGACCACGCCGGGTAACCCAGGTCGGAGGTTTCGAGGAACATTGCCAGCGGCAGGTTCTTATGGGAGAGGGACAGCATTTTGCTCCGCAGTCCGCCGCTGAGTATCTCATCGTACATGGCGGCTTCGGTGGCGGTCATCGCCACATCTACGCCCTGAAACTTAAAGTAGGCAAGTGGCTCCAACAGTAACTTGTAATCCCCGCCGATTAACACTTCGTAATTCATTCCGGTTATATTGGCAATTGAACGGATAACCTGTTCGTCCGTGAAATAGCTTCTGATGGCATCAATATTGTTGCCATCAGAGCCGGACGGGATAATACGCGGCAATGCCTGACTCGGTTTGATACAAGTGTAACTGCCTTGTATTGGCGAAAGCCCTGTACCGTTATTATATTGAATCTTGCTCACCTTGCCGAAATGATAAAGCGAAGCGGATGGGTTTTTATTTGTCAGATCTATCGGGGTAGTGACCACGGCGTGGCCGCTTGCCCTGACCACAGTGACACGGACGCCGTCATTGCCGGGATTCCAATAATTCTGTGAGGTGCCGCTGCCCATCCCGCCGCCACCCGAATCAATGTTGGGATCGCCTTCGGCGTAAGCGGCAAGCGGCGTCATGATGCACAAAAAAAGCGCCAGCAGTACGCTGGCGATTCGGTGTTGTTTCATACGCTCCCTTTCCGGTAAACGAAAAAGGCACGGCGCCATGCCATGCCTCTCCTTTGCCTGTATTCTTTTTCTGTCAGTCCATGATCCCGATCTTGTTTCCGTTCTCGTACATATCATCCGCCGGTATCACCTGATTTGCTCCGCCCTGCGGCACATTGTCAAAGCCGGGGAGCCCTCCCGATGTGCCGCCGCTTGTCGGTTTTTCAGTTGCCGGAGGGGGCGTTACAGCGTCATGGTCTACTGCCTGGGGCGGTTCGCTGACCGGCTTTCCGTCCGGCGTCTTGGTCGAGTCCTTTAGCGTTTCCTCGTCATATTCCGGCTTGGTGACGTCCGGCTGGATGGTCTGCTCGGTTCCGGTGGACACCGCGCCGCCGCCCGCGGGAGTCTGTGTTTCCGGCTTCACCACAACAACGGTGGGCGAATCATCCTTGCCGGCGTCCGCGCCGCTCCCATCGGTGCCGGGGTCTACCGTGACGCCGCCCGGTGTGTCCTCCAAAGCCGGGAGCGGATCGTCCTGCGCGGGTTCTTTTGAAAAACTGCCTCCGATCAGCACGACCAGCACGGCGCATATCACAAGGCATCCGGCTACGAGCAGCCATTTTTTTGTTCTGTTATTCATAGCGGTTCCTCCTGTATCTGTGTAATTTTACCTTTTCCTCTATTTGAGCCTCACCCTACCATAAGAGGGCGAAAATGTCCAGACCTTTTTTATAAAAAACCATGCCCTGTCTAAAATTTCGGCGTATATCCGGCGCTGGTTTTGACCGTGATCCGCATTGGCGGCAGCAGCCTGCCGCCGAACGACACCGGGACCTCCAGCTCTATGGCGCAGTCGGCAACGAAGCGGTCCGACGCCGAGTCGCCCGCGGCGAACGGGGCGTTTTGAATATCCACCGACAGCCCCCACACCCGGAACTCCATCCCGCCGTCCGCGGTTGGCTTCACATGGTACCCTCCGCTCCGGGAAAGTCCGAGGACGCCGTCCAGCCGGCTGTAGATATCGCCGTAGTCGAGGCTTTCCTCAAAATCCGAAGCCATCGGCTGGTAGGCGCCGCTGTAGCCTTCGCGCACACCGTGATAGACGTCGTCGTAATTCTCGGTCACCGTGGCGATTACCGCGCTCTGCACCGCGTCCCGAACCCCCTGCGCGACGATCAGCAACCGCAGGTATTCGGAGATCCCGGCAAAAATGATGACCAGCGCCAGAGTGATGGCTACGATCAGCGGGAAACCGGCGCCGCTCCGATCCTTTAGGATTCTCTTGATACGGTTCATTTCCAGTACACCTCGCTTTTGCCATCTGCCTCCGCCCGCAGGGTGATGGGGAAAGAGCCGAAGCCGCCGAACAGGCCGATATTGGTCTGCAGCGTGACGGTGACCGTGAATTCCTCGTTGAGTTGGATTCTGCCCGTTCTGGACCACGAAACCGTTGGATTGATCCCGGTCTTTTCCCGCAGGAGCTGTTCGCGGCGGGTGGTTTCGGTTCCCACGCGCCCCGCGATTTCCGCCTCCCGGCATAGCTCGGTCGCAAAGGTGTCGAGCTGCTGCTTGGCTATAAAGACCGGGAACACCCGCACGGCCAGCGCGATCACCAGCATGGCGCACAGCACCAGGACGCACACGTCGATGTATCCCTCGCCGCGCTTCGATTTCAGGGCTTTCAGCACATTGTCACCCCCTGTTCCATGCCGGGCGGCTTGTAGCCTTCGTCCAGCTCATATTCCTGTTCGGTGCTCTGTTTGTCCGCAATATTCCACAACGCGTGGGACATTTCTTCTTCCAGCACAGGCAGGGATTGTTCCTCCAGCCACTGATCCCGAACCACCTTCAGCGGGTTTTCAAAACGGAGGAGATATTCCAGATGGTCAGCAGAGTACCCACCGCTGTCCAATTCTTTCAACACCTGCTTGGTGGCCGCGATTTCCTCCGCTTTCCCGATCAACTCGGACGGAGTCATGGCAAGCCACTCCAAGGTGAATTGGGCATAATTTTTGCCCAGCTTTTTCCGAAGCTGTTCCACAATTTCGTTCTTTTCCATATGCCACCTCCTTCACTACTGGAACTGCATTCCCTGGACACAGCCGCCCACTTCCGGTGCATCCTCCTGCTCGATGTCGGGCTGGCTCTGCATTAGCTCCCACAGCGTGGTGTCCATGATATACTGCTGAGGAGTGTCCTGCCGGATGTATTCGTCCCGCAGGGCCTCCAGCGGATTTTCAAACCGCAGGAGATGCTCCAACTCATCCATGTGCCCGTCAATGTATTCGCCGCTTTTCAGTTCATCGTATACCATTTTAGTGACCGCGATCTGCTCCGCCTGCTCGATCAGGAGGGATGGTTCCAGTCCCAGCCATTTCTTAACCATCGCGGCATATTCTTTATCCAGTTTTTCAAATAGCCGGAGCTGAACATCCTGTTTCCGTATTCCGGCATCAATTTCCAGTCCGACATCCTGCCCTTCCTCTTGGTCGTAATTGGTCAGCATATGCCACACGCCTTTAGAATAATTGGCGCTGTGAATGTGCTGTGACAACAGTTCTTCAGCAGGGATTTCCATCGCGTATTCCGGGCTGCCGGGATGCCCTGCGGTGCTTTTGCCTTCCAGCAGGGCCTGTGCCTTTTCCGGCGTCAGATAAACATACCCGCCCGGCGTCATCATGTCCAATGTCGCGCCGGGATGTTGGGTGATAAAATCTTTTACATTCATACCGAGTCCTCCTTAAAACATCCCGCCGAGGGAATTGATGATCTCAAAGACAATGATGGCGAGGTAGGTGAACAGGAAACACATCAGCAGCATAAAGGAAAACACGCGGATTTTGGGCGGTATCTTCATGGCCTTCGCCTTGAGCCGCTGGAGCTCCAGTTGCTTCATATCGTGGGAGAGCATCTGGAAATACATCGCCCCGTCGTCGCCCCGCAGGACGCCGATCAGCCCCCGGACGATGTCCGAGAGCAGGGGCGAGTTGATTCTCGCCTCGAACCGGGTCAGCGCCGCCTCGTAGGAACCGGAGCGCATGTCGGCCGTCAGGATGTCCAGCTCGGCGGCAAAGACCTCGCCGGCGTTTTGCTTATAGTGGTCGGCGATGCCCAGCACGTCGCGGCTGGCCTTCAGCTCCTGCGTGACGGTCGCCACGAAGCGGGGCAGCTCCTGTTCGATTTCCTCCCGCTTGGCCTTCAGCTTCTCGTCCGCGCTCTGCGTGGCTTTGAAATATGTGAGGACCGCCAGAATCAGCACCACGGGAGCCAGCAGGGGCAGGACGATCAGGCAGGGGATGATCCCCAGCGCGATGCATCCGGACTTTGTGAGCGCGTATGCCGTGAACAGCTCCGGCGTCATGTCCAGCCCCGCCGCCGAGAGCGTGTTCGCCAGCCGGTGGCGCTTGTACTCGTCCATGCGGATCAGTCGGGAGAGCTTCACCGCCCATCCCATCATCAGGGCTTCGACGGTTTTGGTCCTGGCCTTCGCCTGACGCCCGGCCGAGAGCATCGCCTTTTGGGTGGCGAGGGTCGGCAGCCTGAGAATGTCCGCGAGGATAAAAAAGAGCCCTCCGGCGAGGAGGACCCCGAAAAATAACAGCCATATTGCCATAGGGATTCCTCCTTATCGTTTGTATTCGATGGGCTGTGTCAGCTTGATCACAAAGGCCGTGGAAATAAACAGCACCGCCGCGCAGACAGCCAGGATGATCTGTCCGGCAGGGGTGTTCATCAGCGTGTCGTACCAGCCTTTGTTGAGAAAATACATCAGCGGGATGTTGCCCACCACCAGAATCTGCATGATGATGAATTCCTTGCGCGGCTCGGTGATCAGGTTCTCCAGCTCGCCGTTGACGATCCGCATGTCACTGAGCTTTGCCACGATGGGCGTGAGGGTGGTCTTGAGGCCGCGGTCGTGCCGGCAGGCGGTCAGGGCGTCGCACCATTCGCGGAACACCTCGTTTTCGATCTTCATCTTCATGTCCTGCAGGGCCGCCGACACATCGGGGTCGACCAGCCGTATTCTGGCGAGGAAATCCCGAAAAACAGAGAGAACGGGCGGGTTCAGGTAGCCGAGGTTTTCCTCCACGGCGGTTTGGATGTCCTCGTTTCGCAGGTATGCCGTGGTGATGATACTGAGGGCCGTTTCCAGTTCCCCCGCGATAGCCTTCTTATAGTGGCTTTGGGTCAGCTTGACATACCAGAACGGCACGAACATCATCCCCGCCGCCAGCACCGGCACCAGGAAGAGGTTGCCCAGCAGGATGGCGGCCGCCGCCCCCGCCACGAACAGCAGCAGGGACAGGGCGCAGATCGCCGGGAAGGTCCGCTCCCGCCCGGTCATCTTCAGGATGTTCTGCACATCGGCGATCTCCCGGCGAATGACCGACTTCTTCTTCCTGCGGGTGGTTTCGTTGATATCGTCCTTGAGGCTCCGGGGCTTTGCCGTCAGGCTGCGGAACACTGATTCCGTCAGCTCCATCGGCGAGAGCCGGAGCAGAATAAAAAAGCCCGCGGCCATGCCGATACAGGCCACAAGCAGCATACTTGTCACGCGGATTCAACCTCCTTTCCATTGAGGGCTTCGGGAGCGGGCGGCGCGCTGCCTGCCAGCTTTTCGAGGACGTCCTGCGGCATTCCGTTTTCGAGGAACCGCTTTCGCAGCCCGCCTGAGATCGGGGACACCGCTTCATGGCGGCCGCCGATGATAAACTCTCCGCCCTCCAGCCGGTTCTCGGTGATATTGTAGCGGTAGAGGGTATTGTAGCGGCGCGTCCCGTCCGGCAGTATCTCGCACTCCATGATCTCCATCAGCTTGCGCTCCTTGTTCTCCAATTGCTTGGCGAATACCACGATGGGAAACGCCTCGCTCACCAGATCCATCAGGGTGTCGTCCGCCATATCGTATTTGCGCTTGCACAGCGTGACGATGCGCCGCCAGGTGGCCTCGCAGCTATTGCTGTGGACGGTGGACAGCACCGCGTGTCCGGTTCTGGCCGCTTCCTGGGCCGTATATGCTTCCGCGCTTCTCATCTCGCCCACGCAGATCACGTCGGGGTGGAAGCGCAGGGCCATGTCGAGGAGCGTGTCCTGATCGATGTTCTGCTTCTCGTTGTCCGACTCGCGGGTGATGGTGTGGATGACGCTGTTGCACACCCGCCCGTCCTTCTCCCGCACCAGGTCAAGCTCACGGCTGCCGTTTTCAATCGTGAAGATGCGTTTGTTGTGGGGGATGGTGGTCAGCAGCCAGCCGGCCACCGTGGTCTTGCCGGAGCCGGTGGCGCCGGCGACGCAGATGCTGATGCCGTAACGCAGACACTCGGAGAGGAAGTCCATCATTTCCTCCGTGGCGGTGCCGCCCCGCACAAAGTCCTCTTTGGTCATGCTCTGCGGGTTGACGATACGGATAGAGGCGGTTATCCCCACATCCTCGTCCACCAGCGGGGTTTTCAGCACGGCGATGCGGATGTTTTTGGAGAGATGCCCCAGCACGGCGGGGCTGGCGTTATCCAGCACCATGCCGGACACATGGAGCATCCTGCGGATCACGTTGATGGCGTGGTCGGGGCTGTCGAACCGTTCCTCCAGCTTGACGAGCTTTCCGGTGGAGTACAAAACCTCCACATCCCGCCAGGAGTTGACGTTGATTTCCTCGATGCCGGTTCCGAAGATGTACTTGGTTAAAAAACCGAATTCCGCCATCTCGGTGTAGAGGGCGTCCACCAGCTTCTCTCCGGACAGTCCCCGGACGGCGATGCGGTGGTCCTGCACATACTTGCCGATATACCGCTTGATTTGCTCTTTGGCGTCCCCGTCGCCGCCGTCCGTGATCAGGGTGGAATACTTCGACGAGACATATTCCTGCACATCGGCCAACACCGAGCCAAAATCCCGGCCGTCGTTCTCCGGCGTAAAGAACAGGGAGTGCGCCCGCTGCGTGGCGGCGCTCTGGCCGGACAGCGTCCTGCGGGGGGTATCGTCACCGCTGTCGTCCAGTTCCGGCTGCGGGGAGGCCATTGGCGTTTTTGTATATTTCTGCGGAGAGGCCATAGGTGATTCTTTATTTTGATCGTCCTGTTCCGGGGGCGTGACAGGCTGATTTTCCTCTCGGACAGCGGTTTCCTGTGCTGCCGCCGTGGTATCCTCATATGCCGGGGTCTGCTCCGCCGCGAACAGCGATGTGTTCCTTTTCTGGCCTAACACCCAAACACCTCCCGGCATATCTTCTCAATTTCTTTTCGGAATCCTCGGCTGTCCTTCATGGAGAGATCCGCCAGAAGGTTTCCGGCCAGATACTGGCTCTCCAGCTCCGGAGAGTATGGGAGCTTAAACGCCACACTGCCCAGCACCTGCCCGATATGCTCCCCGGCCTGATTGGGCCGCAGGTTGGAGGCGGTTTTGTACTGCTTGTCGGCGTCCCACTTGTTGTCGCGCAGCAGCGGGAGTTGGCTGGAGAGGTAGCTGACCGATTTAAGGTCGCAGTTCGCCAGGCGCAGCACCGAGTCGGCTTCCATCAGGGCAACCGCCGAGAGGATATCGTTGGCGATGTAGGAGCCGCAGTCGATCACCACATAGGGCGCCAGTTCCCGCAGGCATTCGATCAGCTCCCGCGCCTGGGTTTCACAGTAGGGCGGGTAGGTGTACTCGTTTTCGCCCTTCAGCATCCCAAGCATAGTCAGATAGGACAGGCGCTTGTGGGTGACGCAGTTGTGCTTTACGAGGTTTTCGCTCACATGGGCGGCGGCGAGGACGCTGCCCAGCGACCGTTCGCATTCCAGCTCCGAGGTCGGGCAGACGCAGGGCAGCATGGGGGCGGTCATGTCGCACAAAAGGAGGACCACATTGTTGCGCCCCGCCGCCAGATGCGTGGCGATCTTCACCGCCACGGTGGTCTTGCCGCTGCCGGGGCTGCCCCAAACAGCCAGCACGCCGCCCTCGGCGATGCCCTCCGGTTCTATGTCCGATTCGGAGCCACCTCTTGAGAATATGCCGCCCTTCTTGAAATTCAACATACTTACTCGCCCTCGCTTTCCGGGGGCGTCTGCTGCCCGGAGCCCTCCGTTCCAACGGATTCGTCGGAGGGAACGCCGGGATTGTCCGCTGAATCCTCATCTTCCTCCGGTTCGGGCGGGTACAGCTCCGCGATGACCGCGTCCTGCGCCCCGATGAACAGGGCGGCGTTTTCAGGCTGGCCGCGGTAGACAAGGGAAAGGTGGAGCTTGCCGTCCGCCTCCAGCTCGGCCAGCACCTTGCTCTGCTCTATCGTTACCAGCAGGGTGACGGTGGAGGGCAGCTCGCGTTCGTCATCCTCATTCTTCTCCCCGGTATTGGCGTCGTAGCCGGAGCTGGCGGTCACGCTGATCACCTCCACATACTGTAGTTCCGGGGGAATGACCGTCACGCCCTGCTTTTTGTAATCGGCGGCGATCACCTTGACGATGTCCCCGCTCTGCAGCTTGCCGGAGAGCCCGTTGGCAAAGGATTTGATCGTTACCGATATGGCCTGCCGGGTCCCGTCCAGGCTGTACAGGTAGGCGTTTTCGGCGGCGGGGGTGTCGGAGAGCTTGGGGGCGAGGATGTAATCGCCCACGGCGAGATCGGCGGCGGCATATTTGCCGAGGACGGTGTCGAGCTGCCGGATGACGCCGTCCGGCAGGTTGTACCCGCCCACCTCCACAACCGCCACCATGTCGGCCGTGATCATGTCGCCGGCCCGGATTTCCCTTGTAACGCGGACGATCTCCGTTTTCTGGCTGACGCTTTTATTGAAGAGCGGCGCGACGCCGAAGCAGATCGCCAGGGAGAGCAGGATGCACAGGACGCCGATCACCGTCCTGTTTTTGAATAAGCTCATAGTTCTGATAACCTCCTTAACAGGTCAAAGACCCGCGAAATTCAGTGTATACACGGCGATAAAACCGATGGAGAGAAAGGGGGCCAGCGGCAGCGAAGCCCGCCCGCTTTTCTTTTCACCCTTCCGCAGCCACCGGGCTATTTCGCTTCCCGCGTAAAAGAGGAGCATGGCGGCAAGGCCGATGGCGAGTCCTGAGATACCACCCTCAAATCCAAGCACAAGGCCGGAGGCCGCCGTCAGCTTGACGTCCCCTCCGCCGATGCCGCCCTGTTTGCACAGGGCGGCGATCAGCAGCGGCAGGGCCGCCAGTATCCCGAACAGCCGGGCGGGGCTGAAACAAATCAGCCCCGTCAGCGCGGTCAGCGCGCATATACTGTCCGGTATGATCCTCTTGCGGATGTCGAACACCGACGCCGTGGCCAGCAGCGCGATAAAAAAGACCGCCTGCATCACAAGCGGCGGCAATATCGTCACGATTGGCAGCGGTATGGGGCGAATCGGCGGGATCAGCGTCCTCACCATTGGGACATGCCCATGACAGGACCGCTCTGTCCGGGTTCCTCAAATTCGGGGCCTTCCTCCGGCCCGTCGACCTGCTCCGGTTCCTGTGCGCCCGCTGCCGTTTGGGTCTGTCCCTGAAGCTGCGCCAGCGTCTGCTCATAGGAGTCCAAAACCGCGCCGGTCAGCCGGTTTCTGGCTTCCACCGTATTGAAGGAGCAGGTTTCCTTCCAGCCGCCGGTCTGACGGAACTTGGGCATTGCGACCGACAGCGTTCCGTACTCGTCCTGCTTAACCCTGATCCGGTTGATGGTCAGGTCGCCGTATTCGGCGGCGGCAAAGGCGCGGGTATCGCCGTCCATCTCCAGCGAGTTGATCCGCACACCCAGCGGGATGGGAGCCTCCGCGGGGGTTTCCGCCTGCTGCTGATCAGGCGCCGGGACCTGCTCCTGCTGACCGGCGTGGGTTTCCGCGGCGGAATGTTCTCCGTGGATTTGATCCGCGATTCCCTTGATGGCGTCAAACACCGATTCCGGCGGGTGTCCGTCGATCCCGAAGTTCTGCATAAACGAGCGGATATCCTCGCGGAAATTTTCCGCCATGTATCCGAGCAGGGTTTCGGGCGATTCCTGCTGACGGGGCTCGTCCGTGACGGCCTGGTCCACAGTAGAGGCGGTTTGCTCCGCGCCGGGGCCTTCCAGCTCCGGCTCCGCGGGGGAAGTCTGCTCACGCAGGGCCTGTTCCTCCTGAGTCGGGGTTTCTCCAGTACCGGTTTGCTCCGCGCCGGGGCCTTCCAGCTCCGGCTCCACGGGGGAAGTCTGCTCACGCAGGGCCTGTTCCTCCGGGGGTGTTTCCTGTACGGGGTTATTTCTTGGCCTTCCTCTTGGCATATCATGTTCCTCCTGTACTTTTATTTATTGATCAGATCACAGATCAAATCAACCGTTGTAGTTGAACATCTCCTGGATGCGGCGGACCAGCGTGGGCAGGACGGTA
>Ga0153939_1000936_pt1 | contig 11527 bp, 10 predicted proteins | sample TSNJ023MetaG_FD_104734 | JGI IMG/M metagenome (GOLD analysis project Ga0153939, IMG submission 104734) | Attine ant fungus gardens microbial communities from New Jersey, USA - TSNJ023 MetaG | ecosystem: Host-associated > Fungi > Mycelium > Unclassified | place: USA: New Jersey, Brendan T. Byrne... | reverse complement strand
AGTTGATGAACCACCAGTAGTGGAGGAAGCTCCCTTTACTTCTGTGACTAACAAGAAGTGCAAGGGCAAGGGAAAAGTCCTTCCTCCTACTAACTCTTCTGCACCTCCCCAGACTCTACCCTTGGCTTAAAAGCAAGGGTAAAGTATACCTTTGAGGATAGAGTATAACTCTTTTAATGAAATGATGACTAGAAGGTTCTTCTTGCATACTTACTAGAAGAGAAGATATATAAAATTATTGCTCTCAGAAGTGACTTCTATGTTATTATCTTCCAGAACACCTTGAGTGGCTATGCAGTACCCTGAAAGTGGTCAAAACCACTGCAAGGGATAGTATATCGGGGACTGTGGGTAATATAAGTGAGTCCCATCAATCGAAGAAGGCTTTGATTGGAATGGCTCTTCCCTCAGGTTGATAGTCTCTCTCTTACCCACCCAAATTCATGGGCTTCAGGCAAGCAGCTGTTCTAGCACCCGTCTCCTTCTTTCTAGGTGAGAATTTACTTCACAATATAACTGGGATTGCTACTTATCAATGTTCCGCCCTATGTCATCTGCTTTGTTGTATGTTGCTCAATAGGTGTCTTGTTCATCTCCTTTAATGTTGATCATCGGATCTTATGGGGAGCTGCAGGCTTGACTGAAGAAGTAGTCATGGACGGATTTCAGTTCTATGCCACGTTTTTCAATGCTCCACCTGCAATCAAGGTACAAGAGAACCAGCGAATTCTTGCGGTGGTTGACCTTTGTGTTCCTGTCACCCAGGCTCTCCTTCATGGAATGATCGGTATAGGCCTCATCGGCACACTTTCCAAGCTACACAAATGGGATGAGAGTGCTGTGTTCTTTGATGGGTCAAGTCTTGGTACGATACCATGACACGTCGCTCTGAATCGTGTGCTCTGTACTCATGTTATGTTGATGTTGGCATCCTTCATTTTGATCGACAGTTGCTTATGTCTTCAGCATTGTGCTCTACGTAACGGTTACAATCCCATCACTGCGAACAGTCGTGACTCCACTTCAGGAGGAGACGAAACAAAACCAAGTACAAGCTTTGTGCGTCCTTTGCGCAGGAAATGTGATCATCATAGTTTGCCTGCTGGCCGTGTTGGCACTTCAGGTACAACCTATTGCCGCTTTCTCTCGGTTATTTATTTAGTTGGTTTTCCATTCTTACACTTGTCTCCAGGCCGGGCAGGAGTATGCACATCGACAAGACGTCCGTCAGTTTGCCAGGATGGAGAAGGGCACAAAAGCTGGTCTCAAGAAGGATCAATAATAACACTTTCCGGTAGCTCTGGTTCTGCTCCTATCTACTACTGTCGTGAAAAATCTTGGATATATTCTTGCGATTTACTAATCTATCTCAACGTCATTAGACAGATAAACATGACATAAAAACCTAGTGAAGCAGCTGGTCTCAAATGGGGCGACTGGCATCACTTGGTGATTCGACTTGCTCACCGTGTCAATGAATATAGGATTTCCTTCGCTGGGCACCCATCATTCCCTCTTGTCCGCCACTACTGTGGAATCGTCAGCCAATTATCTAGCGCCACAAAATCCGAAACCTTGCTCTTAAGGCCCCAAGAAAATCAAACAATATTTTACAGACATCCACGGTTCTATTCTTGTGTATCTACTAAACCAGTGGATCAAACATCAGAGATTGTGCCATCTCTAGCGATGATGATTCGTGAAGTGATTTCTTCTGGTCTATGAAACATCTCAGGACCGACTGCCACTAGGTTGGAATGCACCTCCGTGTTTAGCCATTCATAATACAGCTTTTAGTGTTCGGTCGTTTCATCAGACATTCTGTTGACAAATACCAGCGTGCAGATTGCACATTGCAACGCTATAAGCAACATTAGTGTACACTGCATATCACATTATCCATTCTTATAGACGCCCAGTGGAAGTATTCATATCTTATCTGTTGAGTACTACTGTTAGTCAAAACAAGCAAACATTTGGGCAGTATGGCTAACAAGTACTGGTTAGCCACTAGTCATAGTTAGCCACTGAAAGTAGGAGATCCTCAGAAAATTGAATAATGTAATGGAAAAGAATTTAGTAAAAATAAAATAAGATAGAGAAAATTGGATCTCTATTAGAACATTAGAAGACCATTGGAAATGGTATATGACACATTTATCCCTGCCTTTTTTCTAATATGTAGCAAACCATATCAACTTTCTTGTTTCTCCCTCGAGCTACTAATCATCATTATGACCTCTATCCCCTCGAACAAGTAGTCATCAGCTAAAAAGGGACCACAGTTTACATCAGCACTAGATCAGTGTTGTAGTAAGGGTAGACAATAAGAGTATCTTGGTCATGGTTCCAAAAAGCTGATAACGTACCAGGCAGGAACAGTCAAAGGGATCTTTACAGTCATCTGTAACATTTAAACCAATGCAAAGATGGAGTCAGATCAAGTTGTCTCAGATTGGCGCAGGATCCACCACTGCCAAAATGCAGGGAAAGAATTGGGTGTCAGCAACAAAAAGATACCCAAGGGTATAGTTGAAAGATGCACTATTCTATTGCATGTGCTGCAACTGAGGCAGGATCATCATTGGCTATATGACCATGGCACTCCATGGCACAGATGCTGACCTGGCGCACCCATTGCGAACCTAGTGAAATGATGACCCACCGCAAGTCCCTAGATTTATTTTTGTTTCAGCGAAAATTGATGAGATGCAGTGAGATTGAGCCAATATGAAAAAGGATTATTGGAATCAGCAGTCCAGCAAATCGATAAGAATGGAAAATTAGCGCTTACAGAAAGGCTCGTCTCTTTATATTTGGTACTCATGTCTGCCGCCGTAAGCTGCATTGCCTCGATAGCTTCGTCAAGAGTAACGCTATGAATCCCGAGGCTTGCTATAGCAAGCTGAGCGGCCGTGACTGCTTTCACAGCTGTTTTCACCAATGACGATACAAATCAAAGGTAGAGTTCCAGGGACCATCGGGTCAAATAGTCCGGCCGCAATTTGAAAATCAGAAGCCAATATTCCACGAGAGAACCATGTGAGGTATATAAAAGGTAAGAAGGTAACAGAAACAACAGATTCAGCGGGACAAGAACACATGTCGTTGTTCAAGAAGCAAGGTTGCAAGGTTGCAATAAAGACCACAGTGAGCTCCATGGAAGTAGCACTAAGAAACGTCTACTTGCCTCCCAAACTGTTTCTTTCCTAAGGCCCCACCGAAAACCATAGCCCATGTCCATTCATGCGACATCCATCGACGAAGATTGAATCATGCACCACATTAAAGAACATCCCGAGAGCATGCAGTTTGGTGTGTAACGCCGGTAAATGCATTCAGATAGATACAGAACCAATGGGAACCACGTAGAAAATTGTGGAAATACAGTCAAATTCAGCATCTACCAAGGAAAGGAATCACGCACTATACAAGGCACCTGGACTAGTCCATCTATAGGGTCGCAAGTGAGACCGAGATTGTGTTCTAAGTATGACGGGGGTAGAAATGTAAGGTTCGTGGACCAGGTTGGTAACCCGATTACCGGACAAAAGTATGAGACCGAGGAAAAGGTTGTTGTTACCCGTGTGTCCAAGGGGCAGGTTGATATAGGTCGTCCAATGTTACATTGTATGAGTGCATAGGCGCGGATACGAGATAGGGAGTTCCAGTTAGTTCAAGTAAAGATGAACACTAATAGGTATACTCACCTATCCCGATTTCAGCCGCCTGAGTGAAGAACAATCGTTGCAATTCAGCTATCTCTGGAATAATAAAACTCGTGGGATGAACCTACCTGAAGCACCGTCTCTGGCGAGGCTGTATAAGTGGCAACATGATTGAGTCAATATTCAGCACAAATTTTTGAAGGTGCGTACCACCCATACAAGCAGCAAATCCCGCACTGGCCATGGAACAGGCAACTATTCACCCAGACAGCACAGTCAAGATCAAGATACCGGAAATAACGAAAATGACCCACCGCCAACTTCTGCCTGACAGCCGCCCTCTGCAGCAGAGATAGTACTTCCTCGCTTAAACAGCATCCCAATGGCCTTTATAAGATGGAAGAAAACAAGGTATCAGAAACATGCTCCAACATCAAAACTCCATCAGTTGGAAATAACAGTATGACTGGTCATATCAAACCGTCTAGCTGGAAACAGAACAGAGGCACATGGATTACCGACACCCAGGATCCAGGCAGGAGAGAGGAAGGGAGCATGAGGCAGGAAGGAGCTGGGGATGCCGTGAAAAGATATAGGTGCCGCGCATGAATGAACCGACATAACAACGATACATTCAAAAGAACCGAAAGGAAGAGAAGTCCACTTACAGCGGCCGTCAACAAGAATGTCTCAATACTCCTGATAGGGTCATCACTGGCAAACTTGGAACGACCAGCCACCCAATCAATCACGGATCGATCAGATGAAAATGGCGGAGGCAATTATGATTCAGCCGGAAACACATAAGCGCCACAATAACATATCGGTCGTCCAAGTGCAGTCAAAACCACGAGCATAAAATGACGAGTTTTCCGATACAAGACACCAATCAGCACATCCTGTGCGTCGATTCACAGACGGAGCTACGCACCTCGACGATGTATTTCAGAACGGCAGGTATAACCCCCGCAGCACCGTTCGTCGGAGAAGTGACAATTCTCCCTCCGGAAGCGTTAACTTCATTGACCGCAATAGCGTAACATGACAAAAAATCCATAGCCGGAATAACTGTCTTTCTCTAGAATGATGAATTTGGATGTTGTTCCGGTACCGAGCGACGAGAGTGTAAGAGAACAGTTCGAGGTATTTAAGAACAATTGTTGAGGAAGCAGTGAAGAGAGGAATGTCCAGGATCATCAGATATCAATGAATGTAACCCGATAACATAATATCAGCGAGTGAGTGACCAAAATGTAAAACCGGCCGGTAATGATGGTGAAGTGAAACAGCATAGATAGGATACTTAACAACAAGCCGAAGACAGCGCAATGCAAAAGCACAAAATGACTCACGGGAGGCATAGGTATGATAGCATGATTCACAGACCCAACAATCTTGGGTACGCGTTTTAACTTCGCAAAATTTGCTGTTCTCATTGCAGCTTGACTTTCTGCTCGACTCCGTTCCGTCTCAAGATTGGTGAAAGACAAATCTTGCTCTTCATCAAGCTCATAAAAACTCTTATGGGTTTCCTCTGAGACTGCTGTAGACGTCGTTGATGGTGTTGGCAGCTTGGGATCAAAGCGTAGGCCGGAGAAAGCATCAGCCACCAGACCATATCCTGGACCTATAGCCGGTATATCGGACGAGGAAGTAACTCCAGGATAAAATCTATACCAATATAGGGATTGGTCAGCGTGTGTCATAACAAGAACACGTCATGAGCTGCAATGAGAAAGCATGGAAAGACAGAAAAAATGATCAGTGATCATCAGCGTCCAAGAGCCTGCACAGGAACATTCAAGACTCAGGGCTCAGGTGAGTAAAGAGCAAAGGACAAAGGACAAGGTGACGCATTTCATTGTCATCATCATCAGTTCGTAGATGCATCTAAACACTTTTTGATACGACTATTAGGGCAGGAGAAGTGTGGCAGGAAGAATGGTCAAATGTCTTCAGGTGCGGGAGAGAAGTATCTCGATCAGAGTTCTGAAAAAAAAGCAGGAAAAAAGCATAATCCGTATAAAACAATATTTGACAATAAATATTGTTGAGAAACCAGAGCCAAGATTTGGCAGAGGAGAATGTCTGAATCACAGTGCGGAGAAGAAAGATGAACCAGAAAAACAGGAAGTAGAAATGGATATGGTGCTCGTTGAAGCTTACAGCTTGATGAATGAACCAGTCGTGCAGCAAGAAGGGTTCGGGTGGAAAAAATAGACAGGACTCAGAATAGAATATACTATACTCACCCACGCATCAATCGTCTATACAGTACTGGTGCTCTTCTTCTTAATTTAAGTCGTCCAGGAAGTATACGTTCTGTCGAGGAAACACCTGCTCGAATACATCCATCCATGATTTGCCAGATTTTCATCAGCTATTCAAGAACAGGGCATCTGATTAAGTCCTGATATTATGAGATGCATACATACTTTCTTGTGAACCTCTTCCTCTGTATAACCAAAAAATTTCTGTGGATCAAATAACATCAGCATACCTCATATGTACATGTTTGGTGCTAGTGCGTGCAAATTTCATATTCTACGACTCACCTCATTGTCGTGCACGATCTGCGCTATGCTTAGCTATTCAGAGAGTCAAGAATAAATTTGAGCAAAGGGTTTATGTCAGCAAAGTGACCTGATTAAGTTTCAATACTTTACTCACATTATATTTCTCAGTGAGAGCGAGAAGACTGGCACCTGTATCGAATGGGTATGGCGGTTCTAGGTTGTTGGCATACTGTATATTGTCTTCTATAATTGGTTTAGAGACCCCACTATTGGTCTATATCATTTGAGAACCGTATTGAGGTCTGGACATCGGAGAAGGTAAAACTAGAGGGACACACTGCTGATGTTAGTGTTGTAGCCTTGGATTTTATGCGATCAGAAAAGTACCCAATGAAGAATCGCTAGGCAAATGACTTTGGTGTAACCTAGCTCCGTGAACAGTTTTCTTGTCAACCCCTTTATAGAACAGATTCTCGTCGACTATATGCACAAGCCCAGAATCAATCAGAAATTAAGTTCCTCACTTACTCGCATAAACCCACCTTCAGTCTTCTCATTAACGACAAATCCACCTCCGACGCTAAAATACTCATTTGTAGCCAATAGACCCCCACTTTCATCAAACACACTGAATCTCATTCCATTAGGATGAGTTTTCAATACGATATCGTAGCGCCACAGCATATCTCGGTCCATATCGTAGTGAATCCTGTGAGTACCGCCTAGCATCAATTTTTTAGTTTGGAGGATGTCGGTGTATCGTGACGGAATAGTTCCTGTATCTACCGTTTCTGGATCGGAACCTGCGGATGGTGACATATTTTTAGGGGCGGCAGGATGGTCAGACCGGTACTTATCGCGTGATCCGGAAGTGATGGATTCACCTTCAAGACCTAAGAGGATGGCCTGTGGAGTATGATGCCTATATAGAACGGGGTGAGAAGGGGCATGGTATGTATGTTACGGAAAGCAATGCACACCCTTTTCCTGTTTTGCGTTGGCACAAGTCCAACATGTTAATAAAACAGAGATTTCGTTCAAAATCAATCCTTTCGAGTCTTAACAATATAGTTAAGGAAGTTTTACCAGTCGCAGCTAATGATCCATATCTGCAGTCAGAGACCGTGTCAGCAAGGAAACCAGATACTATGAAAGGTGACTAACAGGTTTATCTTGACAGTGGCCACCTTTCAACCAGTTCACTGTTCAATGTATTATCAGGACTCAGGGAGTGAGTACAGATACCTTTGCCAGCAGATTGAGTTCTTTCAAGTCCATGATGAAAATCCTGGCAGCACGCATAGGACCGACAGTATGCGACGAGGATGGACCGACTATATCATAAGCTTCAATCCCTCAGTAATATCGAATATAGAGAGTGAGGCAAACCTCCAATGCTAAATAAATCAAACGTCGAAATGACGGCATGCTCAGGGGCGATTTTCTGCTGCTGAACCTCGTTGCGGGATTCTTGACGGAGATCCATACTAAGGCATCTCCTGGCTACAGGAGAAAATGTTGCCAAAATTCCATTGCTGCCACTGGCGCTTGGAAAATGAGTAAAAGAATTTAGTGGTAGTGGACGTCTTGATGATGGTGACATAACAAGTGACTTGAAGACTTTGACAAGCATAGCCAATAAGTAAATACGGGAGCTCAAAATGAAAGAGAAAAACAGGGCGAGTAAGAACTGTGAAAGACGCCTGAGGTGGAAGATAGTCCAAAAGTAATGTATATAAGAGAGGAGTCAAGATAAGGATATTAGCGGAATGTCACGTGTTAGATATGATGGGGTGTTGTCAGCAGATTTAATTGCAATTTGGTTCTATATGGCCTCAGCCACACCCTCCCGCGAAAAAGACAAATTTCCCCAGATGGCTAGTCATAAAGACAAAAAAGGCTCCCACAGACCCTTCACCTCTGCGTCGGACTCCCAGTCCAGTTTTCAGACAACGGGATCTACTTCTCTTTCATCTTCTCAGGTCATCTCAGTCGATGTCCTACTCAGAAACCACGAAGCTGCCCAAGATCCCAAAAGTGCTGCACTGGATCAGGCCGTCAACGACAGAAATAATTCTGTCTCTCAGAATGCTCAGCTATGGAAGATCATTGAAAAGCAGCGGTCGGGCTACAACCAGATTCTCAAGGAACTTGAGAGGGTCAGAGCAGAACGTGACTCGTACAAGAACAAGGTGCTCGCTCTTGAAGGGATCACAGACACGCTTGTGAAGTCCAGCGATCGGACCGTAACATCCATCATCGATGCAGCCGATGCCTCGACAAATACACGATTCACAGTTTCACGCCACCATTCATCAGACGATAATGGTTAGCTCCTCGTGCCTTTCCAGATTATTAGTTGACTCTATATGCAGAAAAACCACGATTGCAGTTATTTAATTCGCGCACTTCTCACCCCCACGAGCCACTGTCTCAACGGACCATTGACAATTCACTCCAAAGTAACGCTAGCTTAGCCTCTATGTCAACCCCTCATGCGAATGCGCCTCCTTTTGTTGCTTCACCTGGCTCTCCCATCACTTCAAAGCGTCAAAAGCCAACTCTCACTTGCCTTATCGTTTCACAACGCCCGGAATCTCAGTCCATGCCGGTAACAGTCTCTTCAAGGACACTTAGTCCAGAGGAATCAGCCTCCGTTGCTGTAGATACACATTATCACAACCCCATCGAGAGTAGCAGCAGCGTTTCATCGGGTAATCCCATCCCCATGGTCTCCATAGACCACTACAATCCACCTCAGCAGCCAAGTGCGCCTGCTGTGTTGTCTGATACCATATCATCTGCCGTACCAGAAATTACTGCTTTACAGTCGCAAGCTCCCAGTTCGCCAGTTGTTTCTGAATCTCAGGCTGATTCTCATGTCTCCCGGATAGCACTACCAGATGAAGCCAGCAGATATATCGTCAACCCAGTTGGTTCACCTATTCCTAGTCCTAGACATGACGCTACATTCGTAACCTCCACTGTGGGCCCGAAACCTCGAATTTCTTCAAATCTTGTCCCCCAACGACGACGTATGGGCGAATTTTCGTATCCTGGCAGCGAAGGTGATGGCGGTGATGACGAGGTGAAAGAAGACTCAGAAAGAGATGAGGATGGAAATTTGTTGTATGACGAGGATGAAGATGAGACGGACCTTGGATCCGTTCAAGAACAGACTAAATTATTTGAATTTGGTAGACTCAATTCATCCATTTTGACTAACAGTAATTCTAGTACCACCGCCCCTTTGGTTTCAGACCACCAATCCCTATCTGGCCTTTCCTCCCATAATAGTCCATCCTCCGATCTTAGGCGGCAGATACAAATACCCGAGACATCTTCCTACTCTCAAATGCAGCAAAAATCGACTTTGAAAGAGGGTTTAGTTGGAATAGTTGGCGTTGATAGTGGTGGTCAAGTTTCACCTGGGATCCGATCTCATCAATCGTCGTTGATCAACAAGGATTCTACATTATCTCCGTCCTCACAGCACCCTTCCGCCAGGCTTCAGTCTCATATGCAGCCTCAAATGCAGCCTCAAATGCAATTATTTCAGCACCAGCAACAGCACCCACAAGCACAGCAGCGAGGAGTTGTGCCTATACTTGCACAGACGCCACCTGGTGGCGAGTTCTCGCTATCAAATCCTGCAGATGTGTCGAGTAGCACTATCTCCTCTTTTACCGATATACATATCCTCCAACAGCGTGACCCACAATATCGGGCTTTGCCCCTCCTATCCTCCGATCTCCCGACGACGCTCATCCAAGTCTCTCAATCCCTCGTACGTCCGAACGACCGAGGCAAAGAAGTATTATCCTTCGTTATAATTGTGCACCCTGATCCTGCTAATCCGACAAAAGAATCTTGGAAGGTGGAAAAGATGTATTCAGATGTCGTTGCACTTGATGCGAGAGTAAGAGGAACTGTCGGGAAAGCCATCGCCAAAAAGATTGTGAGTCTTCCAGAAGGGAAGCTGTGGAAGGACCACGCACCTGCAAAAGTTGATCATCGAAAGGTGTGCCTCTCATGCTTCAGCTCCTGAGCCACTCATCAAACCGTTCAATAGGCGATACTGGAATCGTACCTGCAATCACTTGTCAAATTATCATCTCATAAATCTAATGACGATGTTATCGCTTTCTTGACCTCTGATATTGTCCGTGAAACTCGCCAACCAGTGATGCAAGCCGGACATAAAGAGGGGTATTTGACGAAACGAGGAAAGAATTTCGGAGGATGGAAGACACGGTATTTTGTGTTAAGTGGACCTGTATTGGAATATTATGAATCTGTGAGTTATCTATTCTGCGGATTATTCAGTTAAGGGATATTTACCTGATTGCTTCATCTACTTCGTCTCGTTGACACAAATTCATGTGCGCTCCGCCTGTCGACATGGTACCTTTCCATCAGCGCGGCGGAGCACATCTTGGTTCTATAACCATTACGGGCGCTCAGATTGGTCGCCAACAGCGTTCTAACCACCACTCGCCTTCCAACCATCTCAATGACCTGGGAGGTGGAAATAGTACGGATGAGAAAGAATACCGTCATGCGTTTCTCATTGTTGAAGCGAGGAAAGGTACTGGGGGATCACATCCAAGGCATGTGTTGTGTGCAGAGAGCGACGAAGAGAGAGATGCATGGGTTGATATGCTTGTAAGGTACTTTACGGGGAAGTACAGTGAAGAGTCATTGAGCGTTCCTGCCTCACAATCTCCTGTTGCTGTATCTTCATCTTACCAGCTAGGTTCTGCTACCGGCCCCGGTGGAGGACAGGGAGGAGGATTGTTCAGCCCGGTGCAATATAGCATGGACGAGTACAACTTCAACTCCAACTCAAATTCGAATAGAAGTGCCAGCCCGGTCAAAGGGACCGACCCCTCACCCGTTGAAAAGTCTGCTTCCTTTCAAAATAGCCATCCTAATGTCACCTCTGCGAATAACAGCAATGTCAGTCTCAATGGTCCTAGTAACAACGTCGGTACTAGGAAAATATTGGACCGACTCGCTGGTCTTCCATCAAGTTTACCAGATCCATCGTCATCCCCTTTATCCGCTATTGCTTCTTCCGGTGCAGCAGCAGGAGTTTTGGACAGGCCCAACTCAGATTTGGGGCATTATTCGCTTTCTCAAGAAAAGTTAAGGAAGACTCAGTCTCCTGAACGATATCGCAAGTCTATGCATCCACCTATGTCGTCCAGCCAAAATGACACCTTATCTGTGAGTGGCAGTGCTGAAGGAGCTGTTGACAGGTCTACTTCGCCTAGTAAAGTGGGCAGTAGTAACAAGGTGAAGATATCGGGACCTATGAATGGGATGCCTATTCCTTTTGGT
>Ga0153939_1000935_pt1 | contig 11528 bp, 7 predicted proteins | sample TSNJ023MetaG_FD_104734 | JGI IMG/M metagenome (GOLD analysis project Ga0153939, IMG submission 104734) | Attine ant fungus gardens microbial communities from New Jersey, USA - TSNJ023 MetaG | ecosystem: Host-associated > Fungi > Mycelium > Unclassified | place: USA: New Jersey, Brendan T. Byrne... | reverse complement strand
GCTCACAAACTTTATTTCCTTTTGTCCCATCCGGTCTTTTTTACGATACATCAAGCAACCCTCCCGATATGGTCTATTATACCATACCGGGAGGGTTGTTGTCCTTTTCGTCTACAGGCTGAAGCGCACCGCATGAAAAATGCGGTGCGCTTTTTTGTTACATCAGGGGTGAGAACACGCTGAGAATCTTGCGGCCCAGCTTGCGGTACCAGGCCACGCGGCGGCAGTCCTCCAATGTGATCCGTGTGCAGAGCTCCTGGGTTTCCAGGTAGTCCTGCTTCAGGTCCGTGAGGCAGTCCGCCCGGTAGAGCCATACGCCGCACTCAAAGTGCAGATACAGGCTGCGGTAATCCAGGTTCACCGTGCCCACCACGCCGTAGTTGTCGTCCACCACAAAGCTTTTGGCGTGGATAAAGCCCGGGGTATACTCGTAGATTTTTACGCCGCCCTCCAAAAGCACCTCGTAGTTTGCGCGGGTGACCGCGTGCACATACCATTTGTCCGGTATGTGCGGCGTGGTGATGCGCACATCCACCCCCGATTTGGCCGCCAGCGTGAGCGCGCAGGTCATCTCGTGGTCCAGAATCAGGTAGGGGGTGTTGATATAAATGTAGTGCTTGGCCTTGGTGATCAGATGCATATAGACATTTTCCCCCACGGCCTCGTAGTCGTTGGGGCCGTCGTTGAAAGGCTGTACACAGCCGCTGCCGGAGGTGGGCGGATAGCCGGTCGGGTCAGGCCGGAAGCTTTCAAGGTCCTCCTCCGCGCCGCGCATGCTGTCCCACAGGGCCAAAAACATCACGGTGAAGCCCCAGGCGCCGTCACCCCGCAGCAACACGGCGCTGTCTTTCCAGTGGCCGTGCTTTTCGCGGACATTGATGTACTCGTCCGCCAGGTTTATGCCGCCAGTGAAAGCCACATAACCGTCGATCACGGCGATCTTGCGGTGGTCCCGGTTGTTGAAGCGGGAGGACAGCACCGGCACAAAGGGGTTGAACACACAGCACTGAATGCCCATTTGCTCCAAGGCGCGGTCGTAGCGGTAGGGCAGCGTGAACATGCAGCCAATGTCATCGTACACGACGCGGACATCCAGTCCTTCTGCCGCCTTACGGGCCAGAATCTCCAGGATGGCGCTCCACATCACGCCCTCCTCGATGATGAAGTACTCCAGGAAGATGTAGCGCTTTGCCTTTTCCAGCTCCTGCTTCAGCCGCTCAAGCTTTACCTCGCCCAGGGGAAGGTACTCGGTTTCGGTGCCGGCAAAGGGCGGGCACCAGGCGTGGTCGTTGATATAGCGGGCCTGGATAGCCGCGGTGCGGTCCTCCAGCTCCAGGCGCTCCAGCACGGCGCCGGTGGTGTTGGCCCTTTCCATGCGGGAGTAAACGGCTTTTCCGCGGATACGGTTCCTTGTGTCGACCGCATTGTGGCCGAACACCAGGTAGATCAGCGTACCAAAGATCGGCAGCACCAGGATCGGGACAGCCCACGCCAGCTTGTAGGCGGGGTTGCGCTTGCCGGTGACGAGGTCGATCAGCACAAAGATGCTCAGCAGCACGTTTAGGCTGTAGAAAGTGACAAAGTATTCGCTAAATCTCCAGATCACGGCAACCAGCACAAGCGCCTGCAGCAGAATGAAGAAGACGACAATGGTCAGCCTGTGAAACAGAACGCTCAGGATTTTCTTCATCCGATTCACCTCATTTACACTATATCAAATATTTGACCGTTTGTCACACCGTTCATACCGCTCTTGCGCTTTCCGCAAAAAAAGGATACAATAATAAGCGCGCTGCATTTGCCTGGGAAACGCGCTCAGAGCTGTACGCGCCGCCGAATTTGCGGAGGGACAAGGAATTTGTGGACGCGGGCGCATACAACGGAGATCTGGTGGAAGAATTCTTAACGCGTACAAGCGGGCGCTGTAGCATAATAGGGAGCCCCATAAGCTCCCGCAACGGAAAGAGGGAAGCCAATACATGAATGCGGAAATCCTTTGTGTCGGCACCGAGCTTCTGCTCGGCGACATTGTGAACACCAACGCGGCCCATATCGCCAAGGGGCTTGCGGAGTGCGGCGTGGGCTGTTATTACCAAACCGTGGTGGGGGACAACCCCGACCGGCTGAAGCACTGTCTGGAGCAGGCCATGGCGCGGGCGGACATGGTGATCATGACCGGGGGACTGGGCCCCACGTTCGACGACCTGACCAAGGAAACGGTGGCCGACTACTTCGGGCTGGAGATGCAGATGCACGAGCCGTCGCTGCAGCGCCTGCGGGCATTTTTCGAGCGCCTGGGCCGCGACATGACCCCCAACAATGAAAAGCAGGCCATGATGCCAAAGGGGGCCGTGGTGTTTGAAAACGCCCAAGGCACCGCACCGGGCCTGGCGGTAGAGGGGAACGGCAAAACCGCGATCCTGATGCCCGGCCCGCCCCGCGAGATGACCATGATGTTCGACAGCCAGGTGAAGCCCTATCTGCTGGGGCGCTCCGACAAGACGTTGGTGTCCCACAATATCAACCTGTTCGGGGTGGGGGAGTCCAATGTGGAGTATGAGCTGCGGGAATATATGGAGTCCTGCTCAAACCCCACCATCGCGCCCTACGCCAAGGAGGGGGAGATGCTGCTGCGGGTGACGGCCAGTGCCGCCACCGCCAAGGAGGCAGACACGCTGACCCACCCCGTGATCGAGGATATCCGCCAAAGGTACGAAAAGAACATCTACGGCATTGACGCGGGCACGCTGGAAAACGCGCTGGTTTCGCTGCTGGCTGAAAAGGGATTGACCATCGCGGTGGCCGAGAGCTGCACGGGCGGCCTGGTCGCCAAGCGCATCACCGATATCCCGGGCGCTTCCCGGGTGTTCCAGTGCGGCGTGTGTACCTACTCCAACGAGATGAAGACCCGGCTGATCGGGGTGTCTCCCGACACGCTGGAGGCCCACGGCGCGGTGTCGGCTGAGACCGCCGCCGAAATGGCGCGGGGCGTGCGCACGCTGGCTGGCGCCGACATCGGCCTTGCGATCACCGGCGTGGCAGGCCCCGACGGGGGAACGGACGAAAAGCCGGTGGGGCTCACATTTATCGGCGTCAGCACCGCCTCCGGGGAGACGGTCAAGGAGCGCCAGCTCAGCCGGGGCTATGGCAGCGAGCGCGCGTTTATCCGCAACATCGCAGCCTCCAACGCGCTTTGGCAAGCACTGAAAGCCGCAAGAAAATAAGCAGCAGGGCCGCGAGAAAATCGCGGCCCTGCCCTTTTTGCCGCTGCCTGCCACCTAACGAAAGCTTTTCTTCAAGCAAAATCCAGGTCCCTCAAAGACGCCAGTCTTTTGCAAAGACCACCGTAAACGCAACCCCATAGGAGCAAACAAGACAACTCAATCGACGGCCTCGCAGCAACGAGCCACCGGGCACGCAGAAAAGTCCTAAGCGCAGAGTGCTCCCGTCGAGGGCACAGTAACTTGGGGGCGCTGCATTACCGGTACGGCCCCGGATGCGCGTTGCGCTCATCGGCGGCACACCGATGGCGCCCGTTCTTAAGGAGGGTTTCTCAAGGGGGGAACACCCCTTGAGTGCCTTTTGGTTACTTTGTGGCAAAACAAAGTAACGCCCGTCGCGGCGAGCGACAACTAACACCAAGCAGAGCGCCACCCCCGCGCCGCAGGCGCAAAAACAAGGCCCACGCGCCAAGCAAATCACCCCGCGCCAGACGACACTACCAGCCCCAGCTTCTCCAACCGCATCTCAATGGCGCGCGGAGTGCGGCCATGGGCTTTCCCGATCTCCTCATAGGACAGCTCCATGTGAAACTCCTCCCGCAGCTGGTCGTCCTCGTCGTCGGTCCAGCGGCCGAAAGCCTTGGTCACCCCCTGGGCCGCCAGGAATTCCCGGTAGCTCAGGTTGTCCACCTCGATGGGCTCCCCTACATTCCGGTCCCGGTTTTCGGCCTCTTTCCGAATCACCTCCAGAAACGCCTTGCCGTAGCGGGCCAGCTTTGCTTGTCCCACGCCGCTGACCGACAGGAAGCTTTCGTCGTCCAGCGGCAGCTTTTGGCACATATCCCGCAGCGAGGCGTCCGAAAAAATCACGAAAGCGGGCACGCTCTGAGTCGCCGCCAGCTTGGCGCGCAGCACATGCAGCATGCTGTAAAGCCGTGGATTTTTCACCAGGGCCCTGGACGGCCGGGCCTCTTTCTCTTTGGCTTCCTTTGGCTGCCGCGGCGCGTTCATTGCAAGGGCTTCGCCGCCGAACAGCACACCCTTTGCCCTGGGGCCCAGCGTAAGCACCGGGTACTCGCTGTTTGTAAGGGTAAGGTAATCCCGCAGCACCAGAAAATTGATTATCTCCCTTATGCGGGCGGCGCTGACGCCGGACATGATGCCGTAGGTGGTCAGCTTTTGGAAGCCAAGGTCCTGCACGCGCGCGTTTTTGGAGCCGCGCAGCGTGTCTACCACCAGCCCCGTGCCGAACCGTTCCCCCATGCGTTTGACACAGGAAAGGATCTTCTGGGCGTCCACCGTAACATCCACCTTTTCCGCCGTACTCAGGCAATTGCCGCAGTTGCCGCATTCGGCCGGGGCGCGCTCGCCGAAGTAGCGCAGGATGTAGCCCCGCAGGCAGTCCTGGGTGTGGCAGTAAAAGGTCATCTGGCGCAGCCGGTCCCGCTCGCGGGCGCGGAACAGCTCCAGCTCCTCGCCGGCCAGCTCCTCAGTGTCGCCGCCCTTGTCGATCAGGAACTGGTTGGTGACCACATCCTTGCCGCCGTAGAGCAGCAGGCAGTCGGCCGGGGAGCCGTCCCGCCCGGCGCGGCCGGCCTCCTGGTAGTAGCCCTCCATGTTTTTGGGCATGTTGTAGTGCGCCACAAATGAGACATTGGACTTGTCGATGCCCATGCCAAAGGCGTTGGTGGCCACCATGACCCGCGCGTCGTCCGCCTGAAAGGCGTCCTGGTTTTCGCGGCGCTCCCGGTCCCCCAGGCCCGCGTGGTAGCGTGTGGCGGGCAGGCCCTCGCTTTGCAGGCGCTCGCAGACCTCCTCCACCGTCTTGCGGGTCAGGCAGTAGATGATGCCGCTCTTGTCCTCCCGCTCGGCCAAAAAGCCGCGCAGCTCCTTGTATTTGTCCCGGGGATGGCGCACCTCGAAGAACAGGTTTTCCCGGTCGAAGCCGGTGGCGGCCAGATAGGGGTCCCGCAGGCCCAGCAGGCGGATCATATCCTCCCGCACCTGGGCGGTGGCAGTGGCGGTGAACGCCCCCAACACCGGACGGCGCGCCATGCCCGCGATGAAATCGCCGATGCGCAGGTAGCTGGGGCGGAAGTCCTGCCCCCACTGGGATACGCAGTGGGCCTCGTCCACCGCCAACAGCGGGATATCCGCGCCGCCGGCCCAGCACAGGAAATCAGGAGCGGCGAGCCGCTCGGGGGCCACGTAGAGGATCTTGTACCGCCCCGCGCCGGCGTTTTCCAGCACGCGCGCCTGCTGGGCCGGTGTCAGGGTGCTGTTAAGGTAGGCCGCGGCAATACCCGCCTGGGTCAGGGCGTTCACCTGGTCCTTCATCAGCGAGATCAGCGGCGAAACCACCAGAGTGACCCCGTCCAGCAGCAAAGCGGGCACTTGGAAGCACAAGGACTTGCCGGCGCCGGTGGGCATGATGCCCACGGCGTCCCGCCCACTGAGCAGCGCGTCGATCAGGGGCTCCTGGCCCGGGCGGAACCCATTGTAGCCGAAATAAGTGCCGAGCACCGAAAGCGCATCCTGCATGGGAAGTGATCATCCTTTTATATAGTATTATACTGTATTCCAAATAAAAACCGGATTACTCCTGCGGGGATTTTACCTGAAAACAGTATGACAGGGCGGTTTCTCCCCGCTCCAGCGCCAGCAGGCGCTCCTTGACCGGCAGGCCGCCGCCGTAGCCGGTCAGCTTGCCATCGGCGCCAATGACCCGGTGGCAGGGGATAAACACCGAGATGGGGTTGCTGTGGTTGGCGCTGCCCACCGCGCGGGTGCCCTTTTCATTGCCTATGGCACAGGCGACTTCCTTATAGCTTCGGGTTTCGCCGTAGGGGATGTCCAGCAGCGCGCTCCAGACCCCGCGCTGGAACTCGGTGCCCGCCGGAGAAAGGCGCAGCGTGAATTCCCGCCGGGTTCCCGCCAGGTATTCGTCCAGCTGGCGGTAAGCCTCCGTCAGGGCGCCGGTCTCCGCTTCGGGCAGCGCGGGCAGATGGTCGTGCCCGAACAGCAGATGGGTGATCACGCCGTCCCGTTCAGCGATGCACAGTGGGCCGATGGGCGTTTCGCGGCAGAGCTTTGCCTCCATGTGAATTCTTCCCTTCTCTATTTTAATGTGGTTGCCGGCTATTCGCCGCAAAGATAGGGCGACAAGACACCGGACCAGATTTTGAGCTTGTCTGCCGGGCGGATGCGGGCGTTGGCCGGGCTGGTGGAGGGCAGGATGTGCGTATCCACCGTGAGCGCGCCCAGGCGCTTCGCGAAGCGCGCGGAGGCGGCGCCGTTGAAGCAGACCGCCCGGACGGTGGGGTGCTCCCGCAGAAAACCGCTCAGGTCGATCAGTCGGGGTTTTTTGATCTCGCTGTCGGCCGAGCCGTCGGTCTCGCAGCTTCCCACAATGTCCCACAAGGCGACGCGGCGCTGCTCAAGCAGGTCCAGCTTTTCGGCGTAGGCCGGGTCATGCCACTCTGTGCGCAGTACAGCGTACAGTATGCGCCAAAATTGGTTTTGCTTGTGCGCATAGTACTCCCCGGCCTCCCGGGAGGCGCGGCCTGGGAAAGTGCCCAGCAGCAGCACCGCCGGCCGTATACCCGCAATCGGCGCAAACCCATGCTGTGTCACAGCGCTCATCCGTGTGGCTCACCCCTTGGTTTTTATCTATATTTTACGACAAAAATGGCAAAAAGGCAAATGACACTCCTGAAGCATGGAAAAACATTGTGGCTCATTTGCAGAATCTGGTCTTCAACATCGGCATTAGGAAGCAAAAATAGGAGAATATACCAAAAAAGGTGTGTTTACCCACTTGTTTTTTATGGATAGCCGATGTATACTGATTTTAGATCGCGTTGTGTTCACAGATTTTAAGGGGGGTCCCCATGTCCCTGTTTGAGAGATACCGTTCATACCGCGGCAGGGTGCGCGCGGAGTTTGAAAGTCACATACAGCCGCTTCTGGAGCACGTGGATGTGCGCCGGCTGGACGAGTGCCTGCAGCATTTCCAATATACCAGGCTGCGCCACAGCGTGGATGTGGCGTGGTTCAGCTTTTTTCTGACCCGATTGCTCGGCTGGAGAAGCCGCGAGACCGCGCGGGCCGCGCTGCTGCACGATTTGTTTTTCCACGGCGAGGGCCAGAACGCCGCGAGCCTGCTGCGCACCCACCCGGTGATAGCGGTGGAAAACGCCAGAGCGGTTTGCGCGCTGAGCGAGCTGGAGGAAAACATCATCCTGCGGCACATGTGGCTGCTCACGTTGATTCCGCCGCGCTACAAGGAGGGTTACGTGGTCACTTTTGTGGATAAGCTCTGCGCATCCAGGGAATTTGCGATCGGCCTGTTCGCCGGGGGTCGGCGCCGGGCATTTTTCGCGGCGGATTGTGTGGAGGAAAGCTTGCTTCGCTATACGCGGCCGGTGGTGGCCGGCAAATCCGGCAAATAAAATGCAGGGGGGCAGCCATTGGCTGCCTTTTTTATGCCGTTTGGCGCTTTTAAAGGACGGGAACCAAAAGCTGGATGGCATGAAAATGCCATAATAATCACGTGTATTCCTTGACTAAAACGTGAATGTACTGTATAATTTATAATTAGTTGGCCAAGCGGGGGGAAAACCAAGGGAACGTGCCTGCCGGGCTTGCGTATAAATTTTATTCGTAGGAGGATAGAAAAAGATGAACAACAAATCGACCAAGCGCATATTATCGTTGATTGTGGCACTGATGCTGCTCGTTATCCCGTTTTCCACGGGCGTGGCGGCACAGGAGCCAATCAACGGTGAAGTGCAGGTAGCCACCTCTGATGTAGTAAACATTGAAGCGGACCAACCCGGCGGGGACTTTGCTGGTCAGGACGGCCTGAAGCAGCCGGTAGAGCCCCCGTCCATGCTCAGTATGGACGGCCCGGTTCTGGACATTGGAACAGGCGGCGATTCCGGCAGCTACGCGGTGCCGTACAACAAGCCCCAGGTGGATGCGTCGGCAAGGATTGCCGACGCCAGATCCGGATCGAACCGCCAGCTTGAGGCGGCGGGTACGCCGCTGGTTGTTGGCAGCACTGTCACTGTCAACAACCTGGATGACTCCCTGGGCGGCTACCCGACCTATCAGGCGGAGGTCATCGCGGCTTCCACCGACGCCGTCGTGCTATTGGACAAAACCCTGTCCACCAGTATTTTTAACGGCGTGAAAGGCAAAGCGGCTGAGATCGAGTCGCAGATCAACGACATTATGGCGACTTTCAGTGATCCCAGCAAAGCCGCCTACATAGGTAAGCCCTACTATTTAAGTGGCTGGTCGCAGCGTGTCAAGATCGTGCTGACCGATATTAACCGCGACGGCACCAGCTCCGGCGGCTACACAGCCGGCTATTTCTGGGGCCTTGATTATTTGCAGGGTACTTATAGCGTTACAGGCCTGGGCAATCGCACCAGCAACTACGACGCGGTGATCTACGTTGATGTGGGTCAGAATCAGGGCTACAGCAGGCTCTCGCAGGGCTACGGTAATCGCAGCTACGACGAGTTTTTTGGCACCATCGCCCATGAGTACCAGCACCTGGTGAACTTTGGCGCTTCCGTAAGAATTGCGGGGGGGGACCCCGATGACGCGGAAACCCAGAGTCTCTGGATGAACGAAGGTCTTTCCGGCATGGTGGATACCTACTTCACCGGCATGATGACCACCAGCCATATGGAGCAATTTCTGAACCAGAAATTCCGCGCCACCAACGGCTATGTGGTGACACAGGGCCAGTGGAACGCGGCGAACAACCTGGTTTACGCCAACTACGGCGCCGCCGCCTCGCTTCTGTTTGAGTATCTGCAATACCACGCCCTTGGTGCAGGCATGGGCTCCCAGCCCTATGACCTGATCAACGACAGCGACCGGGGCTCCACCGATGCTCAGAAGCTGGAGGTGGCCAAGAGCACCATCGCGCGGCATTTCTGGAACGACGGCAAAAGCTTCAACGACTTCTTTGAGCTGGCCGCTCTGGACATGGCCGTTGGCAACCCCATCGACCCGGCAATGAGCGCCACATACAGCGCTATGCAGTCGGCGGGCATCAACGTGTACGCCACCTATGCGCTGGGTGACAACCCTTGGAACAGCAGGAGTGTGCTGAACGACGGCTTTAACAGCAACTACGCCGGTGTATCCAAGCTAAGCCCCAACACCCAGACCACTGTGAACTCCAACAGCTCCACCTATATGACCAGGCTGTATCTGGCCGATACGGTTGGCGCCGCCAACAACGCGGCGAAAATTACGATTCCCCAGAGCTCCAACGCCAAGTATTTCGTAATCCACCCCTATAATCGCACCGGTGTCAACAACGACACTCTCTGGGAGGATGCCGCCAAAATGGCGAAGGTCCTAACACCCGGTGAAAACACGGTATCCGTGGGCGTGGACAACCGCTTCGCGGTTTTGATGGTCAACTTTGGCAGCACCGTTACAGGCGACAGGATCAGCTATGTGCCTGCCAGCACCGCTACCATCAATATCGTGAACTCAACCGTTACAGGCCTGTCGATTACCGGCGAGCCCGGCACTATCGCGCTGAACCTGACCACCGATCAGATCCCTTCCGGCACCACGATCGATGTGAAAGTGCTTAAGGCCTCCGACAGCAGCGAGGTTTCCGGCATCACCGCCACCGGCTTCCAGGTTGCGGCGGACGGCACTTCCAGCGGAATCGTTACGATTCCCGGCCTGAACCCCGGCGCATACAAGGTGCGTATGACCGCCAACGATGCACTGCGGGATCTTGATTTCGGCGTATCCGCCAAGGGCACGCTGAGCGCACCCACCGGCACCAGTGCCGACCCCAACAGCCAGAGCATCGAGATTACCTTTGACACCGCGGTTAGCCTTCAGGGCGGCGTGATCACTCTAGGCGCCAGCAGCGGCGACAGCTTTGTGGCGCAGCCGGCAGCCGGTACCAAGAAATCCGCCACCGTCTCGGTTCCCGTGGGGCGGTTCAAGAGCCAGAGCACCGGCGATCCGCTTGTGCTGCTTTACGACGAAACCTACACCGTCTCGATCGACGCGGCCTTTGTCGTGGACGCTGAAAGCGTTGAGAACATCGCTGATACTGTGGGCAGCTTTACCGTGGCAGATGAGCCCAGCCAGCCCAGCGCGATTCCCAACAAACTGAATATCTTCAAGGGTGAGATGGGCGCTTTTGCCGTTTACTTTGGCAAAACCGTAACCACTGGGGACGCTGCTATCAGTGTAAGCAACACCAATATAATCACCGTTGATACCCAGGATGTCAGCGCATCCGGCACGGTTGTTGGCGTCAATGCCAAAAACATCGGCTCTGCCAAGATCACCATCGGCTACAGCAGCGGCGAAGAAGAAACCGTCAATGTAACAGTGACCAATCCGGACGGCGGCACCGGCGGCGGTACCGTTACAATCACCGGCGGTAGTGTCACCAGGGGCACCGGCACCGGCAGCGGCAGCGGTAAGGGTGGAACACGCGACACCTACGGCGCCGGCACAACCGCGGGCGCGCCTCTCTCACAAACTGCCGCGGTAACCAGTGCGCAGAATGCCATCAAGGCAGCGCAGGCCGCGGACAGCACCACTGCCTCCGCGCGCTTCACCAATGTTACGGATGTACCCCTGTCGGTCATGAAAGCCATGGCGGACGAGGCGGCCAAGGCAAAGATCAAGCTCACCGTTGTGATCGACACCGTTGAGAACGGAGCGGTCGTTTTGCGCCAGAGCTTTGACCCCTCGCTGGCCACCAAGGATGTGACGTTCGGCGGTTCCGCAGGCTCGGCCAATGCGGCCAATGTGACCAGCGTATTCGCCAAGTACTTTAGCAACAAGATTTCAGTGTTCGGCATCACAGAGCCCGTTGATTATGGCATGCCCATGGGCATCGCGCTTAAAGCGGACCTGACCGGCCTGGACAACAAGGCGCTCATCGTATCCTCCTACAACAGTGCGGTGAACAACTACCGCCAAGCGACGAACAGCTGCTGGATCGACAAGAACGGCTACCTCCACTTCAGCACTGAAATGGCGGGCAGCTATGTTGTCAGCGACAAGGCGCTTGCGCGCAAATAACATCTTTTCCGCAGCCGCCCCATTCTTGGGGCGGCTTTTTTTTGCTGTAAGGGTATTGACAAGCACACTTTTTCGTTGTATGATTATATTAACATATGAGCATATATTCATATAACGATAAGGAGGCATTTTCATGTCCAATCAGACTGCTACCTTGAACCAAGTGCGGGACACGGCTCACAAGCACGGGGCCTGTACCTGCGGACACGACCACAGCCG
>Ga0153939_1000929_pt1 | contig 11555 bp, 10 predicted proteins | sample TSNJ023MetaG_FD_104734 | JGI IMG/M metagenome (GOLD analysis project Ga0153939, IMG submission 104734) | Attine ant fungus gardens microbial communities from New Jersey, USA - TSNJ023 MetaG | ecosystem: Host-associated > Fungi > Mycelium > Unclassified | place: USA: New Jersey, Brendan T. Byrne... | reverse complement strand
TGTCATCCTCCTTGCCGGGCGACATGCCCCAATGCGACCATAGGTCGCAATGCGTCGTCTTCCTAGCTGGTCGAAAAATATCCTCGCAATTTATTATCACTTTTTAATCAGTGTTCAGTATAATGCTTCAATGAGAGCTTCGTATTATGCAGCTTCTTTCTGTCGATTTTCTCCATGGCAGTCAATGGAAATTCTTCTATGTAAATAAACTCCCTGGGTATCATATACGTGGGCAATAGGGATTTTAAAAACGCGATTAAGCTTGATGAATCAATTTCTTGGTTTCCCGAATAAAAGGCAATCAACTTCTTTATCCCTTCGGATTCGGAATAAATTACGGCTGCCTGTGATAATTCAGGGTATTGCAGCAGGACATTTTCAATTTCAAAGAGTTCAACCCGAAACCCGTTTATTTTTACCTGATAATCCTTTCTGCCTAAATAAACAATACTGCTATCGTCTTTTTGATAACCAATGTCTCCGGTCCTATAAAGATATGGTTCGTGCAAGCCCAAATCGGAACCTTTTACAAATGCCGAATCAGTCAAATCTGGAGCGTTTAGATAGCCTTTTGATAAACCGATTCCCGCAACACAGATTTCGCCCTTTTCATAGAACGAACAAATCGTATCTTCATCATTTATAATGTATATTCTGGTGTTTTGAATAGGAAACCCAATGGGGATATCCGATTCTGCTGGAAGACCCTCCATAACGAAATGCAAAACATCATCGGAGCATTCCGTTTGCCCATAGGCATTTACAAATTTTATATGACGAAAAGACTGAAAGCATTTTACCGCCAGCGAGTGGTTCAGTTTCTCGCTGGTAGACACAAGACATTGCAAATTGTCAAAACGATGCCGCTTTTGATTGATATAATCAAAAAACCGATTCCAAAATGTTGGAACGGCTTGAAAGACGCTTATGCGATCTTCTTGCATCTTCATCACTAATTGCTCCATGTCATTCATAATATATCTATCGTAAATTGCAATTTCAGCGCCAACCACAAGGGGAGCGAAAATTTGCCAAATAGAATTCACAAAATAATACCCTGCATTTTGTGTGACAACACTGTGTTGATCCATTGATAAACAGTCTATTTTTGCTTCCAAATGATTAAACACGCCTGCTTTATGTAAGACGGCGCCTTTCGGTTTGCCGGTAGTTCCCGAGGTATACATAATACAGAAACCGTCGGTTTCGTTTTCACCGATAGCACGGGGGGCACAATTGGCATTGCCCATAAGATCCTTTATATTCACCTGGATCAAATCGCTATGGAGCTGTAGGTCTTCGTCTGTGATAACAAGGCTGGTATGAGAATTCGATAAAATATATTCCATTCTCTGTCTGGGGTTGAGTTTATCAATGGGCAAGTAAATACAACCCAATTTTAATGCGGCGAGAATTAAAATAATCAAATCTATATTTCGCTCGCATAGTATTGCAATTACATCGCCAGAACGTAAATTATATTGCGATAAATTTGTAGCCATGGCTTGACAAGCAGTCAATAACTGCGCGTATGTTATTCTCTGATCATAAAATGTAATCGCTGTCTTTGATGGATTCTGCCCGGCATGTTTCTGGATATAGAAGTCAATATTTTGCATACTGTTCAAGCCTCCGTCTATTTATACTGAACACTGATTAAAAAGTGATAATAAATTGCGAGGATATTTTTGGACCAGCTAGGAAGACGACGCAGGGCGGAAAATAGACCGCAAGTTATGCCGCTTTTTAGTCAGTGTTTAGTATTACTTTGCCGCAAAAAATTCTGCCAAACGATCAATCCCCTCCTCATACGCCAACGATGAAAACGACAATCGAATGGTGTATGGCAAACCAAAGTCCGAGCCCGGCACGACCGCTACATATTTTTCTTTCATAATCTCCTCGGCCAATGCAAGGCTTGTCTGATAGCCTTTTGTTCTCATAAAATTGGCGCAATCCACAGTACAATAAAAACTGCCCTTGGAGTGGTATACGTGAATGCCGTCAATTGTATTCAGTATTTGTTCCGTATAATCCCGCCGGTGCTTGTAAGAGGTGCGAAGAATCTCAATTTCATCAGGGTGGTGTAACGCTTCAATTGCCCCATATTGCACCACCGGATCTGCCGTAAGAAGTGTATGATGCTGGATAACGGTTAATGGAAGCACCAGTTCATCCGGCACAATACAGTAACCAACACGGCGGCTATACATCCGATACCCTTTTGAAAAAGCGTCCGTGGTGATAAAGGTGGACTTTGTGTTTTTTAATTGCATGACGGAGCTGCCTTTATCATCAAAACACATGTTTGCATATATCTCGTCATTAATGATTACCGCCCGGCCATTCACTACCTCGTCTATAAAATACAATTCGTCCTCAGTCAAAATGTTCCCTAATGGATTTCCCGGAGTATTGATGACAACAATTTTGGTTTTATCCGAATAATTTGCTTTGAAAGACTCTCGGTTTAACCTGAGCGTCTGCAAATCAATGTCGTAGTACTTAATGGACGCCCCTGTTAATTGCGCGCAAAAATTATAAAGAGAATAATACGGCAGGGGAAGCAGCACTTCATCTTTTTCGTTTGTCAACAAGTGGAAAAGATTGCGAAAAATAGTACTGGTGCCCACACTAATGATAAAATTATCCGCTGGAATATCCACATCATATTTACTGGAGTAATGAGCCGCTAACTCGTTTTTTAATTCGGGCAAGCCTGCCGGAAACACCTTTGCACTTTTTTCAAAATCTTCTAACGCATCTGTCATCGCTCCAATAATCCGCGGATGCACAGGCAATTCTGATTTTCCAAGTGTCATGCGTATAACATCTTTGCCTTGTAATTCATACTCATAGGCCATCTTGTCCAATATAAACATTAAAAAACGATTGTCATAGTAATTAATACGCTGTCGAAACTCCATTTTCATTTCCTCCCTACAAGTTATCTATACATATCATAACATGAAAATTTTTCCAGTACAAGTATACACATTAACCAAATTCATTCCCGGGGTAACCGCATTATGGTAAATATAAGAGCAGCCACCAATGGGTTACCCCATTGGTGGCTGCTTATCTACCGGAAAACCCCAATCCTACCCCACAACAACCGCCGTGCCGGACACGGTGACCATAAGCATGTTGTTGCCGCTGCCCAGCACCTCGTAATCCAGATCCACGCCGACCACCGCGTTGGCCCCCATGTTCTGTGCCCTCTGCTGCATTTCCGCCAGAGCCGCGTCGCGGGCGGAAATCAGTTCGCCCTCGTAGCTCTGGGAACGGCCGCCAAAGAAATTGGTGAGTCCGGCGGCAAAGTCCTTGACAAAATCCACGCCGCTGATGACCTCCCCCACTACAATTCCCTTGTACTCACGAATCGTCTTGCCCTCTATGGAAGGCGTCGTTGTCACTATCATTGTAATGATCATTCCTTTCGCAATATACATCAGAATTCCATTATAATCTATTTGGGGATTAGATAGAAGCCCTTTGTGGAAGGATGTGTCAAACGGTGAAATTCGATCCCATATACCTCCGATAGATTTTCCGGGGTCAATACCTCTTCCGGTGTTCCACGGGCAAATAGTACGCCTTTATGGAGGAGGATCAGCTCCTTGCAATACTGCGCCGCCAGATTTAAATCATGGAGTACCGCCATAATTGTCTTGCCGCGGTTTTCGTTTAATCGCTTCATGGTCTCCATCAACTCCTTCTGATGGCGAATATCCAGATGAGAAACGGGTTCATCCAGAATAATAATCGGGGTGTCCTGGGCAATGGCTCTTGCGGCAATAACCTGCTGTGCCTCTCCGCCGCTGAGCGTGTAAAACGTCTTGTCCCGTAAGTGCCAACTATTGGTTAATTCCATTGCCTCCCGCACAATTGCCAGATCAGCGGCACTTTCCCCCTGTAAAGGCTTTAAGTATGGAATCCTGCCCATCATTACAATGTCATAGACCGTATAGTTTACATCGATACTGGTGCTTTGAGGAAGCCATGACATCTCGCGTCCTAAGCTTTTTCGCCTGAAGCTTCGGATATCGGCGCCATTCAGCCGCAGAACTTGCTTCTCCGGATCGATAACGCGCATGATATGCCTTAAAAGTGATGTTTTCCCCGAGCCGTTGGGACCGATGATTCCGCAAAATACGCCTGCGTGAAAAACCGTCGAAATATCCTTGAGAATATGCTCCGAACCCGGTTTCCAGTTTAATCCCCTGATATCTATCAGCTCCATCAAAACACCTTCTTCTTATTGCGGTATAAAAGAACGATGAAATATGGTCCGCCAATAAGCGCTGTAACAGCTCCCACCGGCAGTTCCGACGGAGCCGCGACAGCCCTGGCGCAGGTGTCGCATAAAATCATAAAAGCCGCGCCGCCCAGCGCCGAAAAGGGCAGAAGCTTCTTGTGGGAGGGGCCTGTGAGCATTCGCAAAATATGCGGGATAACGAGGCCCGAGAATCCAATAATACCGCTGACCGACACGCAAGCCGCCACCAGAAGGGACGCGGTGAGAATTAGGATTTTCTTTGTCCCAACCGTATCCACGCCAAGGCTGGCCGCGGCTTCTTCCCCGGTACTCATGGCGTCTAAAGCCCTGAAATACACAAGCAGTCCCAGTCCGCAGAGCAATACAAAAGCGGCCATGAACGCAACCTTAACCCAGCTTGTACCCGAAAAACTGCCTAAAGTCCAGAAATAAACCTTCTCGACCTTATTCCGGTTAAAGATCATTAGAATACTGATAACGGCGGACAGCATGGAGCTTACTGCCGTGCCCGCCAAAACGATGTGTACGGTTGACAAGCGGCCGCCTGTCCGGGCGATACCGTAAACAAAAATAATTGTTATAACCGCGCCGGCGAAGGCGCAAAGGGCGATAAACCCAATACCCATAAATTGAACGGATGTTGCGCCAAAAATCATGGCTATCGCGGCGCCTAAAGCCGCGCCGGACGAAACGCCCAATATATGGGGATCGGCCAGCGGATTTTGGAATAAACCCTGAAAGGTTGTCCCGGACAGCGCCAAACCCGCACCCACAAGGCCGGATAAGAATATCCGGGGCAGCCGCACCTCCCATATAATTGTATGGTAAACATCCCCCGCGTCAGAGCGGCCCAGAATGCTTTTCAAGCTGTCCCACACCGAGAGCTTGGCAGAGCCTGTGGAAACAGATATTGCAATGGAGGCGGCGAGAAGGGTACAAAGGATCAGGAATTGAACCAGCGTCTTTCTCTTTTTGTCATTCACCATACGATCCGCCCTACCCTCACTCAAATACCTCCGGATGGAAGATCTCGGCCAGGGCTTTTAGGCCCTGTGCATTTCTTACTCCCTGCCTGTCCAGCATATTGGTGTCAATTTCATAGATATTGCCCTCTTTGACCGCCGTTAATTCAGAATATCCCACAGTGGTCTCAAAACTCTTTTTTGTGCCGGTGGAAACAATAACAATAGCGGGGTCCGCTTCTAAAAGGCTCTCCAAATTATACGACCAGCCCTCTACATTATTTGCGATATTATATCCTCCCGCCATTTCTATAATCATCCCTATAAAGGTGTCGCCGCCGGCTGTGTGATCGCCGTATTCTCCAAAGCCCACCACATAGTATACGCTGGGAGCTTCCAGACCTTCCACCGAAGCCGCAACCTCGTTTACAACAGCCTGCATTTCCTCGATAATCCCAGCCGCCTGCACCCCGCGGTTCAACGCCTGCCCTGTTTTTTCAATTATGGTGTAAGAGCCCTCCAGGCTCTCCTGTTCAAAGAGCGCCAGGACGGTAATGCCCATTTCCGCAAGCGTTGCCGCGTTCTCGTTCCCAAAATGTGTCGACGCAATCACCAAATCCGGATCGATTTCCACAATTCTCTCAATATCCGGCGTTGTGATAGAGCCGATAGATTCTATCCCGGATACCTCCTCCGGATAGTCGCAGTAATCCGTTCTCGCCACCAGCTTGTCCTCCGCGCCCAAGGCGTAAATGATCTCCGTAATGCCGGGGGCTGCCGAGATAATTGTCTTTGGTTCCCTTTCAATTATAATTTCCGCGCCGCTGGAATCTGTGATTGTCAAGGGATAGGAAACGGCTGATTCTCCCGTGGCTGCCGGTGTGGGGTCTCCGGTGGCTCTCGCATTGCCTCTGCCTGTGCACGCCCCAAGCCCCAAGGCCAATGCAAGCGCCAAAACAAATGCCAATAAATGTGGTGCTCTTTTTTTCATAATCAAAATCTCCAATAAAATATTTGAAAGGAAACAAAAAATACCGCGCTCCCCGGCGCGGCAAATACGCAGAATAACACCAAAAAAATTTGGCGCTTTCGTCGTTTTTATCTTCCCTCCGAAGAAAAAACATCATTTTATACAGCCGGTATCCTGGCTTATGGATCACCTTACTCTCCGAAACCTTCTCAGGCTGGCGCCCAATGGTATCCCGCGGATTTCATCCCCATTTACAGTAGCGGGGGCTGCAACGGACTGTAACCGTTTTCCCTGCACCGTATAAAATAAGATTTTTATCTATTATAAGACGTCCAAAAAGAAAAAGCAACTCTATTGCCCTCGCGGCGGGCGCATATTGTTGTGGAGGCGGTCGGTTTGTGGTATAATAAACCGCATGGCTTGCGCCTTTGAGCGCTTGCGGCAGGGGCCGGAGGTCCTGAAAAACAAGCAAGCCCGGTGGGAAACCCCGGCTATTTTGCGTAAGGAGAATTGAGTCCATGTCCGAAAGGCGAGAAAACATCCGCAACTTCTCAATTATAGCCCACATCGACCACGGCAAAAGCACCCTGGCCGACCGCATTCTGGAGCTTTGCTCCGCCGTGTCCACCCGGGATATGGAGGCGCAGCTCCTGGACAACATGGATATCGAGCGGGAGCGGGGCATCACCATCAAGGCCCGGGCTGTGCGCCTGGAGTACAAAGCCCAGGACGGCGAGACCTATATCCTCAACCTCATCGACACCCCCGGCCACGTGGACTTTAACTACGAGGTGAGCCGCTCCCTGGCCGCCTGCGAGGGCGCGGTGCTGGTGGTGGACGCCTCCCAGGGCATCGAGGCCCAGACCATCGCCAACACCTACCTGGCCATTGAGCACGACCTGGAGGTGTCCCCGGTCATCAACAAAATCGACCTCCCCTCCGCCGACCCCCAGCGGGTGAGCCACGAGGTGGAGGACATCATCGGCATCCCCTGCATGGAGGCCCCCCGCATCAGCGCCAAAACCGGCGAGAACATCGAGGCGGTGCTGGAGATGATTGTGCGGGAGCTTCCACCGCCGGGGGGGGATGAAGCCGCCCCCCTGAAGGCGCTGATCTTCGACAGCTTCTACGACAGCTACAAGGGCGTGGTGGTGTATGTGCGGGTGATGGACGGCGCTGTCCGCCCCGGCGACACCATCCGCATGATGGCCACCGGCGCGGAATTCGGCGTGGTGGAGACGGGCTACATGGGGGCCACCTCCCTGATCCCCTGCCAAGGGCTTTGTGCCGGGCAGGTGGGCTACATCACCGCCAGCATCAAGACGGTGCGGGACACCCGGGTGGGCGACACCGTAACCAACGCCCAGAACCCCGCCGGAGAGCCCCTGGAGGGCTACCGCCAGGTGGTGCCCATGGTGTTTTCCGGCATGTACCCCGTGGACGGCGCCAAATACCCGGATCTCCGGGAGGCGCTGGATAAGCTCCAGCTCAACGACGCCTCCCTCACCTTTGAACCCGAGACCTCGGTGGCGTTGGGCTTTGGCTTCCGCTGCGGCTTTTTGGGCCTATTGCACATGGAGATTGTGCTGGAGCGGCTGGACCGGGAATACAACCTGGAGCTCATCTCCACCTCCCCCAGCGTCATCTACCATCTGACGCTGACAAACGGCCAGGAGGTGAGCGTGGACAACCCCACCAACTACCCCGACCCCGCCACCATCCAAAGCGCCCAGGAGCCCTTTGTGGACGCCAGCATCCTGACGCCGCCGGAGTATATCGGCAACATCATGGAGCTGTGCCAGCAGCGGCGGGGCGTGTACAAGGACACCAATTATCTGGACCCCAACCGGGCGGAGCTGCGCTACCAGCTCCCCCTCAACGAAATTGTCTACGACTTCTTCGACGCGCTGAAAAGCCGCACCAAGGGGTATGCCAGCTTTGATTACAAGCTCTGCGGCTACAGGGCCTCCCGGTTGGTGAAGCTGGACATCCTCCTCAACGGCGAGGTGGTGGACGCCCTGAGCTTTATCGTCCACGCCGACAACGCCTACCCCCGCGCCCGCAAAATGGCGGAAAAGCTCAAGGAGCACATCCCCCGCCAGATGTTCGAGGTGCCCATCCAGGCGGCCGTGGGCGGCAAAATCATTGCCCGCGAGACCGTGAAGGCTATGCGCAAGGACGTGCTGGCCAAGTGCTACGGCGGCGACATCACGCGGAAAAAGAAGCTGCTGGAGAAGCAGAAGGAGGGCAAAAAGAAAATGCGGCAGTTGGGCACCGTGGAGGTTCCACAGGAGGCCTTCACCGCCGTGCTCAAGCTGGATGATTAAGTTTTTGGAGGGGAATCGTGTCGCATCAACAGTACAATTTGGCTGGTTGGCAGCCGTGAGCACAGGTTGTCACCCCCTGGGGGTCTACCTCCACGTGCCCTTTTGCGCCTCCAAATGCCCCTACTGCAACTTCTACTCCCATCCCATGGATACGGCTGCCGCCGACGGGTATGTGGACGCGCTGTGCCGGGCCCTTGCGCAACACCCCTGGGGCAGACGCGCTGTGGATACCGTCTACTTTGGCGGAGGCACCCCCTGCCTGTTGGGGGCGGACCGGCTATGCCGCCTGCTGGCTGCGGTGAACAACGCCTTTCCACTGGCCCAGGACGCCGAGATAACCCTGGAGGCCAACCCCGCCGCCTTGGACGCGGCGGATTTAACCGCGCTGCGGCAAGGCGGCTTCAACCGCGTCTCCTTTGGGGTGCAGAGCCTGCGGGACAGCGAGCTGCGCGCCCTGGGCCGCCGCCACACCGCCCGGCAGGCCAGAGAGGCCCTTTGCACCGCCCATGCCGCCGGTTTCGACAACCTCTCCCTGGACCTGATGCTGGGCGTGCCCGGCCAGACGCGGGAGACACTGGCGGGAACCCTGCGGGAGGCGGCGGAGCTGCCGGCGACCCACATATCCGCCTATCTCCTGAAGGTGGAGCCGGGCACCCCCTTTTACAAAAAATACGGCGCGCCCGGCGGGGGGGACGAGGAGCTTTCGGCGGCGCTGTACCTGCAAACGGTGCGCTCACTGGGGGAACGCGGTTTCGCGCAGTATGAGATCTCGAACTTTGCAAAAGACGGCGCGCACTCCCGCCACAACCTCAAATATTGGGCCCTGAACCCCTACCTGGGGCTGGGGCCGTCGGCCCACTCCTTTCTGGGGGGACGGCGGTTTTACTTCCCATCGGACACAGACGCCTTTGTCGCGGCGGAAAATCCATTGGCGCTGGCTGTGGACGACGGACCCGGCGGCGGCTGGGAGGAATACGCCATGCTGCGCCTGCGGCTGTGCCGGGGACTTAATGTTCGGGAACTGGGGCGGCGGTATGCACTGGACACGGCGCCGCTGCTCCGGCGGGCCCGGGACCTCGCCGCCCACGGTCTGACACAGGTTGATCCCCATGAGGTGGTGTCGCTGACCCCGGAGGGCTTTCTGCTCTCCAACCCGCTCACCGCCAAATTGCTCTACGGCTGACTAATCCAACAGCTCCCGCAGCTTTTTTTCAAGCTCGTTGCCGGAGTGGGCCATGTCCTCCGCCAACTCCAGCAGGCTGCCGGAAATATCGTTGTGCGCGCGGGGGCGGAAGTAATCGCGGCTGCGCACCTTGTCGTAGCGCTTTTGCATTTTGCGCATGCTCTCCCGGCTGTCCTCGCCCCGCAAATTGCCGCGAATGTCGTCGATGAGGTGGGCGCAGTCCCGCACAAGCTCCTTGTACTCGCTCTCAGACTGCTGCTGGAAGCGGCGGATCATGGCCTGCTCGTCGCGATTGTCCAGGAATTTCATCTCCACCAGCACGGCCTCGCCGCCCATGTCCCGGATTTTGGCGGACAGGGTGCGGAAGTGCTGGAGACTTAACTGGCTGCGGGGCAGCATGGCCACTCCTTGCTTAAAATACTCGGCGCCGCACTCCTTGAGCTTGCGCCATACATATACTCTGTTTTTAGAGGGATTGATGGGCACGTTGTAGCCCATGGCCAACCATCGAACCGATTGTTGCATAAAAATGACCATTCCTCTCTATTGACAATTGTTATGCGTTCACCTCTATTGTAACAACTGTTAGCTTTTTGGTCAACAGCAACGGAATATATTTGAAAAATAAATACGGGCCCGGCCCGATGAATAACAACCTGGAGGGAATTCTATGTCAAACAACCTGTTTATCCCCAAAAGCTACAAGCCCGCGCTGGACATACTCCACACGGAGATCGCCATTAAATTTGTCAAGGACACCTTTGAGCGGGAGCTGGCAAGCGCATTGAATTTGGTGCGGGTGTCCGCGCCGCTGTTTGTGCGCGCCAACACCGGCGTCAACGACAACCTCAACGGCGTGGAGCGCCCGGTGCAGTTTGATATTCTGGATCTTAAGGAGGATGTGCAGATTGTGCAGTCGCTGGCCAAGTGGAAGCGCCTGGCGCTGTACCGTTATGGCATTCCCCGGGGAAGCGGGTTGTACACCGATATGAACGCCATCCGCCGGGACGAGGTGCTGGACAACCTGCACTCGGTGTATGTGGACCAATGGGACTGGGAGCGGGTGATTCGCCCGGAGGACCGCACGGTGGTGTTTTTACAGTCGATGGTAGAAAAAATTGTGGGCGCCTTATATAAAACGCAGCAGCTCCTCTGTGAGCGTTACCCGGTGACGGACGGCTTTCTCAACCCCCAGGTGACCTACCTGACCACCCAGGAGCTGGAGGACAGATACCCGGACCTCACCCCCCACCAGCGGGAGGACGAAGCGGCCAGGAAATACGGCACCGTCTTTATCATGGGCATCGGCGGCAAGCTGCGCAGCGGTCAGGCCCACGACGGCCGCAGCCCCGATTACGACGACTGGGAACTCAACGGGGACATTGTGGTCTACAATCCCCTGCTGGAGCGCTCCTTCGAGGTGAGCTCCATGGGTATCCGCGTAGACGCCCAGACGCTGGACCGCCAACTGCGGGAATCCGGCTGTGATGACCGCCGGGAACTGCCCTTCCACAAGATGCTGCTGGACGGCACCCTGCCTTTGACAGCGGGCGGCGGAATCGGGCAGTCCCGCATTTGTATGCTGCTGCTGCAAAAGGCCCACATCGGCGAGGTGCAGGCCTCGGTGTGGCCGGAGGATACGGCGAGGGAGTGCGAGGCGGCGGGCGTACACCTGCTATAGTGAATCAACTTGAAGTTGGATTACTATGTAATACTAAACACTGACTAAAAAGCGACATAACTAGCGGTCTATTTTCCGCCCAGCGTTGTCATCCTCCTTGCCGGGCGACAGCCCGCCTGCGTCGTCTTCCTAGCTGGTCGAAAAATATCCTCG
>Ga0153939_1000925_pt1 | contig 11594 bp, 2 predicted proteins | sample TSNJ023MetaG_FD_104734 | JGI IMG/M metagenome (GOLD analysis project Ga0153939, IMG submission 104734) | Attine ant fungus gardens microbial communities from New Jersey, USA - TSNJ023 MetaG | ecosystem: Host-associated > Fungi > Mycelium > Unclassified | place: USA: New Jersey, Brendan T. Byrne... | reverse complement strand
TAATACGCCATCTTCATAACCTGTTTGAAAATCATCTTCATAATACACTCTGGCATCAGCGTTTGCAGAGATAGGGGTTAATACGACTGTGCTTATGACTAATGTAATAGCCATAATAGACGACAAAAATCTTTTTTTCATGTTTTTCCTCCAATAATTAGGGTATTTTTGTTAAAGTTGCATTATTTTGCGAAAATTATTATTGCATAGCCCACTTTCGCCAGAGCATTCTTATTAAAATTATACTATTTTAACAAAATTATCAAAATATAAGCCGACCTCCTTTGAATTTACTAAATATAAATACTGTTGTAAGCATTATATAATATAATTTGAATAAAGTCAAAATAATTTAGACTTAATTTTATTGGGCGTTCTGCAAAGCGAGATGTAGGGAAACGAAATCGAATATATGGCTGGACTGTACCAATTTTTAAAGCTAGTATATTTAAAATTAACTAAGCATATGGTACAATCATAGATGGCAATTTCAACAATGGCAGTTAGGGGTAATTGCAAGGGGGTGTCATTTTTTGTTGTTTTATGTGGATGATATCCCAATCAATAGAGTCTAACGTTAAATTTACATCATCATAACTACAGTTGGTGCCAACTAAATAATTCTCTCAATTTCTTTAGCTATACGATCAATATAGCTTTTTGAATACACCTCCTTTCACATATAATCAATAAGTTTAGGATAATTATCCTTTAAATTCTGTATATTGTACAAAAACCTACAAAAACCAAGATGAAACAACAATATATTTTCATATGGATATTTTAATGAATATAGTATACTTAAAATATGTTAATAAAAACTGTTAATAAAAGCGATGATGATGGACAAGAAATCTTATTTCGATATAGATTTGCTGTTTTGGGGTTGCTGTTCTCAACAGCGATGATTCATAACAAAGATGAGGGCGGTATCTTGCCCCTTCAGCACTTTTTACATTTTAATTGAATTTTTAAGCTATGGCTCATGGAAGGAGCGGAGGGCTTGAAAAATAAATTACTGATAATCAGCATGAGAAAGCCGAGGCTTCAGCAAAATAAAAAATGCCCCAAAATGTAGTCAATCGATTTGTTGCACATTTTTAGGGATTTATAGAAACTAAAAAAGAGTGGAAACTCGATACTGGAAGAGTTTCTGGGAATGTTTGGAAATCAAAAAGGAGGGATGCGTCACATATTTTAAACGTGTGGGATAGAAGAAATAATTGAATAAGGTGGATTAGAAACTCATTAAAAAAGAGCGGCGAGGGAGGCTGTGAGCTGAAAGAAAGGAAATACATATGAGAAGAAAATCAATATTAAAGTTAAGGGCCGTTGGGAAAATGACAGCAATCGTTCTGGTTGCCGCAATGCTAGTTATGGATATTCCAAATGAATTATTGGTGGGGATGGCATACGTTCACGCAACAGAACCAGAGAATGCAGTGTGGAAAGAAATCGCAGTGAATGAATTGCAGAAGGATGGAGAGGAATCCAAAGAAAAGCAGGCAGGATATGAAACGGAACAGGATGATGATGCGCTTCTGCTAATGGAAGAGGAACTGAAAATCTTAGAAGAGGAAGAAGCGAGCAGCAGCCGGTTTATTGTGAAATACAAGGATTCGGGCAAAAAGAATATTGCAAAACTGCAAAAAGCTTCGAAAAAGGCATATAAGCTAGCAAAACATAAAAAATCTCAGAAAAAGGCCCAACGGAAAGGACGGCTGAAAAACGTGAACGCCGCCAGGCTTGAAGAGTTTGAAAAGAGAATGAAAGACCTCCGGTCAGAAGAAGAGAATGTTCAGGGAGTATCTATTCAGGAAATGCTTGTAGAAGATACGGCTTGTGAAATCATTGCGTTGGAAGAAGCGATAGACCCGGAATTGTTCATAGAGCAGATAAACCGGGAAATGGGAAACGAGATCGCATACATACAGCCAGATTATGTGATGGAGTTGTCTGCCGATATATATGAAACAACTTTTGAATCGGAAGAGGAAAATGGTGCGGAAGAAACGTCTGATAAAGCGGAAGGGGCTTTGGAAACGGAAGAAGTAATGGAAGACAATGAAGACGTTACTGATTCCATAGTAAAAGAGACAGACGTCAAAGCGAAGACGAAAATAGATTTAAGTGACCGGGTCTACAACCGCGAACAGGATTTACAGGGAGCCTGGGAAATAAGTAGGGGTGAAGGCGTCATAGTGGCTATTATCGACACCGGGGCAGATATCAGCCATCCCATGATTATGGGTCAGATCGTTGAGGGCTATGATTTTTACAATAACAGCAGCAATGTATATAACCCTGATTTGGGGATGGACCAGCTTCATGGGACGCATATTACGGGGATTATAGCCCAGTCGGCACCCGAAGCTAAAATCATGTCGCTGAAGGTATTTGAAAATGGGAAGGCTTATACAAGTGATATCATCAGGGCAATAGAGTTTGCTGAGGCGAACGGTGCAACGATAGTGAACATGAGCTTTGGAAGCACGGATGACAACCACGCATTAAGGGAAGCGATCGCGCAGTCAGGCATGTTCTTTGTCTGTGCAGCTGGAAATAACCGTACAAATATTGATGAAACCCCAATATACCCAGCGTCATTCGGGCTGGATAATACCATAAGCGTTGCGGCGTTGAACCAGGATTTGGGTATGTCATATTTTTCAAATTATGGGATGGAAAATGTAGATATATCAGCTTGGGGGCATGACATATATAGTGCGTATCCCGGTGGGGAATGCGGCATGTTGAATGGGACGAGTATGTCAGCTGGGTATGTATCAGCAGCGGCGGCTCTTGCAGCATCAGCCAATGGAACGGAAAATCTGAAAGAGACGCTGAAAAATACGTCGGATAAGCTGTCATGCCTGGAAGGAAAAGTAAATGGAGGCAATAAAGTAAGTTTTATAAATGCAGTAAGTGGAACCAACAATACAGAAGTGATCATGGTAACTCCGGAAGATGACTATGACGTATTTGGATACCAGCCTACGGTGGAAGAAAACTGGGAACTTTTTGCAGGCACGGTAAGTGCAGAAGTTGCTGTAGCATACGGCCACACGATGGTACTGAAGGACGATGGTACTGTTTGGACATGGGGGCTTAATGATTATGGCCAGTTAGGAGATGGGACAACTATAAACAGATCAACTCCGGTGAAAGTAATCGGATTAAGCAATGTAAAAGCAATTTCCACATCCCATTTGCATTGTTTGGCGTTGAAGGAAGATGGCACTGTCTGGGCGTGGGGATATAACAGCAGCGGTGTATTAGGGGATGGGACAACTACAAACAGATCAACACCGGGACAGGTAATTGGATTAAGTAATGTAAAATCAATATCCGCAGGCGGTTTCCATAACATGGCAATACAGGAAGACGGAAGCTTATGGACGTGGGGAGATAACTATTATGGCCAGCTAGGTAATAACAGGCCATCATCTTATGGCATTTCCCCTGTCAAGATCACAAGCATAGGGAAAGTGGTTTCTATATCTGCAGGTATCAATTACAGTATGGCAATAAAAGAAAATGGATCCCTCATGTCATGGGGAGATAATACGTATGGCCAGTTAGGAGATGGGAGTTGGACGAACCGCTATACTCCCGTGCAGGTTAGCGGCTTATCCGGAGTTAAGGAGATTTCTGCCGGATCTTTTTGTGGAATGGCGATAACGGGAGATGGGAATGCATGGTCCTGGGGCCAGACTCTTGAAGGAGACTTTAATACGCCCAGGCAAATAGCTGGTTTGAGCGGAGCGAAGAAAATTGCTGCCGGATATTTATGCGGAATGGCAACAAAGGCAGATGGGAGCCTCTGGGGATGGGGAGTTAACGCTTATGGACGAGTAGGGGGTGGCACGGTCGACAAAATAATGTCCCCGGTCCAAATTGGCGGAATAGGTAACGTAGAGTTGGTAAGCACCCGTAATATTCATGGAATAGCGTTATGCAAGGACGGTTCTGTCTGGACCTGGGGTTCAAACAATTATGGACAATTGGGAGATGGATTGACTTCTGATCACAGGAAAACACCATATCCCGTCTTGCAAATAAGAAATATTGATTTTGACAGGGCGGCTAATGTTACTGTAGACGAGCCATTGAGTGGATCCATAGTAGAAGGTGGCGAGTACAGGTATTATAAGTTCACTCCCCCGGTCACGACCTACTATGCTATCCAGTCTATCAGCAGCTTCGATACTTATGGTCATTTGTATAATTCCACCAGGGCAGAGATTTCTTACAATGACGATGGAAATTGTGCTGGAGAAAGCAGCAACTGCTATGACTTCTATATGAAATACAAACTGACAGCTGGGGCAACATATTACATAGCGTTCAGGGCTTATTCGGCAAATGTAACAGGCGCTTATACTTTAAAGGTAGGATACTGGTCGGAAGCAAAATATTTTTACGGCATTCCAGGCGGCTATGCACCGACAGGCAACTACTCGCAAACTCACACGGATATGACGGTCCCCTCGGTTTTGGGTGATATTCCATTTTCTCGTACATACAATTCGCTTGAGTCCGCCAATCCTTCCATTGTTGGAAAGGGTTTCCATTTCAACTATTCCATGCGGATCATCAATAATACCTCTGAAGCAAATGTCGTCATGCCGGACAGTTCATGGAGATGTTTTGCTAAAAACGCTGATGGGACCTATGCTGCCATGAACTGCCGCGGCAACCTAAAAAGGGATGCTACCACTGGAAAATACACATTTGAAACCCTGGACCAGATGCGGTATGGCTTTACCTCTGCCGGTTATCTGGAATACATGGAGGATTTCAAGGGCAACCGCATAACCATAACCACCGACACAGCAGGCAAGATAACTGCAATGGCGGACCCTTCAGGTCTATGGGTCAGCTTTGCCTATTCTGGTAGCCTGCTGACAAAGATTACGGATAACGAGTCGGGGCGGACAGTCCAATATGCATATTCCAACAACTGTCTTGCGACAGCAACGGATGAGGGAGGATTTCTTACAAGTTATATTTATGAAAATGGCCTGCTCGCCAGGGTTACGTCGGTCAATACTGGCAACGTGGTGGCCTCTATGACTTACAATACTAGTGCGGATTATGCAGGGAAGTATAACGGATTAATTAAAACCATAATCAATGACCAGGATCTTGTAAGCACTTATGATTATTCATTAAGGCCGTCAAGACAGATCAAGATTATCGATTACAACTCCATAACCATACAGGATTACAGCGCAGTCCTTGATATTACACAAACAAAGATAGCCCCAGCGGATAAGCCTGGTAATCCTTCCGAGCTGACGAAAAGTGTATTCAATACCTATCATGAGGTTACCGGATCAGAGGATATCTTGGGAAACAAGACTAATTATGAATATGACAGTAAGGGAAACTTGACAAAAATCACTTATCCCGAAGTTTCTGGCGATAACGGAAGCCTGGTTAGGTCCACAGAGGAATATAAATATGACCCTGCCACGAATGATCAAATTGAATACACTGACCAAAGCGGCGGCAAAACGTTCTACGGTTATGATGCATACCATAACCTGACAACGGTTACGCGCCCATTGAATGGTATAAATTATGTGATTAATAGATATGAATACTATACGGACAGTACTTATCCCATAAAGGGTCTTTTGAAAAAGGAAACAGGTCCATTGGGGGATGCCAGTAACTATATCAGGTATGAATATTCCTTCACGCCAAATTCCAATCCGGCAAGGACGGTCAAGACGATCAAGTGCGTCGGGGGGACTGACTGGAAGACTATCAGTGAATATGACAGGGTGGGGAGACTGGTTAAAGAAACTACGCCTATGGGAATCACCACTGCCAATGAATACAACAGCGTCACAGGCTTGTTGAAAAAAACAGAGATCCAGGATAACGGTCGGCTCCAACAAACCATAAGCCATGAGTATGATGCATTTGGGAATGAGACAAAGGAAACAGTTACTTCTCCAAATATCACCCCGATCGTGACAGAATACACCTCATCCTCTAAAAATGGTAATCTTTTAAGTGAAAAAGATGCCGCTGGCATTTTGATGGAGTATCAATATGACAAGGATGGAAATGAGATCCTTGAAAAGGAAAAAGACAGCAATGGGAAAGAGCTAGCGAAAACGATAGCCAATTATGATGAATTGGGCTGCATCACGAGAGAAACCACGACAGCCGCAAATGCGTCCACCGAAACCGTAAAGACAGAGTACAGCTTTGACGCAGTTAGAAAGGTAAACATCACTACTACTACAGATGAATTCGGCGGAAGGACCGTTACGGAAACCGACTATGATGGGCGATTACTGAAAGAAGAAAACCCCAATGGGCTTGTACAGGTTAATACCTATTATACTGGAGGGCAGGTTAAGCGTGAGGAATATAGGGATAAAAGCAACAATGTACTGAAATGGACGGAGTACGTCTACGACGCTTGGGGCCGTGTAACAAAGCAGACCAGTTCGTTTGATGAGACCGGAAATGCCGAAAGCATATACACCTATGATATAGCTGGAAATGTGCTGGTTGAGAGGACCAAGACCGATGCAGACAAGTATACAAAAACATCCAACACCTATGATGCCTGGGGCAATCGGATAATAATAAGGCTCGAAGAAGCTTATTTCGATGCTCGGGGCGGTGAAATTGGTGACAAGTGTGAAAGATATGTCCAGACCCTTTATGACTGGGACGGTCAGGTTTTGCTGGAATGTAAGGGGCTTATGTCCACATTCAGCAATATCATGTTGAAAAATTTTTGGAACAGCACTTCTGTGACCGGGTATTCCATCACAAAGTACAAGTATGACAATTTCAGGCAACTTATCGAAAAAACAGACGCAATGGGAAAAACAGAAAGCCACCAGTATGATTACGCTGGGAGGCTGGTTAAGACCAACGATAAAAATAATGTCGTGCACGAGAAGCGGTATGATGAGGCAGGCCGCATAAAAATGGAAGTTAGTGCCGGAGAAATCATTAAAGCCTATGTGTATGGTGCAGATGGCAATATTAGTAGCGTCACAGAAGGGTTGCTTAAGGTAAGAACGACAATAGATGCTCCGGTTATAGAAAATGCGTCCACGATATCGTATGAATATGATGGCATAGGTGACACAATTAAGGAAACTTGCAAGGAAAGTTTTGGGAGCGTCATAAAAACTTTCAGCGAAACAAACCTTTTGACAGGAAAGGAAACGCTGGAGACCGTGACCGTAGGCGGAAGCGTAAAACAGCAGGTCAAAAAGGTGTACAATGCAAGCGGACAGTTGACAGCGGTATATGATAAAGGTATACTGAAAGCAAGCTATGCCTATGACTTATTGGGCCAGCTCCTGGCAACTACCAACGCCAACGGCACAACTGAAACCAACACATACAACAAAGCCGGGTTGGTGACTTCCACCATAAATAAGAGAAGCTCGATTGTTCTTTCTCAATACAATTATACCTACTATTACGACGGCAACCAAAAAACCAAAATCGACAGCACAGGTACCACCGAGTACACCTATGATGGGTGCGGGCAGTTGTTAAAAGCTGTACTTGGCAACCGTGTTACGCCGCCTGACAACACCTCTTTAGCAAACGCCGCGGTGATCACAGTCGAAACTCCGACAGGTGTCAGCATCGCCGCAGTGGGGCAGATGAGATACTTCAAATTTACGCCTGCAGCGACAGGAACCTATGTCATCGCAAGCACGGACAATGGCAGTGTGGACCCTTACGGATTTCTGTATACACCAAGTGGGACGCAGCTTGCATACAATGATGACGGCAACGGTAACTTAAACTTCAAAATATCATACATGCTCAATGCAGGGACGGAGTATGTCATAGGTGCAATAGCATTTTCATCTGGTATCGGCAGCTATACGCTGACCGTCACTCAGCAGTCAGGAAATAGCAACACCTCTTTAGCAAATGCTGCGATCATCGCAGCCGGAGCTCCGGCTAAAGTCAGCATCAATGCGGCGAGCCAGATGAGATACTTCAAGTTTACACCAGCAACGACAGGCACTTATGTGATTGCAAGCACGGATAATGGCAGCTCGGATCCTCGCGGTTATTTGTACACATCAGGAGGGACGCAGCTTGCATATAATGATGACAGCGATGGCGGTAGAAACTTTAAGATCACATACACACTGAATGCCGGAACGCAGTATGTCATAGGCGCAAACATGTATTCGACTGGCACCGGGGGCTACACGTTAACCGTCCGGCCATCTGGCGGCAATACTGTGCAGGAATATCTCTATGACTTCAACGGAAACCGGTTTAGGATGACGGAGAGAAAAAACGGAATCGTTACCATAACGAACTTAACCTACGATAAAAACGATCGCCTAATTAAAGAAAAGACAGGAAGCCAGGCAGAGGTCACGTATAGTTATGACAGTAACGGCAATATGACCGGTAAGAGCGACGGAACGGTACATGTCTTTGATGCCTTGGACCGTATGACCCAATACCAAAAAGGAAGCATAATTGCCAACTATACCTACTATCCCGATGACATGCGTAAGAACAAAGGCATTACAACGCAGGTATGGATGGGAGATGAGATTGCACTTGATTTAAGCGGTACTACAGTAATAAGCAGCTATATTCACGGATACCAATTGATCACCTCCAGTTATGGTTGGTACCAGTATAACGCCCACGGGGATGTTATGAGCCTTGCCGACGGCAATGGCAATGTCACTCGCAATTACGACTATGACCCATTTGGCGTACAGATAGGATACAATGCTGGTGTTGACAATAACCCATACCGCTATAGCGGGGAGTATTACGATATTGAAAGCGGCTACACCTATCTCCGTTCACGGTATTACGACCCATCCATTGGTCGGTTTATCAGTGAAGATCAGGCGTTTGATGGGAATAATTGGTATGTCTATTGTGAAAATAATCCAGTGAATAAGGTGGATCCAAGTGGTCAGTGGTCTTCGGAGATTCATTACAGGTTGACAAATTTTATTGCGAAAGGAATCGGATTTACCGCATCTGATGCTAAGATTATTGCTGCAGGTGACCGTATGACAGACAAGGATCTGGGAGATTGGAGCAGTTATTTAATCGGGAAGAATATACCAAAAGCCGCAATAAAAGAGATCAAGAGGTTAGCGAAAGCGAATCAGACCGGATTTACTTATAGGAAGAATGGGGATAAGAGATTGGCTGCGCATTATGCATTTACGAGTAACAAGGACAGAATACGTAAAGGAAAGGCGGCGACAGAAAGCTTTGGTAAGGGACTAAGCAAATCAGTAAAGGCTTTTAAGAAAGGAAAGGCTAAAGACTATGTGACAAGGCTCCTATTGCTTGGAATCAGACTGCACGCACAGCAGGATTACTGGGCCCATGGAGTGAAGAGAGGGGCGAAAGGTTTTAGAAGTCATTCAAAATATTCAGATGATATTAGCTATGATTATGATCCTAATCATCCTAAACACAATAAGCTTGGATTTGTTAAAGTTGATTTTGAAAATAATAAGAGGCTAAAAAATATGGTAAATAATACATATAATTATTTGAACAGAGCATACAAGAAACTCAAAACCGCAAAAGGTACGTTAGGAACGAGAACAATTAAAAACAAAGCAGGTGCACGGAAGGAAGCGTTTAAATTTTTGAGATAATGAATTAATGAAAAGCTCAAAACACAAGCACAACACATAGGTGTGCTTGCGGATATTTAACGAAAATAGTATTATGGAGGAGATTTGGGGATGATCAGATTTAAAAGAATGATGTCAATGTTTTTGTTATTTGGTCTTATCAGTATTATATCCATGCCTCAGACTTTGAAGGTATCAGCGGCTAATAAAGGTATACAAAAAAAATATAATTTAGCAGCAAGAAATGTCCGAAACATCCGGGTATATGGGGATTATTTATTTATTTCACAAAAGAAAAATCATATCGTATTGGTAGACTTAACGAAAAAGCTGAAAAAAAAAGAGGCAGGTCTTTATTATAAGTACCGGTGGATATCCAAGAACGCTAAAGCATATTTTCCGGCATCAGAGGACCAGATATTTATCCAAAATAAACGAAATGAGATCTTATATACAGGTGGGGAAATGGGAAAATGCTACTCCATGTTTGGGCATAAAGATGTAGATGATTGCGATAAAGATATGGCTCCGGCCGTCAATCAGGTTGTTTTAAGAAACATAACAAAATGCTGGAGCGATGATAGTATGTTTGCATATGTGAAAAACAACAATTTAGTTGTGTCAGGGTCTGCGGTTGTCTTTCAGGATGAATATCATTATGAGTGTTATGATGTTAAATCGAAATATACCTTTTTCAAAGGAAAGGCTGACCGGGTAAAGCAGGTGGTTTCGGGAAATGAGAATATTTTTGTGCTGATGAAGGATGGGAGCGTCTGGGGAAGAGGCAGCAATGAGACAAAACTCATTTCGGTTTCAGACAAAAAGTATTATAAGAAGTTTGTCAAGATTGTGTCATGCGGAGTCAGATCCATCGCAGCATCCTTCAATAGTGTGGGTATGCTTAAAAAAGACGGAACCTTGTGGATTTGGGGTGAAAAAATGGTGAGTGGCAAACTTACATATGTAACAGAACCATATAAAATAACTGGCAATGTAAAGGAATTTTCTTTGGGATGGAGCAATCCTAAAAAAAATACAGGAAGTGCGGTCGTGATCTTTTTGAAAAACAACGGCAAAGCGTATGGCTGGGGAGCAAACGACCGTTATGCGCTGACGTCCAAATATAAAGCAGGGTGGATTGATAAGCCAGTAAAATTGAAATCAAATATCAAACATGTGTATACGGGAGATAATAAAACATTTTTGCTGGATAATCAAAACCGATTATATTGGGCGGGAATGCAAGGGTATACAGGCATGTTTGGCTGGATGGATTAATTCATTTTCCATGCAACTCTGACATAAGTTGATTGTATAATCATGAGAAGGGGCAACCGGTTAATGCCCAATTACAGCGCCAACATTTAACAACAGAAGCAATCCCGTGAGAATCATGCTTTTAAAGCATTTGGTATTTCATACGGGATTGTTTTTATTATGGTAAAATAACATAAATCCACTTTGCAATTTCCTATAACATAAAAAAAGGTAGGTCATGGAAAATCCTGAAATTTTCTTGACATACCTTGAATCTAAGTAGTCTTTATTTAGATTTTATTTTTACACTAATAATCTTTTTAAAAGTGCCTACACTTGCAGTAGGTTTTTTCTGAATTTTGGGTATTGCATCGCTAATTATAAGCTTAAAAATGGCAAAAACATGACGTAAACACTGGGAAAAACAGCGTTTTTGTAGTATAATTATGTGATACTATAATAACACACTAACTCAAAATACCCATTGATGAGTAAGGACTTATATAAATATAGAGGTGAATTAATGTTTGATATACAGGAAGAATTGAAAAAACTACCCGGGAAGCCGGGTGTTTATATTATGCATGATGATAGAGATGAGATCATCTATGTGGGAAAGGCAGTCAGCCTGAAAAACCGGGTGCGGCAGTACTTTCAGAGCAGCAGAAACAAAGGCGTGAAAATAGAGCAGATGGTTTCGCG
>Ga0153939_1000923_pt1 | contig 11595 bp, 11 predicted proteins | sample TSNJ023MetaG_FD_104734 | JGI IMG/M metagenome (GOLD analysis project Ga0153939, IMG submission 104734) | Attine ant fungus gardens microbial communities from New Jersey, USA - TSNJ023 MetaG | ecosystem: Host-associated > Fungi > Mycelium > Unclassified | place: USA: New Jersey, Brendan T. Byrne... | reverse complement strand
CATAGCTTCAAATACCGTCATACAGGCATCACCTCCCTTCCGAGAGGATGACGCCAACCGCCCTTTGATTGTGCAGGCACATTATATCATGGATAGAACCGAAAGAAAAGATTTGTAATGCCGAAGCTTCACGCGCGTATAGGGTTAAATATATTGGCCAGCTTACGCAGAAATCTGCGGAGCAAGGTGAGACCCGCGGGCTGCTCACAAGGATATTGCCTGTTACGTGGAGTGCTTTCGGCTGTTCACCGTCTTTACGGCTTTTCTCGACTGCTTCCTTGACTGTGATTATATTATACATCGGATTGTGTGTATATTCAATTGACATAGTGCACAAGCATACACCTTATTATGTGTATATGTTGTACATTGAATTCGATGTATAGATCGTGCTATAATGGTATTGAAAAAAATAGGATGGTGGAATATGGGTAAGATAATTTTTGATAAGTTGATGGACATGATGAAGGAAAAGGGATTGACCACGTATAAGATCAGAAAAGAAAAGATAATATCTGAAGGGACTTTGCAGAATATCAGAAGCGGCAAAAGTATTACCACAGACTCTATTGCTTCTCTGTGCGCTGCTCTGGACTGCCAGCCTGGTGATATCCTTGAATACGTGGAGGATGAAGAATGAACCTGTCAACGCTTGAGCAGAAAAAAGACTTTGTCAATTCAAATATAGATAGACTTCCAAAGGCCGCACAAGACAATTACCGAACCGCATTTGAAATTGAATATACCCACAACTCCACAGCGATTGAAGGCAACACTCTGTCTTTGATGGAAACAAAGCTTCTACTGGAAGATAAACTGTCCATCGGTGGAAAGCAGTTAAGAGAAATTTATGAGGTCGTAAATCATAATAAGGCTTTTTCTTATGTATCGGAAAAGATAGCCGCAGGCGCTTCGGTGGATGAAAGTATCGTAAAGGATATTCATGCATTGCTGATGGAAAATATCATGGTCGGCGGCATTTATCGGAGTGTTGATGTATATATCAGCGGTGCTCGGCACAGGCCGCCCACACCAAATGATATGTACCGGCAGATTAAGAACTTCTATATCGACTTGGAAACCAAAAAGAATACAGAGGCCATTGAATTGGCGGCGTGGACTCATGCAGAGTTTGTAAAAATCCATCCGTTTATTGATGGCAATGGCCGGACTTCCAGGCTGATTATGAACTATCAGCTGATGGCTGGCGGTTATTTGCCTGTATCCATTCCAAAAGAAAAACGCCTTGAATATTTTGACTGTCTGGAAGCTTACGCCCTGCGCGAGGATCTATCCACTTTTCATTTGCTTATCTCAGGCCTGGAGGAAGCGCGCTTAGACTATTATATTACAGCGATTCAGGCCATGATAGACGCAGGATAAGTGACCTCCTTTTCATGCGGGTTTACCCCTCCCGAATGTTCAAGAAATGTTCAAGTGAGTTACGAATGTTCAAGTAAAAAGAAGATATGTTCGGGAACAAGGTAAACCAAAGAACGGCTTAATACCGCCGTTTGTGGCACATAAGGGAAGACTGCGAAAAGCCCGAAAAGTGACTTTCAATCAAGGTGTCCGGAGTTCGAATCTCCGATGGATCACCACTTATAAATAGCTTTATTCTACGGAATAAGGCTATTTTTCTTTTTTAGCTTGATAACCGTATAGTCAATCACATAAAAAACAGCACACAAGAGCCCGGTCAAAAGAATCGAACACCAGCAAGATATTCAGCAATTCATTTTTAAGCCAAGCCTATTTAATCTCAGAAGGATTTAGGGTACTGTTAACACGTCCCTTATTGTACGTTACCGGATTTAGCTCTGGCAAGCCATCCTTTCACACCCCAAGTTGATTTTGAGGGGGTTGAAAGGCAGATTGATGAGCTTTGTAATACGAGTATTGATGGAATTGTGACCTGTGGCTCAACGAGTGAATTCTTGTTTTGTAAGCCGGAGGATAATATGGAAATCATGAAGATTGCCCAAAATGTATCAAACGGAAGAAAGGATATTATCGCAGGGGCATCGTCAGCCAGCAGTGGTATGACAATGGAATACCTGGAATTTATGTCCCGCGTGGGAATAAAAACTACGCTTGTGTCACCGCCATATTATTACAATTACAGTGATACAGCAAGGCTCCCGAGGTCGGCTCGCGCGGCCGTGGAGCGCGTTTACGCCGCCGAAAGCTGCCTGTTGTAGGCTTCGCGTTTTTTAAGCGGAGGGTGATATGAAAATTGAGTCTGTAGATTTCTTTTATCTTTCTATGCCGAAAGTGCTGGATATCGGCGACGGAAGTCAGGATACACTGCTGGTTCGGGTGAGGGCGGGAGGTTATGAAGGCTGGGGAGAGTGCGAGGCGTCTCCGCTGACCTCGATAGCGGCCTATGTTTGTCCGATGTCGCACAGTGCCTGTAAGCCTGTAAAAGCCTCTGTAATAGGGCAGGAATTAAGCGGCATTCAGGACATTTCGCGTATCGGGAGCGCTGTCAGGGATGCGGGAACCGTTTGGGGAGCCGATGTGGCCGCGGCCCAAAAAAGGCTTACGGCGTTGGAAGACTGTGCCGTTAAATGGCTGGAGGAGCCGATGATCACCGGCGCGCTGGATGCCTACCACGAGCTTTCAAGGCGATGCGATAGGGTGGGGCTTGCCGGAGGCGAAGGCTGCCACAGTTATTATCAGGCAAAAAGTATGCTCGACTACGCGGGGCTGAAGTTCATTCAGGTGGATACCGGCAGAATCGGAGGAATCACAGACGCGAAAAGAGTGGCGGAGATATGCAAAGAAAAGCTCCTGCCCGACTCCGAGGGGTTTATCAAAGTCCCGGAAAAACCGGGACTTGGTATAACGCTTGACTTAACAGCCGTGAAAAAGTATATGGTCAAGTGTGAAATAATGGTTGATGATAAGTGTTTATATAAAAGTCCCGATATATTTTCATAGATAATACCCTTTGTTTAGTAGGCATTACTTGGTTTCAAGAGGCATGCTTTGAGTCCGGAGATTTGCTGTGCGGTAGGAACATCCGCAGAAGCTTAAAACTGCCAGCTCTCCGATCGAATCCGGGAAACAACAGATGGAATGAAAAGGAAAACGCCGTAAAAATCAGCTTTCTCCGTGAAAGTGTGTATGGGAGATGACTGCATGTTCCATAAGAATGATCTACAGGGCTTCATCTGTTCGGCGCGGACGCGGAGTCTTCGGTGGAGCAGGCGGTCTTCCGCGTCTCCCAGAACGCTCAGCCTTCAAAAATCGGCAGTGATCCCAAAAAGTTGTGCAGGTTTATCGCATCCCACGGGAGATGCTCGGCAATGGTCAGCCCTACTACATCCGTTTTGCGGGAAACATCCTGAATCAACCGCCGGACACCCTGCAGCGTCATTTCGCCGAGGGCGGAGGGAAAGGACTTGATAATGGGCTCCGAGGGGAGCAGCGAGCGAAACCAGTTGGGGCTCAGCACGTCGAGATCCAGATGGACCGCAAGCTGGCGGATGCGGTGATCCTCTATAAAGCGCAGCACCGTTTTGCTGGTCCGCTCCGCCTCCTTCGGGTCCACAACCTGTGTCAGCCCCAGGTTGTTCATCTCCGCCTGTTCCCGAATGCCCGGCTTCTGCAGGCCGGCGTATATGACGCGGCCGGGGTACAGCGGGCGCTTCACCTGTGCCGCAAAGCCCGGGTCGCCCCCGCTCAGAAGGTTGCCCAAAACCATAGCGTGTGCGTGTTTATGTATTTCGGGCGTAGAGATGTCCGGATGGGCGTCGATCCAAAGCACCCCCAGCTTTCCATCGTACCGCTCATTGAGGTAAGCAAAGGGCGCCTGGGACACCAGGCAGTCGCCGCCGAACATGATGATGCGGTCGGGCTGGTACTCGTTTATGATGTTCGTGCAGCCGTGCAGCTGCCGCATGAGAACCGTACGTCCCCGCACGCCGTCCTCAAGCGGAAGCTCCTTCCCGCCATAGGGCTCCACGGGCACCTCAATTTCCGGCATATCGCCCGGGTCCGGGGCCAGCCACCGCAGCAGCTTGGCGCCGAAGCTGTAGGGGGGATTATTGCCGCCCTGCCACTGGGGCATGAGCAGCCGTAACGTGTTGCTTTGCATTATGTTATCTCCTCTCTTCATTATCTTTTTTACGCCGTAAAGGGGGCTGCCTTCATTTTCCTGCTCAGGCGCAGCACGAGGTCGCCGCCGGGACTGAGTTCCATATGTAAAGATTTGAAATATTGGTTCAGCGTACGCCGCTTCTCGTCCGCGTCCAGCTCGATGCGCGTCGCCTGCAGGGCTGCGTCCAGCAGCTCGTTTACATTGACCCGAACCGATTGACTGAGCCGCCGGTTGGCTTCACGGATCAGTGCGGTGATCTTGATGTCCTCGCAGTTACCTGAATAAAAATCGTCGATGTAGCAGTAGTACACGCCGTTTTCCTGTAACGCCGCCCGGATATCGGGACTGCACTTCTCGTACTCAGCCATCACAAGGAAGTTTGCCTCAGGCAGCGCGGAAATCAGGCCCCAGTAGTCGGAATCGCTGCTGACGAGGATGAAGGCGTCCACATTGTTCTGGTAAAACTCCCGGCAGGTCCCGGCTGTAAGGCGGATGTCCACAAGAGACTTGTTCTGCTTGACGCGCTCAATGAGGATGTACTCCACAGGCACCTTGATGTATTCCTCTAGGATATCCCAGGCGCTTGAGGAGTGGATGTCGTCATATAAAATAATTTTTGCAACCTTCTGGAGCATATCCGGCTCCAGTCCCTGCAGCGTGGCGCACAGCTTGTAGGGGTCGGAGTTTTCGCAGTCCACCACCAGGGCGGCTTTTTCGCTGTCGGACAAAAACTGGTAAATGTTGCCCTTTGTGCGGCTGCCCGCGTCCTGTACCTTGCTGCTGTCGGTGAAGCTGTCCCCGTTCCATGAATAGAGCAGCCGCACAAACTTTTCATCGTTATAAAGGATGTTTCCCTCGTCTACGGGATTCCAGTTCATATACATACGGTAGGGGTAGCAGTCCTTGTTTTCATAAAAGCGCGTCCGGTTTTCCCGCACACCCGTTTCCGTGAGGCCGTCCTTCATGATGAAGATATCCTTCACATAGTTCCATTTCAGCCATAAAGGAAAAATCTCTTTGCAGTTATTGACGCGGTCGGAAATAATTTTATTGATTTCTATGATGATTTGCTGCAGCGACTGTTGATGATAGGGCAGGACAATGTTGTCCTGCGTCAGCTCGGCGATGCATTCCGGCGGGATGTATTCCGGCATTGAGGCAAGGCCCTTGTATTCAAATGTAATCTTCTGATGTATACTTAAAAAATTACGTATGATAGTCGTGCGTATCATGCACAGGTTCCGGATAATCCGCGCGCGCACGTCTTCCCGCAGCCTATTATAAATACTTTTCTGAAAACCCTCATCATTTTCAAAAAAGCGTTCCTGCAGCCCCAGCAAAAAGGCCACCGCCGACACAATCGTGTGAGTGTTTCGTTTTTTATAGCTTTCAATTTCTTTACCGTTTACCGTATATTTAGGTGTTGTTTGCAGTTCCACTGTACGGTCTCCTTTCTTTTGTGATTTAGATATAGGCAGGCCAAGGCTTGCTTTACTCATAGTATAGCACGAATACAGCGAGTACGTATAGTACAGCAGCGTAAAATGCAGAAAAACCGCTTCACGTTCGAGCGGTTTTAATAGTCTAAACTCAAATCTAAAAGTGAAACTGCTTCCCGCAGTTGCCCGCAATATCCAAATTGCCGTAGAAAAAGCTGTTGGCGTTATGCCGGTCTGCATCATAAACCCGCCGGCATTTTCATCGTAGGTATACGCACTGCAGTTTATAAAGCGTTCTCCTTTGGAGGGCGCTGACCTTTTGAAAGGCCAGGTTCATAAAAAGCTCTCCCTTATCCCTTGCCCCCCGTCTGCGTTTTTTTGCCGCCCATACGGAACCAGAAGGTGTTCTCATGCTTGCCGGAGCGCACGCCGCAGGTAAAGCCGTGGGAATTAAGAATCGTGCGCACGATTGCAAGGCCGATGCCCGTGCCCTCCTTGCGCTCGCCCTGGTGCTGCCGCCGGGAGTAGCGTTCCCATATCATACCCTGCTCTTCGGGCGGTATGGGCTCGCCGGGGTTGGTGACTGTGATCGTCACACCCTGCTCCCGCAGTACCTCCACGGTGATGGTCTCGCCGCTTTCGGTGTGGTTGATGGCGTTGTTGAGCAGGTTACGCAACACCTGGGACATCTTGAGCGCGTCCATCTGGACAGCAGGAATATCTTCATCGCAGCGAAGGGAAACGAAAACGCCGTACTGCTTCGCGGCCTCCCGGGCGTACTGCACCGAGCTTTCCGCCAACTCCGAGGGGTCGCAGAGCTCCAGCTTCAAATCGCTGTAGCCCGCCTGTAGTTGGGAGTAATCCATGATGTCGTCCACCATTTCGCTGAGCCGCCGGGATTCCCGGATGATCAAATCCATGTTTTGGTTGCGCTTTTCCTCGTCGGGTCCTGTGACGTCCCGCACCATTTCACTGTAGCCCGCAATGAGGGCCAGAGGTGCTCGCAGCTCGTGGGACACGTTTGCAATGACCTCCTTGCGCAGCACGTCGATGCGCTGCAGCTCGCCGCTCAAGACCTCCACTGACTGTGACAGCTGCCCCAGCTCGTCGCTGCGGCGCACGGAGGGCACGGCGGAAAAGTCGCCGGTCGCAAGCTGCTTTACGGTTTCCTCAATGTTTGAAACGGGCTTTGTGAAGCTATGTGCCAAAAGGTAGCTTAGCACGGAGGCAGCCGCCGTTAATAAAACGCTGAGTATCAGCAGTTGTCGGCGGTTCAGGGCCATCAGCGCCTCCAGCTCGTTGACGCTGTTGTAGAGGACCAGCGCGGCGGGCTCCCCTGCGAATGTCAGTGTAACGCCAATGAAGATTTTGGAATTCCCGTCGGGATATTTGTCGATTTCGCCCAGGGACCCGTTTTCAAAAACGGCGGGATATTTATCCTTGAGACCCTTTTCATCGTTCTGCAGCTCATGCACATTTGTAATGAGCATGCGGCTGTAGGCATAAAGAATCTTGCCCTTCGTGTCTACGAGAAAGACCTTTCCGTTCACGGTCTTGCTCAAAAGATACAGAGGATTGTCCTTGCTCTTCTCGTCAAAGGTTTCAAGGGTCTCCAGCTCCTCCGCGGCCGAATGGGCCTGGGCGCTGAGCTCGGAAATGGTGGCGTTCATGTAGTTGGGTTCGAAAAACCGAATCTGCACAACCCATAAAAATACCAGCACCAGCAGTACCAGCAGCATCATCACGCCCCACAGCCGCAACAGCATTTTCGATTTAACGTACCGAAGAAGCCGTTTCATCGTTTTCATCATAAGCAAATTTATACCCGGTTCCCCATATGGTGGTGATCATGCCGCGCAGACTGCCCATGCGCTCCCGAAGGGATTTAACGTGTGTGTCTACGGTACGGGTGTCGCCAAAGTAGTCATAGCCCCACACATTTTTGAGGATTGTGTCCCGGTCGAGGACAATGTTGTTATGGCGCGCAAGAAATGTCAGCAGCTTAAACTCCAGGGGCGTCAGCGTGACGGGACTGTCGTCGATGAGTACCATGCGCGCACTTTCCTGTATGGTAAGCCGTCCGAAGTGCAGCGTGCTGTCCTCGGGGGTTTTGTCCCGCCGCAGCACCGCGCGGATGCGGGCCATCAGTTCTTTGGGACTGAAGGGCTTGCTAAGATAGTCGTCCGCGCCCAGATTAAAGCCCAGAAGCTTGTCGTATTCCTCCTTGCGCGCCGTGAGCATGATGACGGGGACGTCCGATTCTTTTCGGATTTCACCCAAAGTCTCAAAGCCGTCCTTTCCCGGCATCATCACATCCAGCACAAGCATGTCGTAGGGGCCCTGCTGCATCGCCGCAAGGGCCTGCTCACCACTGCCCGCCTCCGCACAGTGAAAACCGTCTATTTCGGCATAGGTGCGCACCAGAGCCCGCAGGTGCGGGTCGTCGTCCACAATCAAAAGCTTTCTCATTTTTATCAGGTCCTTATCGGTTTCAATTTACTTGATTTCTTTTTAGTATAGCACAGTGTGCCCGAAAAGAAATCCATCTGGCATGAAACCTCATGAAATTGTGCGAGTTTTCTCACACTTTTCTCACAACTCTTCTGTATCATAGAGTTGTGAATTTTTTGTGTCCGCCGGAAGCGGCGGTGCAATGAGGATCAAGATAAAATGAAAAGCACCATACGGATAACAATAAAGACAAGGAGGCTATTATGCTGCCACTGACGGCAAATCCCGGACGAAGGCTCGATATGGAGCTTGACGGCAAAAGCTACAGCCGTTACCCAATCCGCACGCATTTTATAGGGGTCGGCGAAAGCTATCTGAACGTACTTTCAAAATATGTATACGGCGACTACCAACAGGGTGACATCCTGTGCATCAGCGAGAAGGTCATTTCCCTGTGCCAGCGCAACATCGTATATAAATGCGATTTAAAACTGGGACTGATGGCGCGGCTTCTCAGTAAATTCGCCGGCAAAAGCGACGCGGGCATCGGCGTCAACAATGTGTATAAAATGCAGGTTGCAATCAACCGCTGCGGCCGTCTCAAAATTCTTTACGCCAGCTTCCGCGCCGCCCTTGATAAGCTGCGGGGGAAAAGGGGCACGTTCTATGAAGTCGCAGGCGAGGAAGTCGCGGGGCTCGACGGTTTTTACAGCGAGTATTTTCCAGAGTACCAGGAGTTCGGCATCCTGCTGCCCCAGAACCCCGACGGCGTTTGCAATGAAATTTACACGAAGCTCGGCATCGAATGCGTCATAGCCGACGTCAACGACTTTTCGGCTTCTGTCCTGGGCTGCAGCGACGGGCTGCGGGGACAGAAAGAGGCCATACGAAAGCTGATCAGCGACAACCCCGCCTCCAACGGCAAGGAGCAGACACCCCTTGTGCTGATACGGGAAAAGCAGCCGGAAATCGTGGCCCCTGCCCGGGAACCGAATGAGCGCGTGAGCCTGTTTTTTAGAAGATGCCTGAAGGATGTGGCGATGTGAGGGCGTCCGCACGGTGGATATCGCCGCTTTGCCGCAGGAAGTGAGGCCATTGAAAGGTGTGGCAAGGTGCATAAACATGCGCCTTGCCACACCCTCGCTTCTGAAATGAAACCGGACTATTTACAGACCTGTTTACGGTAAAGGTACACGTCCTTTCCAAAGCTGCCGGTATAATGTATTTCCTCCCAGCCGCGTGCGCTGAGCTCTGTGTTCGGATCCATATCGCGTTCGGAATCTCCGGGACAGTCGAGCAGCCAGCCGCCGGGTTTACAGACCCTTGTGATTTCATCCAGCTCACGGTCCAAATCGTCTCCTACAACATGGCCGGACATCACGATGTCAAACGTATTGTCCGGGAACGGCAGCTCCGTGACAAAACCGTCCAGCACACGGATGTTTTTATTCCCTTCCCGTGTGATTTTATCGCGCATGAACTCGCGCAGCGTTCCAACCGGTTCGCTGGCGTACACCCATGCGGCTTTTTCTGCGGCGGCAAACGTCAGGCGCCCGGAACCTGCACCGACATCCAGCACGGTTTTACCGGTGAAGTCCGTAAGGTTCATCAGACGGTCCTTCCTCCAGCCGCGTATAAAATCACAGTTGTCGGCCATGCGTTCGGGGGTCGTATAGATTGTGAAATCTTCGGTGCTTAATAAGGCGTAGACTTCAGCGCTTCTGACCTGCTCTGCATCCGTAATGGGCGCAGCGTTTGCGGTAAGTTCCATAACGGTCGCAGCACACTCCGGGCACCGGTGCGTCAAATACCACCGCACGGCTGGGTTTGCATTCAGCGCAATCCCCATGCTCTTTTTCCACTCGGCGTTGTTGCCCTGCCAACCGCCCCATTCCAGCATCATGCGAATCTGAAAGCGTTCCATAAGCAGGAAGCTGTTGAAGGAATACTCCTTCGGGTTTATCCAACTGAGAGCCATAAATCCTCCTGTTTTTACGGAGGGTTAAAATATTGTCACCCTCCCTGATGTGATTCCTGCAGTGATGACTGTATGTTTCATGTGAGACACCCTTTCTGTGTTAAAATGATTGCCAAGCAGCATACAGTATACCACACGGAATGCCGCATAAAAAGCCAATATGGGATCAAGCAAATGAATACAGAGAGGCCCCGCAAATAAAAGGAGGCGTTCTGTATGGCAGGATGAATCGCTGACAAAGGCGGCAAAAATCAAGGTGTATATACAGTATAATTCAGACGAGCTTTATGAAAACCGACGGAAAATGCAGCCCCAAGCGAAACGACAAATCCGAAGGAGAGGTCCGGTTCCTATATGAACCGATTGAAAAGCGGGTTCTCATACGATATAATAACGGAAAGCATATGCACCTGCGTCCTCAGTGACCTTCTGCTGAAAACATCGTGCTGCGGGACAGGTTGTTTGTGGAGTATCCCGATTTCACACAGCTGTTGATTGAGCCGCCGGGCTCCTAATCCTTTTTCCCCTGCCTCACATATAAAAACCGTCCTCCTCATTCCCGGTATTCATAAGAAACCGGTTGTGGCGCTGCAGTAAATCCACATAGCGCCGCAAATCCGCCGCGCTTCGAATCTCCCCGCCACTTCGGTGCAGCAGCATCTGGGTTTCCGCGGGCAGGGACAGAAAATACTTCCGGGTGCTGCTGCTGCGGTCGATCAGCCCGGACAAGTCGGTTGGTTTTGACATACCACCACTCCTTTCGCGCTTTCCAAAAGCTGTAGCATTAGGATTCGTAAAAAAAGCGGTAATTATACACAAAAGGAGGGTGTTGACAGTGTTTTTGGGATATGCTACTCTAAGAAAGTGCCGCCACGAATGGGATGTACGCATTTTAATGCGGCTTAAGAGATAGGAATCAATATGAAAAAAACAAATAAGAATTTATGGAAGCTCGGCGCGGCGGCGCTGGGCGGCGCGGCAGCATATCACCTGCTGAGTGCCATAACGCGTGACCGGATCATTGAGCACAAAGATATCAGCATCCGCTCGGGGAAAATAACCGCGGAACTTTACGGCTACAAAATCGCCTTTATCGCCGATACCCACTATGTTTCGAACCAAAATCTCCGGGATGCCGTGCATCAGGTGCGCGCACGCAGGCCCGACCTGTTGCTGTTGGGCGGCGACTTCGCCCATGAGCGCGAGGCTGTGGGCAAGCAGCTTGAAATCATCGGTGCCGTGCAGCCACCCGACGGCATTTACGGCGTCAGCGGCAATCACGACAATCAGGCGATGCTGCGGGAGGAAATGGAGGCACGTTCCATGACGCTGCTTGAAAATACCGGCGTTTCTGTTAAAAACCGCTTATATTTGTGTGGAGTGGAGGATATTTTAAAAGGGAAGCCCGACACGGCAAGGGCGGCGGAGCACGCGAAAGAGGAAGACTTTACGCTGCTTTTGTCGCATAATCCGGATGTTTCCATGCAGTACCCGATGAGTAAGGTCGATCTGATGCTCAGCGGGCATACGCATGGCGGACAGATGAGCCTGTTCGGGGTATACGCTCCGGCGCTGAGCTTTATCAGCGATTACGGGCAAAAATTCCGTTCAGGCCGGGTACT
>Ga0153939_1000922_pt1 | contig 11596 bp, 7 predicted proteins | sample TSNJ023MetaG_FD_104734 | JGI IMG/M metagenome (GOLD analysis project Ga0153939, IMG submission 104734) | Attine ant fungus gardens microbial communities from New Jersey, USA - TSNJ023 MetaG | ecosystem: Host-associated > Fungi > Mycelium > Unclassified | place: USA: New Jersey, Brendan T. Byrne... | reverse complement strand
GGTTGAAAAAGCGAATAGATTTGCGAGGATGTTTTTCGTCGAACAAGGCCGACGACGCAGGCGGGCTGGCGCCCGTCAAGGAGGAGAACGCAGGTCGGCGGAAAACAGACCGCAAAGATGTCGTTTTTTTAATCATGAAGTAGTATTATGCCAACTGTATCACGTGGTTTTTTTGCAGCAGCCACAGGAAGGGGTCGCATACGCGGTGGGGCGCTACCCGCTCCACCTGGTTGGACTGGCTGGGCGCCTGTCCCAGGGCGCTGAAGCCGAAGAAGCCATAATCGCTGAACTGGGTGCGCACCTGATTGACCAGCTCCTCGCAGCCCCAATTTTCCAGCAGGCTTTGCACCTCCCTGTCACAGGAGCGAAAATCCACGGTGTCAAAGCCGGGTTGGCGCAACTGGCGGGATTCGTAGCGCAAAAAGCTAGAGGGATCCAGTTGATGGCGCAACAAATCCAGCTTGCTGAGGCACACGGCGATGGGAATGGTAATCTTGTCCCGCACATTTTTGACGTTGCCGTCGCGGACCAACTGAATGGTGCGGGCCAGCAGGGTGATGGGGTCCACCCGATGCACCCCGTCCTCCACCCCCAGCGCCTGGCGCACGGAGGCCAGCTGCAGCGGGTCGATGAGGAATATGATGCCCTGGGAGTTGTAGATGCTCCTGTTGTAGTCCGAAAGCGTGCTGAGACTGTCAAAATTGGAGCCGCAGGCGTCGTAGAAGGTTAAGTTGGACGTAATGCCGTGCCGGTCGCCGCCAAACACCAAGGAATAAATCAGGGGCTGCACTGTCTCCTGCTCGGTGGCGGTGATGCACTCGCCCTGCTCAAAGAGCGGGTGGTAGTACTGTGTCTCGTACTGCCGGATGGTGACGTCGCCCCCCGAGGGGTGCAGCACGCAGTTGTATATTCCGCCCATATCGTTTTTGATGGAGTTGATGAGCACGGAGAGATAGTTGCTCTTACCGCTTCTCTCCGCTCCGATAACCGACAGGGTGAGCATCTCCTCCGCCGTGGCGGTGTCGCTGATTTCAAATCCGCAGTGGGGACACGCCCGCACCGAAAGGACCCCCCTGCAGGTGGGACACACGGGACGGTCTTTGGTATCCCGCAGGGCGTCGGTGGCCGCCATTTGGCTGCCCGCCGTTTGGCACCCCGCGTTGACGCACACATAGGCGCTGCCTTCCACGGGAAAGGGCACAAAGCATTTGGGACAAATCATCTGTTTCATGGCTTCCTCCATTAATTAGGTAACCTTGATATCGTAAAGCGGCAGCAGACGGTAGCGGCTGTATCCCGAATCGTCGTGCAAAAACATGCGGATGTAGAGATTGCGGGGCAGGTGATCGGTGCTGTACTGGATGGCGACGCTCCCGTCAATCTCCACCTCTTTTTCAATCTCAAACAGGGGCATGCCCTCGGCGGGGTTTAGGGGCATGCGCCCAATTTTGCCCACAAACACGGCCCGTGGCAGCTTGATGCGCTGGGGGGCGGCGAGGGTCACCGTCACCATGTTCGTGGCCTTGAACAGGCGCTTCTGGTAGCGGAAGTTGTAGAACACCTCCATCAAGGCGGAGTTGTTCACCAACAGCTCCACGCCCCGGGCATAGGTTTTCGCCCCGTCCGGCTCGGTGAACTGGGAGAATATCTTGATGTAATACCGGCCCTCCTCCGGCTCCCTGATGATCACGCCGTTGCTTAAGTCGTACTGCTCCCGGGTATACCGCAGCGCGGTGACCCCCACCTCATCCGGATGGTTGGGGTAGTGGTCGAACCGGTAGACAACCGCCACCTCGCCGACGCCCTGGGGCCACCCGAAGCGAAGGGTCAGCGCCTCCTTCTCCAACTGGTAAACGGGCTGCTCCATGTCCTGCACGTTGGAGAGATACCGGCTGGAGCCCACCGTGGCAAACTTTCCGCTGATGGCGGCGGCAAAAATGTGAATGCCCCCGCTGAAGGCAAAGCGAAACCGGGCGCTGTCCGGCATTTTCGCCTCCAGATCCAGGCGGCGGTACTCCGCCAGCAGTTTGTCCACCGGCAGCATCTCCCCCGACCGGAAGGGGGGGCGCTTCACCGACGCCAGCAGTATCACGTCGTCGTGTTGGCTGCCGGACCAATTCACCACGTATTCGTCCTCGCCGCCGTCGGCCCGGCTGATGGCCAAATCCTCCACCGGCGCGATAATTTTGTGGGGAACCACGCTCTCGCAGGTCCCTTGGGAAACCACCTGCTTGCCGTCCACCACGTATCCGGCGACCACATAATACCAGTACTCCACGTCATTTTTCAGCTTCATATCGGTGTAGCCGTCCAGGCGGCTGTTCTCCAGCTTGATGCCCTGCCCCGGTCCCGAAGGGCGCCCACCCCCCAGCTTGCGCCAGATGGACACCTCCCGGATATGGGGACTGAAATCCCAGCTGAGCTGGGCGCTCATATCGGCGGGGAATATGTGCAGGTTTTCCACCTCGGGGACAATGAGCACCGGCCCGAAGGAGGTCCCTTGGGGCGCATAGGCCGTGCCCCGGCGGGCGTACACCTGGTAGTAGTACTCCACCAGCGGCTGGGCGCTCTCGTCCACAAAGGAGTGGCCGCCGCCCTGGAACAGCAAATCCCCGTCAAAGGCGGTCATGGGCTCCATGGCCTCCTTGCGCACCAGCACGTAATCCAGCTTGCCGGGGCTGTCGCTGACATTCCACTGCACCAGCACCTGGCGGCCCTGCACCCGCGCCCGAAGGACACTGGGGGAGCGGGGCGGGTAGTCCGCCATCATCCGGTTCAGCTCCAGGCTGTCCGCCACCATGCGCGACAGCTCCACCATCTCCTTATAGCCGGGCGGGCGGGCGCCCGCCTGGAGGGAGGCGATGCGCTGTTCAAAATCCCGCACCACCTTCTGCACCGGCGCCGTGAGGCTCACCGGCATGCGCACCCGGAGCTCCGCGGCCTCGTCCAGCAGCTCCAGGGCGGCGTAGTATTGGTTGTTCTGTATGCAGTCGCCCACGGAGCGCACATACCGGGCATAGCGATCCTCCAGGTTCTGCACGCGCTTTTCCAGCTCCGTCAGGCGGGGATGCCCCGGCCAGTACTTGTCCGCGTATTGCATGCCCCGGCGCGCGGTGCCGAAGTTGCTTTCTATAATGGCGCTCTCGGCGTCGTCCAAAAAGCCCAGCGCCTTGACCATGTCGCCCAAGGCAAAGCCGCACTCGCCGCAGACGGCGGCGCCGCCGGAAAACTGCGCTCCACAGCCGGGGCACTCGCCCTTCAACGGCGCGCTGCAGTGGCTGCAGGCGGAGGCCTTCCGGTCCGCCGCCTCGCCGCAGCCGGGACAGTGGATGTCCCGGCCCTCGGCGTCCAGCGGGATGCTGTAGGCGGCGCAGTATTTGCGGATGTACTTCTCCGCCTCCAACACGCCGACGCCGTATTTTTCCACGGCGAAATTCACCAGCCGCACCAGCACGGCGGGGCTGATAAACCGGCCCCGGGTGTACTCCTGGTCGATGAGATCACCCAGCGCCGGATACTGGCTCAGGGTGATGTAGTGATCGTACCGCTGTTTTGATTCGGGGCTTGCGAAGAGGGAGACGCATATCGCCGCCAGCTCCCGCTGTACCGCCACCCGGGGGGAAGCGTTCCCGCCGCCGGGGCGGCCCTTGCGCTGGGCGGCCTCCTGGAGCTTGCGCACGGGGCTGTAGGAGGGTTGCCCCAAAAAGGCGTATAGGTCGGGCAAATCCAACACATCCAGGCCCCGCCGGATCTCCTTGGCGGCGCTCCAATCCAACACATCCGGCGCCGCCTGCGCCGGGGCCGGGGCCGGGCTCTCTGCGATGGGACAGCCGGCCATGGCCCGCACCATGGTTTTATCCACGCCGTAGGCCTTGTATTTCAGCGCCAGTGCCGTGGCTTCCCGGGGCAGAATGTATCCCTTGCCCTCCAGCACACGCAGCTCCGCCTCAAACTGGCGGTGCATGTGCTGCCGCCGCTGGCGGGCGTCCTTGGCCTCCTGCCCGCGCAGCTTTTCATCCAGCATCACCCGCGTGATCTCCGGCACCAGACTCAGGTTTTTCAGCGCCACGTTGCGCCGGCCGGGGTTGTCCTGCTGGCGGGTCCACTCCTGCTTTTTTTGTGCAATGGCCGCGTTGATGGTTCCGGCATCGTGAACGGCCGGCTCAAAGGCCAGCTCCAGTAATATGTAAAAATTTTCCCTGTCCATTTCGATCCCTCGCCTTTATATGCTTATTATTGCTTCCCACGGGGGGCTTTGTTTGCGCAGCGCCCGCACCCGCAGGGGTTGAAAACGATTATTCTTCGCTCTTAAGTATAGTACAAGTGGGGCAAAATTACAATTCCCATAGCAATTTTAGAAAAGAACCGGAGCCGCCGGGGAAGTGAGGGACTTCCCCGGCGGCTCCGATGGTGCTGTTCGTTTTTTTATTTGGCGCCCCTTATCCCCTGGCTTCACGAGCCGCGGCGCAGCGCCGCGGCCATAACGGTGATGTCGTCCTCCCGGCCGTCGGTGCGGCGGATCTTGGCGGTGGCGGCCAGGCGCTCGCACAGGCGCTGCACGTCCTCGCCCCGGCAGGATTCCAGCTCCGAGATCACCCACTCGCAGCCGGTGGCCGTGACGCCGTCGCTGACCAGCACCACCACATCCCCCTCCCCCAGGGCGGCGCTGTTCTTTTCAAAGGACACGCCCCGCAAAATGCCCGCGGGCAGCGAGGTGGACTCCACCTGCCACACCTTGCCTGCGCGGATCACATAGGTGGGGGCGGCCCCCGCCTTGTAAAACTCCGCCGCGCCGGTAAACAAATCCAGAGAACACACGTCGATGGTGGCCAGGGATTCCTCGCCGCTTTTGATGAGCAGCGCCGAATTCACCATCTTCAGCGCCGCCTCGTGGCTGATGCCCACCTGGATCATGCGCTTGAGCAGCCCCGCCGCCATGGAGGAGTCCACCGCCGCGCTGCCGCCGCTGCCCATACCGTCGGAGAGGATGAGGTGGGTTTTGCCCATGCGGTTGCGGATGTAGTCGTAGGCATCCCCACACAGGCGGTTTTTCCCCGGCGCAATTTGGTAAGCGCCCAGCTCCACCGAGTAGACGGCCTTTTCACAGTATTTGACGCTGGTCCTTTTCTCCCTTTTCGTCACCTCCGGCGGATCAAACTCCACCTCCAGTAACGCGCACAAGTCCAGGGCCGATTTGATGCGCCCCAGCTTCGCCTCCTCATAGCCGGGGAGAACCATCTCCACGCTGGTCCGCTCAAACTCATCGGTGTAGCACACCAGCTGCTCCGGATGAATTCCCTCCTTCTCAAAGTACTCCTGCACACGGCGTGTCTTCTCCGGCTCCTGAAGCTTCATAGCGCAGAGTTCCCCCGAGATCTCGTCGATCATCATGGCCATGCCCTCAAACTGGTCGGTGACCACCGACCGCACCCGGCCCACCTTGAGCTGCGTCCCCTCCTCCGCCACAAAGCTTTGAAACTGGGTGTTCAGTTCGGCGATAAAATCCTCCAGCTTGCAGCAGGTGTCCACAAAGTGCTTGGGCATGCGCGCCCGGTTGGTGCTGCCCTCCTGCTTCATGCGGCGCATGCACTCATTCAGCGCCGCCACTGTCTCGCCGTGGCGGTACTGCCAGCAGGTGGTCTTCATGCCGCACTGGTGACACACCCGCTCCGCTACCCGCGTATATACGGCGGCGGGGCTTGTCCCCCCCAGCGCGCCGAGCTTTTCGCTGACCTGGTGGGTCAGGGAGCTGATGTCCCGCAGGGAGTGGGACACGTCCTCCATCTTGTCCCGCAGCGCCGCCTGGGTGGAGGTGTCCCGGACAACCCCCGCCCGCCCCAGCTGCGTGAAGTGGAGCTGCTGCGCCCAGGACTTGGGCATGGCGACGAACATCACCGAAGCCACAAATATTTCGAACACGCCGGTGTAAATATCCCCGCCGGACTTGGTAAAAATAGCGGTGACGGTGTTGACCACCACAAAGGCGGCGGCGGTGGGGATGCTGCCCATGTTGCCGAACACCCCCGCCACCAGCCCGCCAAAGCCGTAGGCGGAAATAACATAGGCGTAATCCCCCCCGGAAAGTCCCATGGCAATGCCCGCCGTGATGCCGCTGACAGCACCCCCGGCCTCACGGCCGTACCGGGCGCACAGCAGCACCACCAGCACGCTGACCATCCGCCCCACGCTGAGGCCCCCGATGCGGAAGGGGGCGAAGCCCATCATCACAATGGCACAGGAGATGATGGCGCAGGAGATGTCGGAGCGGCTCAGCGACATCACCCCCAGCTCCACACAGCTCAGGGCGCGCTGGAAAAAGTAGGCGGCGCCGCAGCACAGGAACAGCTCCGCCAGCCCCATGATCACCTCGTACATGGTGGCGTTGGTGGTGACGAACACGGCGGCGGTGCTCACCGCCAAGCCCAAAAAGGCGGTGAGGACGGCCTGGGCGGTCTGGTTACGCATCCGCAGCTTTCCCATTACCAGGTACCGCAGGGCCAGCACCAGCAAAATTGCCGCGATGTACTTCATGCCGCTTAGCGGCCCCGCCTTGACGAGATAGCCCACAATGGCGCCCAGGGCGGCGCCCGCCGCATGGGGGCCGGGAAGGGCCGCGCAAAAAGCCACGCCAAAGGGAGCCACCCCCCCGGACAGGAAGGAGTTGGCCATGACATATCCGGTACAGGCGCAAAGCGCCGCCACAAACCATTTTTTATGCGCCCCCATCGTCTGCCGCAGCCGCTGCGCCAAGGGGGGGCCCGCAGTGCCCGTTTGGTTTTGCATCACATTACCTCCATGGGATAATTTACCATTTGTATATTTGATTCTACTGTGTGTATAAGAAAAAGTTTGTCGAAGCAGTGCAGTAAAAACCGGCGGCTTTCACAGCCCGCCGGTTTTCTGGGGACGGACGGCCAATGGCTGAATGAAGTATGTGTTCAACCTCGCGAGCCTTGACAAACAGCGCCCCAAGGCGTTAGTATAAATTAAGCTTAATACTGATTAAAAGGAATGTGAATAGTTATGAGCAATCAACCCCTGCCCCGCACCCGATTCGCCCCCAGCCCCACGGGATATATGCACGTGGGCAACCTGCGCACGGCGCTGTACGCCTACCTTTTGGCAAAGAACAAGGGAGGCCGGTTCATTCTGCGTATTGAGGATACGGACCAGGAGCGCTATGTGGAGGGCGCGGTGGACATCATCTACGACACCCTGCGGGAAGCGGGCCTTTGGTGGGACGAGGGCCCTGATATCGGCGGTCCCGTGGGTCCCTACATCCAGAGCCAGCGCATGGGCATGTTTGGGGACTACGCCCTGCAGCTGGTGGAGCAGGGTCACGCCTTTTACTGCTTCTGCGGCAAAGAGCGCCTGGAGGAGGTGCGCACACTGCAAAAGGCGTCGGGCATCCCCCCCAAATACGACGGCCACTGCTGCCATCTGACAAAGGAGGAGGTCCGGGCGCGGCTGGACGCCGGGGAGCCCCATGTTATCCGCCAGAAAATGCCGGAGGAGGGCGCCACCTCCTTTGACGATATGGTCTTTGGACAGATCACGGTGGAGAACAGCTCCCTGGACCACCAGATCCTCATCAAGGCCGACGGCATGCCCACCTACAACTTTGCCAATGTGGTGGACGACCACACCATGGGCATCACCCACGTCATCCGGGGCAACGAGTACCTCTCCTCCACCCCCAAGTACAACCTGCTCTACAAGGCCTTCGGGTGGGATCTCCCCGTGTATATCCACTGCCCGCCGGTGATGAAAAACTCCACCGAAAAGCTGAGCAAGCGCAATGGCGACGCCTCCTACCAGGACCTGATTGCAAAGGGCTACCTCACCCCGGCGGTGCTGAATTACATCGCGCTGCTGGGCTGGTCCCCCAAGGGCGAGGAGGAGATCTTTACCCTGGAGGAGCTGGTGCGGCACTTTGACGTATCCGGCATCTCCAAGTCCCCCGCCATCTTCGACGTGCAAAAGCTGCGCCACATCAACGGCGAGTGGCTGCGCCGCATGACCCCGGAGCAGTTCCACGAGACCGCCCTGCCCTGGATCCGCAAAACCGTAACCCGCGCCGACGTGGACACCCTCTACCTCTCCACGCTGCTTCAGGCGCGCTGCGAGGTACTGGAGGACATCCCCGAACAGGTGGATTTTGTGGACAAGCTGCCGGCGTACAGCCGCGAGCTCTACCGCAACAAAAAGATGAAAACCAACGAGGAAACCTCCCTTGTGGCTCTGGGCGAGGTGCTGCCGGTGCTGGAATCCCTGGAGGACTGGACGGAGGAGGGCATCCACGAGGCCCTCTTCGCCCTCATTGCCCGGCTGGGCTGCAAAAACGGCTACATTCTCTGGCCGGTGCGCGTGGCGGTGAGCGGCAAGCAGTTCACCCCGGGCGGCGGCATTGAAATCGCCCGCCTGCTGGGCAAGGAGGACTGCCTGCGCCGCATCCGCAGCGGCATCGCCCGGCTGAGCGAAAAATAAAGGAGTAAAAAAATGCGAAAGAATTTGTTGATCGCCCAATCCGGCGGCCCCACCGCCGCCATCAACGCCACACTGGCGGGGGTGGTGGAGCGGGCCCTCACCAGCAGCGAGGTGGGCGGCATTTACGGCGCCCGCTTCGGCATCAAGGGCGTATTAAAGGACGACATCGTGGACTTGGGCGAGCCCCTCACCGATCCCAAGCAGTTGGGGCATCTCATGCACACACCGGCGGCGGCGCTGGGCTCCTGCCGCATGAAGCTTCCCGCCCCCGGGGAGGCGCCCGACCTGTACGACGCCATTTTCAAGACCTTCGCCAAGTGGAACATCGGGTATTTTGTGTACATTGGCGGCAACGACTCCATGGACACGGTGCAAAAGCTCTCCGCCTGCGCCGAGGACCGGAACTGCGGCGTGCGGATGATGGGCGCTCCAAAAACCATTGACAACGACCTGTGCGGCATGGACCACTCCCCCGGCTTTGGCAGCGCCGCCAAATACATCGCCACCACCTTTTCCGAGCTGTGGTGCGACTGCCGGGTCTACGACGTGCCCGCCGTCACCATTGTGGAGGTCATGGGCCGCCATGTGGGCTGGCTCACCGCCTCCTCGGCGCTGGCCCGGGTCACCGGCGACGCCCCCCACCTCATCTATCTGCCGGAGATCCCCTTTGAGGAGGAGCGGTTTTTGGCGGATGTGCGCGGGCAGCTGGAGAAGAACGACGCCGTCATCGTGGCTGTCAGCGAGGGGGTGCGCCGCCCCGACGGCAGCTTTGTGGGCGAAGAGGGCCAAAACGGCGTCACCGACGTCTTCGGCCACAAGTACCTCTCCGGCGCCGGACAGGTGCTGGAATCCCTTGTCCGGGAGAAGGTGGGCTGCAAGGCCCGCTCCATCGACCTGAGCCTCATGCAGCGGTGCTCCGCCCACCTGGCCTCCTCGGTGGATCTGCGGGAGGCGCGCCTGCTGGGCGGCACCGCTTTGGACCGCGCGCTGGCGGGCGGTACGGGACAGATGTCGGTGCTGCGCCGCCTGAGCAACTCCCCCTACAGCGTGGAGTACGACACCATCCCCGTGGAGGAGGCGGCAAATCTTGAAAAATTCGTCCCCCGGGAGTGGATCAACGAGGAGGGCAACTTTGTCACCCTGGATATGATGCAGTACCTGGTACCCCTCATCGACGGCAGCTTCGGCAGCGAGACCCGCCGGGGCATGCCCGTACACTTTTTCGCCCCCAAGGCCCACAGGCAGGACTCCGAGGCATAGTAATGGTGTCTACTGCCCGCCCCGGCAGGAGGGGCAAAAATCCCCGTCTGCATGGGGATAACAATCATAGTAAGCCGTGGCATTCCTTGACAAACCGGTTATGAAAATAGTATCATTGATACACATTCCAACACAAAAATTGCAAACACGGGGTATACTGTATATGACAAACAGCATGACAGGGTATGGCCGGGCCCAGCAGCTTGTCGCCGGGCGGGATATTCTGGTGGAGATCAAATCGGTGAACCACCGCTACTTCGAGTTTTCATCCCGCATCCCCCGCTCCTACGGTTATCTGGAGGAAAAGCTAAAGGGCTTTGTCCACCAATATGTCTTTCGGGGGAAGGTGGAGGTGGGTGTTTCCATCCTGTCGCTGCGGGGCACCAACGCCCGGGTGGAGGTGGACCACGAGTTGGCCCGCTCCTACAAGCAGGCCCTGCAGGCCCTGGCCGCCGACCTTGATTTGAAGGACGATCTCACCCTTGGCTCCATCTCCCGCTTCAGCGACATCTTTATCGTCCGCAAAAGCGAGGAGGACGAGGACGAGATTTGGCGGAGCGTACAGGCCGTCGCCGCCGAGGCGATGGAAAAATATATGGACATGCGCCGCCGCGAAGGGGAGCGGATGTCCCGGGATATTCTCGACCGGCTGGACGCCATCGAAGCCCATTTGCGGGAGGTAGAGGAGCGGGGCCCCAAGGTGTTGGAGGATTACCGCGCCCGTCTCACGGCAAAAATAACCGAGGTGCTCAGGGATCAGGGCGTGGAGGAATCGCGCGTACTCACCGAGGCGGCCATTTTTTCCGAGCGCGTGGCCGTGGCGGAGGAAACCGTGCGCCTGGCAAGCCATCTCTCCCAGTTCCGTCTGTTTTTAAACCAATCCCAGCCGGTGGGCCGCAAGCTGGATTTTCTGGTGCAGGAAGTCAACCGCGAAACCAACACCATCGGCTCCAAGGCGCAGGATTTGGAGACCACCCGCCTGGTGGTGGAAATAAAGAGTGAAGTTGAAAAAATCCGGGAGCAGATTCAAAATATCGAATAGCGCCCGGACAGCGGAGGTAAACGCGTGAAGCTTATCAACATCGGATTTGGCAACATGGTGTCGGCCCAGCGGCTCATCGCCATCGTCAGCCCGGAATCCGCCCCCATCAAGCGCATTATTCAGGAGGCCAGGGACAAAGGGCTGCTCATCGACGCCACCTACGGGCGCCGCACCCGGGCGGTAATCATCACCGACTCGGACCACGTCATCCTCTCGGCGATACAGCCCGAGACGGTGGCAAACCGCCTGGACGACAACGAGGTGGACGATGATTAAGCCCGGCCTGTTGGTGGTCCTTTCCGGTCCCTCCGGGGTGGGCAAGGACACCGTGCTCAAGGAATTTTTGCGGCACAACCCCGACTGTGTCCTCAGCATTTCCGCCACCACACGGCAGCCAAGGCCCGGGGAGGAGCACGGCAGGGATTACTTTTTTATGAGCACGGAAAAATTTGGCGGCCTTGTGGCCCAGGGGGAGATGCTGGAGTACGCCGAGTATGCGGGCAATTATTATGGAACCCCCCGGGATTTTGTGGACACCCTGCTGGCCCAGGGCAAAAATGTTATTTTGGAGATTGAAGTGAAGGGCGCCATGCAGATAAAGGAAACCCGGCCGGACGCCGTGTTTGTGTTTGTGATGCCCCCCTCCTTCCACAGCCTGCAGGAGCGGCTGAGCAAGCGCAATACCGAGCCTTCCTGGGCACTGAAGAAGCGGCTGAAGGCGGCCCGGTTTGAAATTGCCCACGCCACGGAATACGACTACATCATCGTAAACGACAGCGTGGAGGAGTGCCGGCGCAGCCTGGAGTC
>Ga0153939_1000920_pt1 | contig 11602 bp, 14 predicted proteins | sample TSNJ023MetaG_FD_104734 | JGI IMG/M metagenome (GOLD analysis project Ga0153939, IMG submission 104734) | Attine ant fungus gardens microbial communities from New Jersey, USA - TSNJ023 MetaG | ecosystem: Host-associated > Fungi > Mycelium > Unclassified | place: USA: New Jersey, Brendan T. Byrne... | reverse complement strand
GCGGCGTCTATATCGCTATTTTTCTGTGTTACCTTTCAAGTATTTTTCCATCTCAATATCGAACTGAGAGATGTATTCCCGGTCTTGCCGAATCCGGAATTGCTCATACACATCCTCCGCTTTTTTAACGGCATCGTCATGTGAAACCCGACCTTTGCCATGAAGAATTTTCCGCCTATTGTTTGTAAGAAAATTATCTGTTTCGGCAAGCCAATCCGCCATGCTCATAACAACCTCATCCTCAGCCATAAGCTCTGCATAGTCAATGAACATTGTGACAATACGGTTGAGTCGCGACAGTTCTTTTTCATTGAGATAATTCTTGGCAATGGACACGTCGCTCTTTATTATTTTTCCATCCGGTGCGGACTTCCAAGTTGTTAGTCCCATTGTCGGATGGTTGAGACTCACACGCTCGGAAATCAACTCTGCGGCAGTCTTGCCCGCGATAGCAAAATGTAGTTTGTTTTGAACGAAAGCATAGAATGCTCTCGTTGTCTCGCTGCTCTTGTCATAATCATAACTGCACTGTTCAAAAACATCGGCGATTTTTTGATAGGCCCTGCGCTCACTGGCACGTATCTCACGGATGCGTTCGAGCAACTCATCAAAATAATCGCGCCCAAATACCCTGCCGTTTTTCAGCATATCGTCGTTGAGGACAAAACCTTTTTGAACGAACTCCCGCAGTGTCCGTGTCGACCACTGCCGGAAGCGTGTCGCTTTCTTGGAATTCACACGATATCCGACGGCAATAATCGCATCGAGATTGTAGAACTCCACGTCACGTGTGACTTGGCGATTGCCCTCGGTTTGAACTTGTGCAAATTTTGCACAAGTTGAATCCTTATCAAGTTCTTCTTCCTGAAAAATATTAATAATGTGTTTTGTGATGACGCTTCGATCGGTATCGAAAAGCTCAGCAATCGCCTTCTGTGTCATCCAGAATGTTTCGTTCTCAAAGCGCACATTAACCGAGACTTTACCGTCCTCAGTCTGATAAAAAATGATTTGACCATTTATATTATTATGCTCATCTGTATTCATACTGTTTCCTCCGCTTTTTATTCAAACAGCGCACAACCCTATGTCTTATAATTTTCTTCACTGTCTGAGACGTGCACATTCATTTTGTATATTTATTTCGACTCAATGTTACCTATGCGTCCTTTAAAATGACGGACGGCAACAACCTGTTCAAGGCGTAATTCCCAAAATGTAGCCTGTATATATTTCCCATGATTCTCCCATTCATTTTCGAAAGGCGGAAAGACGTCAAAAATCTTTTCCCATGATTTTTGCTTCACACAAATTTGTTCGACAGGTGCAAGTCTTCCATACCAGGCATCCTCGGCTTCATATTCCTGTTCATTAGAGCAATCTCCATAATATCCGTCATTCAATACGATATGCCACATATCTTCATTGCTCAGCAGTACATCTTCATCCGGGATTTCCAGCTCGATGCAAGATTGGTCTCCGTTATAGGCACGAAATTCCCTGCGTCGCAAATCCGGTTTTTGCCGCTTCCGCTCCAAGGTATGCCACGCCCAAAACGGGTGCTTTACTCCTATGGGCGGCGGCCCCACATGCGATATCATCTGCTCCACGAGCCAGTCATATGCCGAACCAAAGTGATAAAGCTAAGGTACGATTTTGGTGTTTTCTTTGGCTTTTGTTTGCGTATCGTTAGGGAAGCGTCGAAAATGGAAACGACTTCATCAAACGGTTCTAAAAGTTCAAGTTTGGTGACCGGTTTCCCAAAGCTAAGCTTTGTCCAGTATCCGGACGGAGGAATCGGAATATTCGCTTCTTTGACCTGTTTCATGATATGTGCATAGGGGATGCCATATTTTTATACGTTTATGCAATTTCGGATATTTTTCATACGGAGTTTGGGGGAAATTGATAAGCATAGCCCTTTTTCCTTCTTTAGCATTTACCTCCCAATCTTCTTCTGTAAAATATATACCATGTGCATGAGAGCTGCGCCCAATCAAAGGCAGGGTAACTTTTTCAAGACTGTATTTTCCTTCTGTTTCTCTATATAATACTTTCTGTTCAATTTCTGGAAATACCAATTTCTCAAAAGTCATCAGAGTTATCCGGGAAAACTGGTTGGATAAAAACAAGCGCAGGTCTTCTGCATATGCAACCTGCAGTATCTCTGCTGGTAAAACCAGAGCGATTCTTCCGTTTTCAGACAGCATTTGCACACAAGCCACAACAAATCCAACCCATGCATTTATTAGCTTATTGGATTTCATGCCATGGGATATCAGAATTTGAGATTGTATTTCTCTTTGCTTTTCCGTTAGGTATTGATAACGTATGTAAGGCGGATTCCCAAAGATCAAATCGAACTTCTTTTTTGAGTAACAGCGCTCATAAAAGTCAAAGAAGTCTTCGTTTAAAACATTTGCGGTATCTTTATTTGCATAACATAGCATTTGCAAGTCCCTCATTTATAATTCGTCCCTATATACTTTGGCTATCAATCCTTCGATCTCTTCTATCAAACGTAGGCTTCTCAGCATCTTTGGGAATAATCCAAATCCGGCTCATTCTGGTTGCGCCTTTAATTTTATTTCCTGCACTCTGCCAACCAGTCCGCCCACGAGCATCACTTTGATACCTCTTGGATGATTCTGTGAATTTGTCAATATACGCTGTACAACACCTTCTGTAAGATTTCCTGTTCGCTGATCCTGCTTCTGTACAATCATAACTGTTGCACCGATTTTTATATTATTTCTTACTGTTCCATCCATTTATAATTTTCGCCTTTCAACTTGTGTTCCCTGCTTATCTACTTTTACAAATTGGACAACCATGTCCCTTATTTCTACTATATATATAAGCTTGCCATTCATGACCTTTATTGCATATCCACCATACCTTTTTGTTTGAATTAGGTGAAACCATATCTGGCGCTAACTCAGCATTTTTCGTTTGGTGCCACTGTTTTGCTAGTTCTAGATTAATTGTTGCTAAATCATTGTTCATAAGATATCCCCCTAAAACAGGGCCTTTGAGTCTCTGTGTAGAAATGTTCCAGACCTTGATAGTATAGCACGTTTTTTTGACAATTTCCACTGCTATATAGCCGTATTTCTTTGTTTGAATAAATAAATTAAAATTGTACGCTATACTGCTTTCTCTCCAATGATATCTGCAATCTTTTTTTGTGATAACGTTGGCGTATCTATAATTACAGAAATTATTTTCTTTTCTATCGGATTCAGTTCATCTTGGTCAGTGCCTTGGTTATCACAGACTCCTGCAAATAAAATTCTCGTGCATTTTCGTTTTCGACACGCATTAAAAGCCGATAGTGTGTCCAACTTAAATAGCTACGCAATGCGTAGCTATTTGGGAACGTCAAATATTTTATCATCATCTTTGTTTTTATACCGCCCACATCGGTATGATTTTATGCTTATCCGTCAAAGGCAACAGTTCCTGCGAAAGACATAACACACCGCCCTCGCCGATATTTATATTCTTTATGCTATCCAGCATGGAAAAGTTCTTTATGTCCTTCGGAGTGGGACTTGTGTGTTGTTTAATCTCAGTCGGAAATAGCGTATTGTTCTGAAAGATCAATACATCAATTTCTCTGTCGTTACTGTCACGCAGGAAATAAAAATCTTCCTCTTTGCCTGCGTTGGTATAGCTTTTCAACAGCTCTGCTACAACAAAGGTCTCGAAAAAATGTCCGTTCATCGCACCTAGGGAAAGGGTTTCAGGCGTAAGCCAGCGGGTTAAATATGCCGCCAGTTGTTGCTGGGTGGCGGCAAGGCGGTCTTCCGGCCAGTTGATGGACGGATGCCGCTTGAAGGTAAATCCAATCAGGCGGCGTAACTGCTGCGCCTGCGTTTTTCCCATGACCTCGGCGCAGATATCCTCAAACCTTACGCCCGGATAAGCAGTGGGGTTCTCGTTTCCTCATTCGCCTACTGATTTTTTTGCAAATGGAAAGATTGAAACTTTAAAATATGGTTCAAAGGAACAGCTATCTTCATGATTTAACAATAATAAATAAAGAACTCCTAAAGTGTTAAATACCGAATGAGGTACTTTTTTAATAATTCTATTCTGATTCACCAGCAAATTAATTATAATAATTCCAAATTATCTGATATTTCCATTTCTTTTTGTACCTTACATAAATGATTGTATAAGCCATGATTCTTAAGCAATTCTTCATGGATACCAACTTCCTGGACCTCACCGTTTGCCAATACAATTATTTTATTCGCTTTTTCCAGCATACAATTAAACCTATGGATAATAAGAATTGCAATTTTATTCTGCATTTCATCATGTATCATATTTAAAACTGCCTGCTCAGATGCAATGTCAAGAGATGCATTCGGCTCATCAAATATATACATGTCCGCAGATTTTATCAAAGTTCGTCCCAGTGCCAACTTTTGCCACTGTCCAATAGAAATCTGAGTTCCTTCTGTAAATTGGTATCCCAAAGATTGCCCCATATACTCTTTGAATTCTGTAAGTGTAACTTTATCTAGCATTTTATATATTTGTGAATTATCCGACGTTTTAAGGTTCCCATACTTTATATTATCTGAAATACTGCTTTCATATTTAATATAACTTTGGAACATTACACTGATTCTTTCCCGATACTTTACTAGGTTAATAATCTTTAAATTCATATCGTTCACAAAAATATCGCCCTCATAATCATTGTAAATCCCCATTATTATTTTTATCAACGTTGATTTTCCCGATCCATTATATCCAATCAACACAGTAAAGTCACCTTTGGCGAACTCCAAATTTATATTCTTAAGTGAATATTCTTCATTTCCCTGATACCGATAGAATACATTTTTTAGTTTGACTCTAAAAATTTCTCCAATTTCAATTCCATCCTGATGAATATCTTCCGGATCTATTTCAAAGAACCTTCTTATCTGCTCGATCATTGCACTGTTTTTGTAAACATAGGATATCTGTGAAAGTATAGACACGATATTCTCCTTCAGACTGTCAATAGAATTATTATATAAAATAAAATTTCCGATTGACAGGATTCCTGTAAATGTCTGAACTAGAATCACCAATATTACTAAACAGTCTACTATCTTCTCCAGTATGCTGATGATGCTGTACGTTTTTGTTCTTTTATTATGTAGCATAATAAAATCATGATTATAGTCTTTTTTGATTTTTTCATATTTTTTAATAAAAAAATTAAACAGATGATATGATTTTATTTCCTTGAAATTTTCAGAATTGGTTAGCAAGAAAGAAATATACGATGTTCTTCTTTCAATTTCCGTATTCTTTATACTTATCTCGTATTCTGCCAAATTATATTTTTTCTCAAAGAAATATCTAATTACAGGTAACAATGTAATCACAGCGAATATCAAAATGTTATATTTAATGATAATAACGATATAAAATATCGCACTGATCATAGCAGATACCAGCGAAAATAGGATCTTTATTGTACCCATTACTCCAGCATTACAATCATATTGCGTTCGATTAATTAAATTGTAAGTTTGTGTATTTTCAAAATTTTTGCTGTCAAGAATCGATATTTTCTTTAAAATTCTCGCCTGAAAATATGCATCAAACTCAAGTTCCAGATTCTCCAGAACTAATTGTATATAATTCAAACTTATTTCACAAAGCAACTGAAACAAAGTCATGATCAACAATTTCGTTATCATCAGATTTATTCCCGCCGTTTTATATTGAAGAATATCTGTAATTTGCTGTATCAGCACCAACGAAACAACCGGTATTATTCCATTTAAAATAGCATTAAGCAGCAAAAATCCCATATAAACTTTTTTGAATTTATACAACTCTTTTAAAGACCATATTAAATTTACAATTATATTTTTCCCTTTTTCCATCATACTATTTATCCGCATTGACAATCATCAGTATAATTTTCTCAGTCATTCCATGCCCTACTTAAACTCCAGCTTACTTAACACTTTTGTCAGCCCTTCCTTATCCTTTTCAAATAACCGATAATAATTTACAAGCATGTCTCGAACAAGTTTTCTTGATGTATCGCATAACTCTCCAGATACATACGGCATATTATAATCATCAGAGATTGTATTATCATAACAGACACTACACATGTTTCTTGCCCAGCAATTATTACATTTACTTTTATAATATTTGACATAATCCTCAAAGTAAATTTTATAACTATTATCGTAATCATACCCCTCATTACAGTTTCCCAAACTTGGAATGTTTCCTACTTTTTCACAAGTCCTAAAATTACCATCAACAGTAACATAGATTCTTCTTTGGCCTGGAATACAATTTCCATGCAAAAATCCAGAATCAATCACACCATCTTTGGCAACCGCTCTGTTAGCAACCCTGTATAATTCCAGATTTATAAGGCTAAAAAATTTGGAATCTTCTTTTTTATGCAAAAAATCATCTGCAGCCCATTCTTCCAAAGGACTTAACTGTAACCTTTGCTCTTGTGGCGTATATTCTTTCTGATCAACCTTCATATTCCCAAGATCTACATAAGAATAATTACAAGAGATTGTTTTTTGTATCTGCAATGTCTGATAGAAAAAGTAGTATAACTTATTCAACTTTTCCTTAGTATATGGTGGTACAATTACACAATTTATCATCAAATTTCGTTTCTTTGAAGGATCATAAAAATCTCTTTGCAATATCTTAAAATTATTTATAGCTCTTTCAAATGTTCCATTTCCATTGATATCTTTGCGATACTTATCATGTATCTCTTTCGGACCATCCAAACTGCATAGAATATCAACGCCCTCAAGTGTTTTGAAATATTCTACCATCTCCGATGTTAATAACGTTAAATTTGTAGTAAAACTGTATGACAATTTGATATTGGAATAGGCATTTCTAGCATATTCAATACATTCTTTTAACAACGGAAAATTTACCAGTGGTTCCCCACCATAAAAAGATAATGCAAATTCTTCTTCTTCATAATCATTAAGTATTAAATCGATGCTTTTTTTTGCAGTCTCAAAACTCATATTCTTAATCGAAAACCCTCTATAATCTGGATGATGTTCATTATAAATGCAATATTCACACCGTAAATTACAAGCCTCCGTTAATTCCAGAACGATCTGTTGGCAGTGTCCCTTAACCATTTCCAGAAACTCCTCTTTTGACGGAACAGAAAAACTCCACTCATGATTAGAAAATAAATTTTCCTTATCTACAAAATTTTCAAATTCCCTGTTGACTTCTTTTGCTTTCCTTATATCAAGTTTGTTCCTCAGTATTTTATCAACAAAAATTTTCTCATCATTTGTACAGGATACCGCTTTTCCAGTTCCTGCATCGTAGTAATAATGCGAATCCAATGATGTGTCAAAAAGTATACCATATCTTTGATTATTCATGTTTTCCTCCTGTGTTTACATCCTACTCAATATTGTGACTACATCAGAGCAATTTCATTTTTCTTCTGAATAATGGCGAGGAAATGATATTCCCGTTCACTCCCTCGCCATCAATAAATCCTTATGTAGTACTGTTACTTCTGGAGATTATGCGTCTTTTGCCTTTTTAAAATTAGAGTTAAAAGTAGTGGCTCCATAACCAGTGCAGTTACAGTTACAATTAAAAAATGGTTGCCACAATCCTCTTGTACTCCGCCAACCTTCTGAACATACGCAACCTGCTCTTGGGGTCACCCTAGTACTATTTTCATTTACAATCTTCATTTTGAATTCCTCCCTTTAATCATTTATTTTCTGAACTCCTATTGCACACTTTTCATAAGCTACTTTATTTTGGATTGCGCACCTCCAATTTCTTTCGTATCTTAGATTAGTGTTCATCATATGAGCTACTCAGACACTTTCAAGCAGCCACTGATTCCTGCAATCAATGAACAGAAAAGCAGTGGTATCATTGTGAATCAGTACACTATTTTTTTGACAAACCATATCGGCAATAGCTCCTGTACACGAAAGGTAATAATATAACTGAAACTACGATATATATCAACATAACAAATGGAATTTGACGAAATACAATATTCCCAATCTGAAAGATGGTAGGGTCTTTTGCACTCTCAATAATATTCATAAGTACATTTGGCGTTAATTTAAAAAATGTTGTAAACGAGGGAAGAGCCCGTCCGATAAATGGAATCATGCAATACATGAAAAATGGAACGCAGATTGCCACACTTGCAGTATGCATTTTCGCCGTTATCAACATGGTTAGCAATGCCGCAAATAAACAGGCAATATAGCCACACAGCAATATCAACAAATAATACTGACCATATGTCATAGAGTAAATACTATAAGGCTGGTTAATCTGATACGGAGTATTAAACCCACTTATTCCCATAACTCCAAACGAAATCAATGAAAGCATTCCTATTCCAACCCAATAAACTATCGTCGTCATAAGTATTCCTGCTACAATCTTACTTTTCGTTGCTTTTGATCGTCCATATTTCGTATAGAAAAATACCGCCTCTGCTCGGGTTTGGAATTCTTCAGCAAATATTCCTGCAGCCAGAAAACCAATGAAAACTGCCAGAACAATTCCATATGTCTCCGCATACAGTGTCATGGTATCCCATGAATCTTTCGCCTCATAAGCGAGCGGCATTTTCACCTTTTTGTACTGCTTTGCCAAAAATTCTTTCTGTTCCAGTGTTTTCCCGTAATCTTTAAGCATTTTCTGTATATTCCTTTCATATTCGGTATATATATTATTCACCTTTTCATCTGTCAATTGATATAAAACACTATCATCATAATCAGAATCAGGAGTCAATATATTAATCACAAAATTTATAATATCATCATAAGACTGTATCGTTTTACCATATTCCGTATCAGGTATTCCTTCTGGATACTTTTCTGTTAATTCTTTTCTACTTTTCACCACCTCTGCAACCTTATCTGCTGTCAGTTCTCCTTTCCATCTGTTTCTATCAGCCGCAAGACTGCGAGATGCAGTAATTCCAGTATATAACACTTCGTCTTTATCATAATAACGTATGCTTTTTATCGCAAAAAGGCTAAATGCAATTGCAAGTAAAAGCGCAACACTAAGTACAACCCGATTGATTTTTTTCGAAAAAATCTTCTTCACTTCACATCCCAGAATCAACTTCATCACCTACTTTCTCTCCAAAATATAATAGAAATGAGTCTTCTAATGTCGCCTCTTGCTGTACCGCATTTTCTATCGGCGGAATTTTGGAAAGGATTCGCAATTCTGCACCGCTAGATATCGTTTTTACATTACCCACCAAATATTTCTTCATATAATGATTCACCTCTTGTTTCGGCACTGTACAATGCCAAACAGATTCGTCCATAGATGAAATCAATTCTTTCGAAGTACCTGTATAAAAGAATTTTCCATCTTTCATCAGCATGATTTCATTCGCAATGAATTCAACGTCTGCTACGATATGCGTAGAAAGCAATACCAGACGGTCTTCTGATAATTCACTGATCAAATTTCGGAAATGGATCCTTTCCTTAGGATCAAGCCCTGCCGTTGGTTCATCCAACACCAGTATTTTCGGATTATTAAGCATTGCCTGAGCAATTCCAACACGTCTTACCGTCCCGCCAGATAAAGTTTTCATTTTTCGTTTCTTGTATTTTGACAATCCCACCCGATCCAATAGCTGCTCTATTCTTTTTCTCGCTACAATTGAACGGATGCCTTTGATCGATGCAATGTATATCATGTAATCATAAATTGACAAATCTGGGTAATACCCAAAATCCTGCGGCAAATATCCTAATGTGTCTCGATAAGCTGCTCCTAATTCAAAGATATTTTTCCCATTCCATGTGATATCTCCAGATGTCGGCTTGATGACCGTACAGAGCATTCTCATTAATGTGGTTTTCCCAGCACCATTTACACCCAAGAGTCCATACACGCCTTTTTCCATTGGATACGTAACACTATCTACTGCATGTACACTATTGAAATCTTTTGATACATTTTTAAGCTTTAATTCCATCAGCATCCTCCTTGAACTATTTCGCAATTAAATTGTGATTTTCGAATACAAATTATTAAATATCCAAAAGATAGCAAAACCAAGCCAAGCCAAATCGGTTCAGCAATCATATGGTAGATTGAATCTTGCGTTACAATTGCTGACCATATTACGATCCATACTATGCTTACAAGAACTGCCATGTATTCCGTTTCACCCACCTTGCTATATAAGCACCGGAAGCAAATACAGCCGGAAACATTAAATGGAAGCAAAAAATTCATTATCATTCTGTATGCCGAAATCTGTATTGTGTTATAGGTAATCACTAAAAAAACGGTAACCATAACTATATCCACGAATGCAAATAACAAAATTCTTGCCGCACATATCTGCCGTAAAGAATAAAATGATGCCACCTCAATCTCCGTACATGAAAATCTGTGATTCTTCCAGATTTCTGGAATAATTAAGACTGCAAATAATGCAGCAAAAACTCCCATCGTTCGTCCCATATTTTCTAGAGCTCCTGAATCTTTTAACAGAAGCCAGAGCATAAGCAACACGCATCCCTGCAATACCCACCATCTTTTCTTGACAAACTTAGATTGCTCATATAAAAATTCAAAATACGATATTCGGATGTTCTCCTGCGGAGGCAACACGTCTTTGCACCGGTCAATAACGTTCTGAACTGAAGACTCCCTGACATATTGTTCCTGTATAAGTTTCTTGTAATCATCAATTCTTTTTTTGTATAGTTTCATTTCCTATTCACCTCGAGACAAACTGATAATATTTTTTTTGCTTTACTTATACGATACTTTACAAGTGATAGTTTTATATTTAATAAGTCTGCAATATGGCTCTGCTTTAAGTCCTGAAAGAAAAACAAAATTGTGACTTCTTTCAACTCATCCGGCAAATTATCAATCGCTTGTTCTATATCCAGTTTGGTTTCTATATCACCCATACTGTTTTCAGGTATTTCCGGGATTTCACCCATCAACACCTCTTTCTTCTTTTTGTAATAGTTCTTAATGATATTCCCCGCAATGCAATATAAGTAATTCTTCGTTTTTCCATAATCCGTATACGTCTTTAAAGATTCAAAAAAACGCACAAATGTTTCTTGCGTCATATCTTCAGCCAAATCACGGTCATGAATATTTAAAAAACAATATTGATATATGGAAGAATAATATTTTATCACTAATTGTTCACTAGCTTCACTTTTTCCACTTTTTATTTTCTGTATTATCAAGAAATCAGGATGCATCTCTTCTCGCCTTTCGTGTACATCTCCATATAATATAATAACAACTGACGGCTATAAAAAGTTAGTCCAAAATTAATTTTTTCTGAATTTATTATTTGCCAAACTGATAAATCACCTGTAGCTTCTGGAGCCTATTAAACAAAAAACATCCCCATCAGACTAACTCCGATAAGAGGATGCCTTGCAAGTTCCTATTTATTTTTTATAATAATCCGTAATATTCCAGTGCTTCTTTAATAAATCCCACCTTCTCCTGCGGACAGTGTTTGATCTCTGGATTTTCCTTCTTAGACTTATACTCTCGTCAGAAGGCTGCATTG
>Ga0153939_1000909_pt1 | contig 11680 bp, 9 predicted proteins | sample TSNJ023MetaG_FD_104734 | JGI IMG/M metagenome (GOLD analysis project Ga0153939, IMG submission 104734) | Attine ant fungus gardens microbial communities from New Jersey, USA - TSNJ023 MetaG | ecosystem: Host-associated > Fungi > Mycelium > Unclassified | place: USA: New Jersey, Brendan T. Byrne... | reverse complement strand
CGACTCCGCCCGGCGCAGGGAGGTGGAGATCAACGCCCACGGCTACAACACAGTGCACATCAACCCCAATATCAAAGGGATGGAGTTGGTTTATACGACCCCTGTTCCCAGTAAGGGCAAACCTGCCGCCACCGTTGACGGCATGGCCTATCTGTATCTTCCCGAATCGGTGACCAAGGTGGATTTGGTCTGCGGGGGCGGCAATACAAACGGCTTAATCGACACCTTTGAGGTGGGCTTTGGCGTGATTGGCTTGCCGTTGACGGACGCCCCGCCCAAGTTCGTACCCGATCCGCCCAGCTCTGTCACCATTTCCAAATATTAGAGCATTGCAATTGGTTTTTTCTCAAAGGGGTGTTGCACAACGCATATTATTGCGTTGTGCAACACCCCTTTGTCAAACCGGCAAACTGTCACGAATAATAATTTCACTTGCAACATATATCTGTTGCGTCTTTGGGAGGACGCCGCTGATAATATAGTCGGATATACACTTAATGGCGTTATACCCGTGAAGATAAGAGTTTTGATGTATGGTTGCGGCAATATTTCGATTTTGCAGGTTTTCCTTGACGGGCTCCGCCAAATCAATGGCGACAATGGGGATTTTGCCAAGGATACCGGCTTCCTGTATTGCCTGTAAACCACCCGTTACCGCACCGGACATGAAAAAAAGGGAATCAATATCCGGATGCTTGTGTAATATGGCGTCAATTTTTTTATAGGAAATGTAATCGTCATTGACCGCTTCCATCTGCCATCTTACAATCTGCCGGCCGTAGTATTCCTCCAGCCTGTCTTGAAATCCCTGCAGACGGGTGGCGTTTCCATACATGGACAGAGACGAGGATACGATGGCCATTTTTTCCAGCCTCCGATTGATCATGTAAAACAGGCCCGCTGCAATTGAGCCTGTTTTATAGTTATCAATACCAATAAAATAATGGGGGTATTCCTCGGGAATATCATTGGTAAAACAGAAAACCGGAATGCTGAGAGACGCGATTTTCTCACAAACCGTTTTGGTGTTAATTGGTGCGATTGCCAGAGCCGCTATCCCTTCCTCAACCAATTGGTCTATCAGGGCAACCTGATTGGCGTCGTTAAAATCCTGTGCGTATTCCATTCGAATCGCAATCCCGGAACCCCGTATTTCCTTTTGGGCGGCGTCAATTCCCTCGAAGGCTTTTTCCACGGCATAATTCGAAAATGTGGGCTGAACATGGGAAATTACACCAATCGTTGCGGGATTCCTCCGCAACGCAAGAGATTTTGCGACCGTGTTGGGACGGTAATTCAGTGCTTCGGCAATGCCGCGAACCCGTTGGTAAACCTCGGGCTTTACCTTGCCGCGGTTATTTAAAACCCTGTCCACCGTTCCGGCTGATACTCCCGACAATTTTGCGATATCCTTGATCGTAACAGCCATAGCGTCACCCTCTCCGATCTTAATAAAATTGAACTGCTATTGTCTAGTATATCAAATATGAAGTGCCCCGTCAAATACTTTACGTCAATTTATGTGTTCGATATTATATTTTCTATTTCCGAATATTAATGTATATAAGTACAATAGTTTTTGTTATATTATTTTATTTATAAATAAAATAGCCAAAATAATATTGACAAAAGAAAATATATAGATTATTATGTATTCAAAGAATGTGTGCGGACACATTTTGTGATCGTCGAATAAAAAGCCATAATCAAATTTAGGAGGAATCGCAATGAAAAAAAACATCTGCACTGTCTTATCCATGTGCCTTATGCTGACATTGTTTTCCGGTTGTGTACCCAGTTCCGGCGGCGGGCAAGCCCCGGCCGGTAATTCCACAGGGCAGAATGAAGGCGGCGGAACAAGCGAAAATGGCGGAGAGAATACCACGCCGGTTTCCGGAACGCCGCTAAAGGTGGGATTAATGCCAAGCGCCGTCGGCGCACCTGTACAATACGCTTTGGAACAGGGATATTTCGAAGAAGAAGGGGTGAATATCCAGACGGTTATCTTTCCATCGGGTGCGCCGATTAACGAGGCGGTTGCCGCGAAGGAGCTGGACGTCGCAATGAGCGGCGCCGCTACGGTGTTTTCCCTGGCCTCGGGGAATGTCAAGCTGTTGGGAGATATCGCCGGATCTGGCGGAATGGGAATCTGGGTACGCGCGGATTCGGACATTATGAACGCACAGGGCGAAGCCGCCGACGCAAAGGATATGTATGGCAGCGCCGAAACGATAAAAGGGAAAACTTTCATTTGTGCGCTGGGTACCGCCTCTCAATTCAACGTGCTGCGCTACATATCACAATATGGGCTTACCGATGCGGACGTCAATATTGTCCATATGGAATTTGGCGCGGGAGCCCAAGCGTTTAATGCCGGAGAGGGCGACGCAATCGCCACCTTTGCGCCCTATTCCGCGCAGGTGGAAGCGGAGGGCGCGGTGAAATGCTGTACCTTCGAGGATGCCACCCAGACCGCTCTCTATGATATGATGTTTGCGCGCAATGAGGTCATTGAAAATCGGCGGGACGATTTGGTCAAATATGTGCGTGCCGTGGAGCGGGCCATTGAGGATTTAAGCGATCACGATACGCGCACGGAGTTCAGCATGCGGTGGTTCGCCGATGAGGGCCGTGAATATGACGAAGCCACCATGGAACAGGAAATTGCGGATCGCCCGTATGTAAATAAAGCGTTGATGACGGTTGGGTCTTATGTATTCGGCGACGCTATGATCGGATACGGTGAATTCAACGTGGAAATTGGAAAAATTGAGCCGGAAGGAATTGAAAACATAAAAAATTGCTTTGACGACACAATTTTGGAAGAAGCGGTGGGAATTACCGTAAAGGACCCAGTGTCGTCAACTTAGAAAAATGTATGAGTTGACAACATTGGTGAAGGAACCGAATACGAGGAGGAATGGTTTTGGGAAAAAAGAAAAAGAGCTTTCTTTACCCCTTGGTTACGGCAGCCACCATCGCCGTATTCTTGTTGGTGTGGTATTTTGTCACCGATGTGTATCACATGGTGCCATCCAATATGCTGCCAAGCCCGGTTAAGGTGTTTCAAACCTTTATTGCAAAATTCCATGACACAAAACCGGACGGGGCAACGATGCTCCAACATTTGGGCGCTTCGCTCCAGGTAGCCCTGAGCGGATATTTCATCGGAGTAGTTGTCGGTATACCGCTGGGCATTCTCATGGCTTGGAGCGAAAAGGCGGATATGTTTCTCCGCCCTATCTTTGACCTTATCCGTCCGGTGCCAGGTATTGCTTGGATTCCAGTCATGATCATTCTGTTTGGCATTGGATTGCTGTCAAAGGCGATGGTCATTTTCCTCTCATCCTTTACCGCCTGCGTTATCAATTCTTATTCCGGGATAAAGCAGACCAAGACTGTGCATTTATGGGTGGGGCAAACCTTTGGCGCAACGAATTTACAGTTGCTGCTGCGGGTTGCGGTACCATCCTCCTTACCCATGCTGTTAACCGGCTTGCGGGTTGCCCTGGGGTCATCCTGGGGAGCGCTGGTTGCCGCCGAGATGCTGGCGTCTACGCGGGGACTGGGCTTTATGATACAACAAAGCCGGGGCCTGCTGCGCCCGGATGTTATTATTGCGGGCATGATTGCCATCGGCATAGTGGGCGCGTTCCTTACTTACCTGCTGACCGTATTGGAGCGATTCATCTTAAAGGGAGGCAAATGGTGATGGGAAAGAACGCCGCAGCCAGCTTTTTTAAAAATGCCGTAGCAACCATTATATCCATAACGGTATTTCTTGTTATCTGGCAATTGGGTATCTCCTTTACCGACCTTGGCGGGATTATGCCCGGTCCATTTACCATTTTAACCGCGTTTTTTCGCTCATTTACGCACAATATTGGCCAATATAACATCATTTACCACACCATGTTCAGCTTGACGCGGGTATTGATCGCCTATGTGGCCGCCTGTGTCATCGGTATTACCTTGGGGCTGCTGATGGGGAGGGTGCGGTTGATCGAGGCAATTTTCCGGCCATTTTATGAAATCATTCGGCCGATTCCTCCAATCGCCTGGATTTCCCTGGCGATTCTATGGTTTGGGCTGGGAGAGATGACCAAATACTTTATTATCTTTCTGTCGGCCTTCGCCAGCATTACATACACCACCTTTTCAGGCTCCAGAGCAGTGGATCCAACGATTATCGGGGCCGCAAAAATGCTGGGAGCAAACGATCTGCAGGTGTTTACAACAATTATTCTTCCCTCTTCCGTTCCATATGTCTTTTCCGGGATGCAGGTTGCCCTGGGAACCAGTTGGGCCACTGTGGTGGCCGCCGAAATGGTGCGGTCCTCCGAAGGAGTCGGGTGGATTATTGTAAGTGGGATGGAGATCAACAATATTACACAAATTCTTGTTGGGATTATTGCCATCGGCTTGATGGGGTATTTGTTGTCCACAATCCTTCGCCAAGTCGAAAAAGTATTCTGTGCCTGGAATGTGGGGGGAGTATAGTTTGAAAGTAAACTTTCAAACAACCGGTTTTGTGCCTTTTCGGCTCACGCCGAAAATATTGCATAGCGGTTGAAAAGTTCAACCGCTATGCAATACCGGCACAATTTCCGAAAAAGGAAGGGGAATTAGATGGAAAGCACTGTAATTCGATGCCGGGATTTGCGCAAAACCTACAAAACCCCGGAGGGCGATAAGAAAATCATTGACGGCATTGATCTCTGCGTGGGCGAAAATGAATTCGTGGTTTTATTTGGTCCCGGACAGTGCGGTAAGACCACAATGATTAACCTCCTGTCCGGCCTTGAGTCCCCCACCTCCGGTATTGTGGAGGTGGGGGGAGAGCCGGTGACAGGCCCCGGGCCGCAGCGGGGGGTTGTATATCAGACCATCTCTTTATTTCCGTGGCTCACGGCCATGGGGAATGTAGAGTACGGCCCAAAGGTGCGGGGCGTGCCCAAGGCGGAGAGGCGGAGACGCGCGCAGTATTATATCGATCTTGTGGGGCTCAAGGGTTATGAAAACACCTATCCGGTCAAGCTCTCCGGCGGAATGAAGCAGCGGGTGGGAATTGCCCGCGCCTACTGTAACGAGCCCATTGTCATGTTTATGGATGAGCCCTTCGGCGCGTTGGACGCCCAAACCCGTTACCTTATGCAGAAGGAGCTGGAAAAAATATGGCAAAAGGAACGCCGTACCGTTGTATTCGTCACCAACAACATAGAAGAAGCGCTGTATCTGGCGGACCGAATTGTTGTCATGCACAACTGCCCCTCCAAAATCAAACGGGAATATGTGATTGACCTCCCTCGCCCCCGAGACTATATGGATTCGGAATTCCTTCGTTTGCGCAAAGAGATCACCGATATTGTGGATAAAACCCTGTAGGAGGAATGGTGAATGGCATCAATACAAGTAAAGAACCTTACCAAAAGCTTTGGAGATTTGCTGGTGCTGGATGATATCTCCTTTGAAGTGGAGGATGGGGAGTTCCTCTGTATCGTAGGACCTACGGGCTGCGGAAAAACCACCTTTTTAAACAGTGTGACAAAGCTCTATGAGATTACGGCGGGTGAAATACTATTGGATGGACAGCCCGTTGATTTGAAAAAACACAACATCTCCTATATCTTTCAAGAAAATTCCACCATGCCCTGGCTCACTGTGGAACAGAACGTGAGCTTTGGGCTGGGAATCAAGCATGTGCCGGAAAAGGCAAAACGGGAAAATGTAAATGAGATGCTGGATATTGTCGGCCTTACCCCATACCGGAAATACTATCCTTCCCAGTTGTCCTCCAGCATGCTTCAACGGGTTTCCATTGCCCGGGCCTTCGCCACCAAACCGGAGCTGTTGTTGATGGACGAGCCTTATGGCCAGTTGGATATCGAATTGCGGTTCAAGCTGGAGGACGAATTGATCAAGCTCTGGGAGCGGACAGGCACCACCGTGCTGTTTATCACGCACAATATCGAGGAATCCGTTTATCTGGGTGAGAAAATTATGGTTCTGACCAACAAGCCCACCAAGGTAAAGGAACTCATCCGGGACGATCTGCCGCGTCCCCGTGATATTGCCGCGCCGGATTTTGTGGCTCTGCGCCAGCATGTCACCGATCTGATTAAGTGGTGGTAATAGTTTGAAAGTAAACTTTCAAACAACCAGTTTTGTGCCTTTTCGGCTCACGCCGAAAATATTGCATAGCGGTTGAAAAGTTCAACCGCATCCGGCAATACCGGCACAATTCCCGAAGAGAGGAACCGTCATTACAAAGAAAAAATTGAAGGGAAAACGCGATGAAGAATAAACCGAATGTGATCTATGTGCTTGCCGACGACATGGGATATGGAGATATATCCGCGTTTAATGAAAACGCGGGATTCCAGACGCCCCATTTTGACCGGATGTGTGCGCAGGGGCTTGCGTTTCACGACGCGCACGCCACCTCCGCCGTGTGCACTCCCTCCCGATATGGCATATTAACCGGAAGGTACAATTGGCGTTCGCGTCTTAAATATGACGTGATGAGCGGCTATTCAACGGCGTTAATCGAGGAGCATATCATGACGGTGGGGGATCTGTTCCGTCATAATGGATATAAGACTGCCGCTGTTGGAAAATGGCATTTGGGAATGGATTTCGAAACGGACGACACTTTTGTTTTTCAGCCGGGATACGAGTCTTGCAAAGGAGTGAACTACGGCGCTCCGATCCAAAATGCGCCTACGACAAAAGGATTTGATTATTTCTATGGCATCAGCGCGTCACTGGATATGGCGCCATACATATATATCGAAAACGACCGCTTTACTCAAATGCCGGATCGTGAAACCGAAGATACAGGTAAGCGGTTTTGGCGGAAGGGCCCCACAGCACCGGATTTCCATCACGCGGAGGTACTGCCCCACCTGACAAAAAAAGCGCTGGATGTGATAGAGCAATATAAGGACGAGTCCTTCTTTCTTTACTTTCCGCTGCCTGCCCCGCATACGCCGATCCTGCCCGCCCCCGCGTTTCAGGGCAAATCCAGAGTAAATGATTACTGCGATTTCGTTCTGATGTGCGATGATATTGTCGGTCAGATGACAACAAAGCTCAAGGAGCTGGGCTTATATGAAAATACCATATTCATTTATACCTCGGACAATGGATGCTCCCCTATGGCGGATTATGATGAAATGCTGGAGAAGGGACACAATCCCAGCTATGTTTTTCGCGGGCATAAAGCGGATATTTATGAGGGAGGCCATCGCATTCCTTTCATAGTTCGCTGGCCGGATAGGATTCCGGCAAATACACACTGCCAACAAACCGTATGCCTGTCCGACTTTATGGCGACAATGGCGGCGCTGTTCGGCAGCAAGCTGCCGGACGGCGCCGGTGTGGACAGTGTCAGCAATCTGCCGCTTTGGCTGGACCCGGACGGACCCTCTGTCCGGGAGGATATCATACATCAAAGTGTCGACGGTTCTCTCGCCATCCGGAAAGGAAAATATAAGCTGGAAATGTGCCCCGGCTCCGGGGGCTGGTCTTTTCCCGCCCCCGGAGAGGAAACGCCGGATATGCCAAGGTTCCAATTATACGATTTAGAGCGGGATATCGGAGAAAAAAACAATATTATTGAAAAGCATCCTGTAATCGCGGAATATTTAAAGGAAATTCTGGTGGGGCATATCCGGCTTGGGCGCAGCACCCCGGGCGCTCCGCAAAAGAATACCGGCGAGGAAATCTGGCACGCAATTCGTTGGTTGTCGGACATACCGGGCGCGGCAAAGACGGATGATTGAGATGGGGAATATGCATATGCAGGCGCTAACTTTATTGATAAAGCCGGTGTCGGGAAGCTGTAACATGCGCTGCCGCTACTGTTTTTATGCGGATGTCACCGACATCCGCACAGTGAAGAATTATGGAATGATGTCGCACAATACGTTGGAGCGCATTGTGGAGCGGGCGCTCAGCGAGGCTACCGGGTCATGCAGCTTTGGGTTTCAGGGCGGCGAACCCACCTTGGCCGGATTGGATTTTTATCGCACGTTAATGGTGTTGGAAAAGCGGTACAATCGAAACAACGTGAAGATTACTCACTCACTGCAAACAAATGGTTTGCTCATCAATGAAGAATGGGCGGAATTCCTCGCTGCCAATCACTTTCTCACCGGATTATCTATCGATGGGACAAAGGCCATTCACGACGGCCTGCGGTTTGACGCACAGGGAAAAGGCACCCACAACCGCTGCCTGCAGACGGCTCGGCTGCTCCGCAAGGCGGGGGCGCAATACAATATTCTCACTGTAGTCACGCGGCAGCTCGCAGCCCACCCGGACCGGTTGTACAGCTTCTACAATCAACAGGGCTTCGAATATATCCAGTTGATTCCATGTCTGGACGGCCTTGAGGAAGCGCACGGCTCCCATCCCTATTCTTTGGATACGAAGACCTATGGCAAATTTCTCTGCCGCATCTTTGACCTTTGGTATGATGACTTCGTGAAGGGAAGGTACCGGTCCATCCGTGCATTTGATAATTATATCCACATTCTGGCGGGACATCCGCCGGAAAACTGCGCGATGGGCGGCATATGCAGCGCTTACGCCCTGGTGGAAGCGGACGGCAGCGTCTACCCCTGTGATTTCTACGCCGTTGACAAGTACCGGCTCGGCAATGTCGCCGCCGACAGCTTCGAAGAAGTGCTGACCGGCGACGTCGCCCGGGGATTTGTACAGCCCTCCCGGCAGGTGCATCCGGAATGCGGGGGGTGCATGTATTTTTCTATCTGCCGCGGCGGTTGCCGCCGTGACAGGGAGCCGTTGACCGACGGCGTCCCGGCCCTCAACCACTATTGCGGGGCATACAAGATTTTCTTCCCCCACGCGTTGCCCCGGATGCGGGAAATTGCCCTGCGCGTCTTCGGATAATTACCAATAGTATTAGGGCTTGTTTGAAAAATCCAAAGCGATTTATCAAACAAGCCCTAGAACAGGTTTATTATACTAATTTACAATGCATCCTCAGGCTTTGATGTACCGCAGCCGGAGCACCCACCGCAGCCACAACCGCCGCCGCAGCCTTCATTTCTTCGGGGCTTCATGGTGTGGTAGGCCGCTAAACCGATAATGGTAAATACGATTGCGCCAATAATAACAGTTCCCATAATTATTTCACCGCTCTCTGGGGGGAAGCGTTTTTAATGGTTCTATCCGGCGAATAGGGCTTCCGGAACAGCATGTAGATGAGCAGTACAATCAATGCCATTGCAACCACCGTGCCAACGCCGAAGCTGCCGGCAAACAGCATGCCGATTTGATAGATAATCAGCGCCACGGCATAGGCGAATACACATTGGTAGGCGATGGCAAAGGCGGTCCACTTGCCGGACATCATCTCCCTGCGCAGCGCGCCCATAGCGGCGAAGCAAGGAGCGCACAGCAGGTTGAAGACCAGGAAGCTGTAGGCGGCAAGGGGGGTGTATGCGCTGGAGAGATTGTTCCAGATCTCCGTGCCGTCCTCCGACACCTCGCCCGCGTAATGGAACAGCACGCCGAAGGTGCCCACCACGTTTTCTTTTGCGATAAGGCCCGTGATGGTCGCCACGGCTCCGCGCCAGTCGCCCCAGCCCAGGGGAATAAACAGCGGTGCGATTACGCCGCCCAGCGCGGCCAGTATGGAGTCGTTGGTGTCCACCATTTCCAGCTTCCAGTTAAAGCTGCTGAGGAACCAGACCAGTACGGTGGCGAGCAACACCAGGGTTCCGGCTTTTTTCACAAAGGCCCAGCCGCGCTGCAGCATGGAGCGCAAAACGCCCATGACCTTGGGCGCGTGGTAAGCGGGCAGCTCCATAACGAAGGGGGCGGGGTCGCCGGCAAACAATCTTGTTTTCTTTAGAATAATACCGGAGATGACGACGGCCGCTACTCCCAGGAAATAGGAGGAGGCCGCTACCCAGGGGCTGTTGTCAAAGAGCGCGCCGGCAATGAGGGCAATAATGGGCAGCTTGGCCCCACAGGGGATAAAGGTTGTGGTCATTACGGTCATCCGGCGGTCGCTGTCGTTTTCGATGGTGCGGGACGCCATAATTCCCGGAACGCCGCAGCCGGTGGAAATCAACATGGGGATAAAGGATTTGCCGGAAAGGCCGAATTTGCGGAAGATGCGGTCCATAATAAAGGCGATGCGGGACATATAGCCGCAGTCCTCCAAAATCGCCAGGCACAAAAACAGCACGAGCATCTGGGGCAGGAAGCCCAGCACGGCGCCAACGCCCGCGACAATTCCGTCCAGAATCAGGGCGGAAAGCCAATCGGCGGTGCCCACAGAGGTCAAGAAGCTGTCCAGCAGGGCGGGGATGCCGGGGACCCACACGCCAAAATCAGCCGGGTCGGGCTCTTCCAAGTCGAAGTCCGGGGTGTCAGTGACGGCGGTAACATCGAGGCTGCCCGCGGCAGCCTCAATATACGCCTCGATTTTGGCCTGCTCCACTTCGAATTCACCGGCGGCGTCCTCGTAATCTGCGGCGCCGATGGTGAACAGATGGAAGCCGTCGCCAAAGACGCCGTCATTCACCCAGTCGGTCATCATTGTTCCCACAGTGGAAACGGAGAGGTAATAGACAAGGAACATGACTACGGCAAATATGGGCAGGGCCAGAATTCGATTGGTGACAATCTTGTCAATTTTGTCCGACACGGACAACCTGGAGGAGTTTTTTACCTTTACGCATTGCTTTACAACATTTGTGATGTATGTATACCGCTCGTTTGTAATGATGCTTTCACTGTCGTCGTCAAAGTGGGCTTCACAATCCGAGATGATCTCTTCAATCTGTTCGCTGACGCTGGGGTCAAAGGACACATTCTTTAATACTTCTTTGTCCCGTTCAAAGATTTTGATGGAATACCAGCGGATATTGTCGCCGCCAATTTTTCCCCGAATTAAATCGGCGATCTGCTCCAGCGCCGTCTCCACTTCCATTGCAAAGGTGTGCCGCGGGGTGGAGGACGCCTTGGAGTTTGCAGTGGCAATGGCCATTTCCGCCACTTCCTTGGAGCCGGTGTCCTTTAACGCCGAGGTCTCCACAACCTGGCACCCCAGGGCCGCCCCCAGCTTTTTGGCGTCGATGACGTCGCCGTTTTTCTTCACGACATCGATCATATTCAGCGCGATGACGACGGGAACGCCGATTTCCGTCAGCTGCGTGGTGAGATACAGGTTGCGCTCAATGTTTGACGCGTCGACGATATTGATGATGGCGTCGGGTTGTTCCTTGACGACATAATACCTTGTCACAACCTCTTCCAGCGTATAGGGGGAAAGGGAATAAATTCCCGGCAAATCCTGAATCACAACATCCTTATTGCCCTTGAGCCTGCCTTCCTTTTTCTCCACCGTTACGCCGGGCCAGTTTCCCACCCGCTGGTTGCTGCCTGTCAGGCTGTTGAACATTGTTGTTTTTCCACTGTTGGGATTGCCCGCCAGCGCAATTTTTATCGACATGCTGAAAACCTCCACAAAACTTTATTAGTACTTCATCACATGCTGCAATTTAGCCATGGTGAAGTACTAGTACTCCCCCAACACTAAATTCTAAGGTCTACCACCAGTCTTTTTGTACAGGGCTGCGTTGTCGTCCTAGGCGGGCGTCAGCCCGCCGTCGTCCTCCGCCTTGCCCTGTACAAAAATCCT
>Ga0153939_1000904_pt1 | contig 11687 bp, 9 predicted proteins | sample TSNJ023MetaG_FD_104734 | JGI IMG/M metagenome (GOLD analysis project Ga0153939, IMG submission 104734) | Attine ant fungus gardens microbial communities from New Jersey, USA - TSNJ023 MetaG | ecosystem: Host-associated > Fungi > Mycelium > Unclassified | place: USA: New Jersey, Brendan T. Byrne... | reverse complement strand
TTTGCTGCCTTTTTGGCTTGTCGTCCTTGCTTGGCGTCAGCCAAGCGGCGTCCTCCGCACCAAAAATTCAGCAAAATTATGCGCGAAAGCATGGGCACGCCTAGATACTAAACAGGTTCTAAGGGCCGGCCGAATTATTTTTTGAGCCAGCTCATCATTTTGCGCAGCTTTGCCCCCACTATCTCCACGGGGTGGGCCGCTTCCACCTGACGCATGGCCAGGAAGGAGGCGCGGCCGCCGGAGCGGTTTTCCGTGACCCAGTTGGAGGCGAATTTGCCGGTTTGAATCTCGGTGAGCACTTTCTTCATCTCCCTCCGGGTGTCCTCGGTGATGATGCGCTTGCCCGTCACATAGTCGCCGTACTCGGCGGTGTCCGAGATGGAATTGCGCATCATGGCAAACCCGCCGGTGTTGATGAGGTCGACGATGAGCTTCACCTCGTGGACGCACTCGAAGTAGGCCATCTCCGGGGCGTAGCCCGCCTCCACCAGGGTGTCGAAGCCCGCCTTCATCAGCTCGGTGATGCCGCCGCACAGCACGGCCTGCTCGCCAAAGAGATCGGTTTCCGTCTCCTCCTTAAAGCTGGTCTCAATAATTCCCGCGCGCCCCGCGCCGATGCCGCAGGCGTAGGCCATGGCGGTGTCCTTGGCCTTGCCGGTGGCGTCCTGGGCAATGGCGATGAGGGAGGGAACGCCCTTGCCCTCCACATACTGGCTTCTCACCGTGTGGCCGGGGCCCTTGGGGGCCACCATGGACACGTCCACCCCGGCGGGGGGGATGATCTGGTTGAAGTGGATGGAAAACCCGTGGGCAAACATCAGCGTGTCGCCCTCCTTAAGGTTTTTCTCAACGCTCTCGTGGTAGATGTCCGGGGCAACCTGATCGGGAACCAGGATCATCACGATGTCCGCCTTTTTCGCGGCCTCCGCCGTCTCGTAGACGCTCAGTCCGTCCTTCTCCGCCTTGGCCCAGCTCTTGGAGGTTCTGGCAAGGCCCACAATGGTGTTTACCCCGCTCTCCTTCAGGTTTTGCGCGTGGGCGTGGCCCTGGCTGCCGTAGCCGATAATCGCCACGGTTTTTCCGTCCAGCAGCTTCAGGTTGCAGTCGTCGTCGTAATACATTTTAATCATAGTTTTTCCCTTTCCCTGTCCGGCTGTCCGGGCAGCGTTGCTGAATCCGGCAGCAACAACCGAATTGTTATATATAATACGATAAGACCTTAAGACCTTGGAGAAGCTTTTTCGAGAAAAAGCTTTATATTAAGGTTGGTCGTAGAGGGTGGCGCTGCCGGTGGAGAGGGCGGCCACGCCGGTGCGGCAGATCTCCAGAATTCCCAGGGGCTCCATTTGGCGGATGAAATGCTGGATGCCCTCCAAATCGCCCACGTACTCCACAATGGCCGTGTTGCCGGTCTCGCTGACAATGTGCCCGTGTACGCCGCTGAGCTCCGCCAGCTTGTTCTTTAGCTTTTCGCCGCCGCGCATTTTGATGAGCAGCAGTTCCCGCTCCAGTATGCCGCCCAGGGGGTAGGCCGCGATGCGGATGACGTCCTCCTGCTTCTTGACGAGGCGGCGGAGCTGATCCACGTCCTTTTCGTCGCCCTCCAAAAGAATGGTGATGCGGGAGACGTCGGGGTTGTAGGTCTCGGCCACGGTGAGGGATTTGATGTTAAAGGTCCGGCGGCTAAATACGGTGGTAACCCGCATAAGTACGCCAAAATGGTTGGACACCAGAATGGATAATAAATGCAGCTGCATAATACCACTTCCTTAATTGCTGAATATCATATCTTCTTCGGTCCCGCCCGGCGGGATGATGGGGAACACGTCCTCGTTTTCGCTGACGATGCAGTCGATGACCACGGGGCCTTTTTCCCGAAGCGCCGCTTCAATGGTCTCGTCGATGCTGTCGTTTTCGGTGAGCCGCAGGCCCTTGGCCCCAAAGGCTTCGGCGATTTTTACAAAATCGGTTTTGCGGTTCAGGGTGGTGTTGGAGTAGCGCTGATTAAAAAACAGCTTCTGCCACTGCCGCACCATACCCAGCACGCCGTTGTGCATGATAACCACCACAATGGGCAGGTTTTCCGTCACCGCCACGGCCAGCTCCGCCATGTTCATGTGGAAGCAGCCGTCGCCGGTGACAAGCACCGTGCGCGTTTGGGGATTGCCCACCGCCGCGCCCACCGCCGCGCCCATGCCGTAGCCCATGGTTCCCAGGCCGCAGGAGCTGAGGAAGGTGCGGGGCTTTGTAAACCGGAAGTGCTGGCAGGTGATCATCTGGTGTTGGCCCACGTCGGTGGTGATGATGGCGTCTTCGGGAACCCGCTGCTGGATGGAGGCCAGAACAAGGCGGGGGTCGATGCCCCGGGGCATGGCGTTTTGCGGCATGGGGTGCTTTGCCCGGAAATCCAGTATCTGGTGGGTCCAGGGGGTGTTGTCCTGCTGGGGGATCCGGTCCATAAGTTCCCGGAGAATCTCTCCGGCGTCGCCCACGATGTGGCTGTAGGCGGGCATGTTTTTGCTTATCTCCGAGGCGTCGATGTCGATGTGCAGGATTTTCGCGCCGGTGGCGAATTTGCTCTTTTCACCGGTGACCCGCTCGGAAAACCGCGCTCCCACCACAATGAGCAGGTCGCAGAGGCTGGCCGCCTTGTTGGCCACGGGCGTGCCGTGCATGCCGATGAGCCCCAGGTAGAGGGGGAAGCTGTAGGGCACCGCCGAAAGTCCCATGGCGCTGGTGGCCAGGGGCGCGTGGATGTTCCGGGAAAACCGCTGTAGGCTTTCCTCGGCCCCGCAGGAGATGACGCCGCCGCCGAAGTAGATGAGGGGGCGCTCCGACTCCATAATGAGCTGGGCGGCGTCGTCCAGTGTGGAGGGATGGGGGCGTTTTGCCTCCCGCGGATTAAAGCGGCCCACGGGGAAGTAATCGGTTGCCATGACGGTGATGTCCTTGGGCACGTCGATGAGCACCGGCCCCTTACGCCCGGAATTGGCGATGACAAAGGCGTCCTTGATGGTCTGGGCCAACGCCTGGATGTCCTTGACAAAAAAGTTGTGCTTGGTGATGGGCACCGTGACGCCTACGATGTCCACCTCCTGGAAGCTGTCCCGGCCCAGGTTTTCCCGGGTGACGTTGCCGGTGATGGCGACCAGAGGGATGGAGTCCAGATAGGCGGTGGCGATGCCGGTGACCAAATTGGTGGCGCCGGGGCCGGAGGTGGCGATGACCACGCCGGTTTTTCCCGTGGATCGGGCGTAGCCGTCGGCGGCGTGGGCCGCCCCCTGCTCGTGGGAGGTCAGCACGTGGCGCAACCGGTCCCGGGCGTCGTACAAGGCGTCGTAGATGTTGATGACCGTGCCGCCGGGGTAGCCGAACACCACATCCACGCCCTGCTCCACCAGGGTTTCTATGATTATTTGTGCTCCTGTTTTTTCCATGGGCTTACTCCTTTATTCCATTATTGGCTGATAGCCGGATTTTTCCAGCATGCGCAGCAGCTGCTGCGCGTGCTCCATTCCGCTCACCTCGCAGGCCACGTGCAAAATCGCCTCGTCCAACTGCAGACTGGCCTCCAGCCGGTCGTGCTGGATCATGATGATGTTGGCGCCGCACCCGGCTACAATTCTGGAAAAATGCTCCAGGCTGCCGGGGGTATCCAGCATGCGGGTTTTGAATTTGATCTGCCGTCCCCGGGTGACCAGTCCCTTTTCCACAATGCGGTGGATAAAGCTCACGTCGATGTTGCCGCCGGACAGCACGCACACCACCTTTTTGCCCGCAAGCTCCACCTTTTGGTTCAGCGCCGCCGCCAACGACGCCGCCCCGGCGGGCTCCACCACCTGCTTTGTGCGCTCCAGCAGCAGCAATATGGCAGAGGCTATCTCCTCGTCGGATACGGTGACCACATCGTCCACATATTGGGCGATGATGTCATGGGTTATTTTACCCGGACTCTTTACAGCGATACCATCGGCGATGGTGTGGATGTTCTCTACGCTCACCAGCTCCTTGGCCCGGAAGGACTCGGCAATGGCCCCCGCGCCCTCGGCCTGTACCCCCACCACCTGTACCCGTGGGTTTACCTCCTTTAGGCAGTAGGCCATGCCCGCCAGCAGGCCGCCGCCCCCCGCCGGAATGAGCACCATGTCCACGTTGGGGATGTCCCGCAGGATCTCCAGCGCGATGGTGCCCTGTCCCGCGATGACGTCCTCGTCGTCAAAGGGGTGGATAAACACGGCGCCGCTCTCCCGCTGGATCTCCAGTGCCTTGTCGTAGGCGTCGTCGTAGCAGTCGCCGTGGAGCACAACCCTGGCCCCGTAGCCCTCGGTGGCCGACACCTTGGCGATGGGAGTGCTCCGGGGCATTACAATGGTGGACTGGATGCCCAGCTCGGTTGCCGCAAAGGCAACGCCCTGGGCGTGGTTCCCCGCGCTGGAGGCCACCACCGCCACAGGCTTTTCCCCCCGCTCGATGAGCGCCGCGATTTTATTGTACGCCCCCCGCACCTTAAAGGAGCCCGTTTTTTGCTGGTTTTCATATTTCAGGTACAGCTCCGAGCCGGTCATCTCGGAAAACGTGCGGCTTGTGCTCACCGGCAGCTGGTGCACCACGTTGCGCAGCCGGGCCGCCGCCTGCTCAATTTCCTTCATTTGCATTGCAATTGCCTCCTAGCGATTTGGCGTCCATGTATAAAAAAAGCTTCATCTCCACATAGAGATGAAGCAATAAGCTCCACGGTACCACTCTGATTGCCGCCGTAGGCGGCCGCTCTGCCGTATCCAACAATACGTCTCCCTGTAACGGAGGATACCCGATTCAACCTACTCCCCACACCGTGTATGCGGGCTTTCAGCGAATTGCTCCAAGGTGATAGACCATTCTGTTGCACTGCCGGTTTGCACCAAGCACCGGCTCTCTGTGAGCGCAAGCCATAAACAATCCCTGTCCCCATCCGCGCATTTAACTGTTTTCAGTTGATTATAGCACCGCCCCAAAAGTTCTGTCAAGGTTTTTTTTATGACTTTGCCGTTCCTTAGAGAATTCCGGAATTCACAGGAGAATTTCCGTGAGTTTTTAGTGAATATCGACTAGCCCCTCGGGGAAAACGCATGAAAATCAAAAAAGAAGATGAATGATGAAAAATGAATAATGAATGATTATGGTATCGCCATTCGGCGATGAATTGAATGGCAAATGGGGGGCTAATGCTTTAGGGCGTGTTTTATTTTGATTCATCCGCCGTAGCGGATTCCACAACTTTTCATTATTCATCATTCATTGAGTATACCATTTATATAAAGAATTTGGTATACTGGGATATGAATTAAAGAATTGGAAAGGGGAATACATATGAATTTACAAACGACAGTGACGTTGAACAACGGCGTGAAAATCCCGCAAATCGGGCTGGGGGTGTTCCGGGCCGCCGACGGCGACGAGACGCGCAACGCCGTAAAATGGGCGCTGGAGGCGGGCTTCCGGCACATCGACACCGCTGCCATCTACGGCAACGAGGAGAGCGTGGGCGAGGCTATTCGCCAAAGCGGCGTGCCCCGGGAGGAGCTTTTTGTCACCACAAAGCTGTGGAACCAGAACATGCGGGACGGCCGTGAGTTGGAGGGCTTTGAGGAGAGCCTGCGGAAGCTGGGCTTGGAGTATGTGGACCTGTACCTCATCCACTGGCCGGTGGAGGTGTACCCCAAGGCGTGGGCCTTTATGGAAAAAATATACAAGGAGGGCCGCACCCGGGCCATCGGCGTCAGCAACTTCCAGACCCATCACCTGGAGACCCTGTCCAAAACCGCTGCGGTGACGCCGGCGGTAAATCAGATTGAGCTCTCGCCCATTTTGAGCCAGTATCCCCTGTGCCAATACTGCGAGAAGCTGGGCATCAAAATCGAAGCCTGGGGTCCCTTAGGGGCAGGCGCCTGTCTCAGCGACCCCGTCATCAAGGGGATCGGGGACAAATACGGCAAATCCCCCGCCCAGGTTATCATTCGCTGGGATTTGCAGCGCGGCCTCATCACCTTCCCCAAATCCATCAACAAGGACCGCATCTTCTCCAACACCCAGGTGTACGACTTCTCCCTCACCCCCGAGGATATGGCCGCCATCGACGCGCTGAACAAGGATCAGCGTCTGGGCGCGGACCCCGATACCTTTGATTTTTAAAACTGCCGGGCGCAGGGGCGCCCCTGTGTGGGCGCCCGTTTCTGCGCTATTTTCCGGCTATATCCGATTGAGAGACGTGCTAAGAAATTTTCTCGCTGCTTCCGGAGGGCTTTTTAGCGGCTTGCCAAACAGGGTGGATCCGCTTTTGCTGATTTATCCCGGTTCGTTCCAGTATATCCAACAGGGGCTCCAGTTTTTCGTACAATACAACGATTAAGTCTCCATTTGTGGCATTGGAAACGACCTCTTTTAACGCGTCGGCCTCATCCCGGATGATTTTGAGATTCTGCTCGTCAAAAGAGCTGTCCTTAATGGAATCATATAGAAGGTTTGCAACCTCTTGTTCGTCTCTTCCTCTTAAATCCTTATCCTCTTTGATAAAAATCTGATCAAACGCACCACCGCATAAAGCCCCCACAGCTTTTATAGCGGCGTTGGGCCTGTCTCCGGGCATGCCGATAACACCGATAAGGCGTTTATAATTCATTTTCTTGCAAAACTTGATCATTTCCTCATATCCAGCCGGATTATGCGCGTAATCCAGCATGACCTGATAGCTGTTCTTGTCAATTAATTGAAATCTGCCGGGATTATTCTCAAAGCTCTTTAGTCCTTTGGATATAATGTTGATTGGAATTTTCAACGCATAAAGAGCGCTTACCGCCGCAAGGCAGTTGTCTATATTACATTCCAACAAACCATTTAAAGTGATCGGGACGTCGGCGACCTTCATTATATCAATAATTTGGTGACCATCTTTTATTTTGATCATGCCGTCCCGCACAAAAACATGAATCGCACTCATCTGCAAAAGCTTCGGGGAAATTTCTGTTTTATGGAATAGAATAACCTTTGATTTTACCCTTTTCAGCATCATTTCCGTCATTGCGTCCTCCGCGTTTAGCACAGCATAGCCGCCCGGTTTTATGGCCTCGACAACCAAGGCTTTTACAAAAGCCAGTTCTTCCACCGTATCTATCCCATTCATACCCAAATGGTCCTCGGTTACATTTGTTATTATTCCAACATCCGCCAGATCGTAGCCCAGGCCCTGCCGGATAATACCACCTCGGGCGGTCTCAAGCACCGCCACATCAATTGACTTATTGGCAAGCAAAGCCCCGGCGCTGGTTGGCCCTGAATTATCTCCCTTACAAACGCATTTCTCATTGATATGTGTGCCGCATGTGCTTGTTGTTCCAACGGTTTTGCCTGTTAAGGTCAGAATATAACTTACCAGGCGAACGGTGGTCGTCTTTCCGTTGGTTCCTGTTACCGAAACAATCGGCAAGTCAGACATGCTTTCATCAGGAAACAGAAAATCGACAATATCCTTGGCGACATTATGGGCATTCCCCTCGCTGGGATACAGATGCATCCGTATGCCCGGAGCCGCGTTTACTTCAATTACGGCTCCGCTGGACGAAAGGATAGACCTGGATATATCCTCGGCGACAAAATCAATCCCGGCAATATCGATTCCAATGGTATTCGCCGCGTTGATTGCAATATTGGCATTGTCCGGATGGATGCTGTCTGTACAATCAATAGCGGTACCGCCTGTGCTCAGGTTGCCGTTTTCACGCAGAGTTACCGTTTCACCCTTTTGGGGAACGTACCCGTCATCCAACCCCTTTTTCATTAAAACGTTGTGCTCTACATTTTCCAATCTGATTTTTGTGAGTGATTTTTCGTGGTTTTCGCCGCGCGCGTCGTCTGAATTGATGATATCCACCAATTGCGCAATGGTATGCTGCCCGTCGCCAACAACCAAAGCGGGCAGTCTTTGGGCAACCGCTTTTACCTGTCCTCCAACGACCAATATGCGATAGTCATTACCGGTTACAAACTTTTCCACTATGATTCCCGCGCTGTATTTCGAAGCCTCTTGAAAGGCGGCCCGTATATCGGCTTCCCTGGTGAGATTGAGGTGCACGCCCTTGCCCTGATTTCCATCAAGGGGTTTTATCACAACCGGCAGACCTATCTGATTGGCCACCATCACCGCGGAAAGCTCCGAAAAGACGACCTTCCCGTATGGAACCGGTATTTTATGCTGGTCCAAAATGGATTTTGTCAATTGCTTATTGGAGGATATGTCGGCGGAAATACAAGAGGTTGTATCGGATAATGTGGATTCTATCAATTTATTGTGCTTGCCATACCCCAGGCGGACAAGGCTTTCGTAACCGATTCTGGTCACCGGTATGCCCCGCCTTTTTGCCTCGTTGACAATTGCGGAGGTGCTGGGCCCTAATTCCGAATCCAAGCGGATTCTCTCCAGATACTCCAAAAATTCGTTTATTTCGATTGCCTGGCCCTCCAAAAAGCAATTCAGAATAAAAAGCGCCGCTTTGCCGCATTCTAAAGCGCATATTTCATTTTCGTATTCATAAACCAGATAATACCGGGAGGGTTCCTTTAAAAGTCTTGTTTTCCCAAATTTTACATTATACCCCAATGTGTTTTGTATATCCAATACGACATGCTCCAGCACATGGGCAAGATAAGTACCCTCCTCCAGCCTTTCCATAAACCCGCCTTCATACCCCAAGCCACAGGTGTTTTTTTTCAGATTGGGAAAGGCTTTTAATAAATTCCCGTTGAAGCCCTCAATATCCTTTGTCGGGATATTCTGGTATTCTCCAATATCGACAATCATCTTCATGATTGGACGGTGGCTGTAAATATTTTTCCCCCTATAGATGATGAGATCAATTAACTCCAGCTTCTGCGTTTCCACTTTTTAACCTCATAACTTCTTTTTTTATCATGTCGAATCCATATGCCTTTGGGAGCGTGTGAACCGTTACGCCAACAATTGCAAGCATTTCATTTTGGGCCTGCTCGGATACATTGGAGCTTTTAATTGTTGTTCCGTCAATGATGGTTACCGTATTTGTGCCAAGAATTTCAAAGCGCATATCCGGGAAGACCTTGATAGCCGTATCCTCGTCAATTCCCACACCCAGCACATCGGGGTTTTCCGCCACGCCGCAAAGCAGCCTGCCGAAGCGGCCGCGCTGATCGAAATGCTGGTCGATAATTGTATCCTTTAACAAATCCAGGCCCGGCGCCATTTTTAGCGTACATTTCTTAGCCGGCTCATTGTCCTCGCCCTTTACCACCATGGTTGAGCTCATCACAGAGGCTCCGGCGCTGGTTCCCATAATGAGTCCCCCCGCATAGTACACATCCTTTATCGCCTGATAGGCGCCGGTTCCGCCCAGAATGCTGGTGATCCGCAGCTGGTCGCCCCCGGTTAAGAATAACCCTTTGGAGGCTTTTAAAGAATCGCACACAGCGGGGTCGTTGGCGTCATTCCTCGTATTGATATTTAAGCACCGAACCTTTTTTACTCCGATCCGGTGAAATACCTGCTGATACTCCCTGCCGACCTCGTCCGGCCGTTCGGTTGCGGTTGTCAGGATGGAAAGCACATCGTCCTCTCCAAGCATTTCACGGGCTTGTCTGAGAATCACGCTCTCGCCCTGTTTGTCCTCCGCGCCGCCGATAATAATCAGGTGCCCTCTGGCGCTCTCCTCCATCCCTATTCCTCCCATGGGTTTAGTATAGTGAATCAACTTTAAAAATGGAAAAAAGAAAGAGGAAAAGTTGATTCCCAGCCGGTAAACCAACTTCAAAATGATCGCATTTTGAAGTTGGTTTACTATATTACGTGTTTATTAAAAGCTTTCCCTTACCGTACAGCCTGCGCAGAGTAAAGTCCGAATCGGTAATGAGAATATCCGCGTCGCTGCCCTCGGACAGGACGCCTTTTTGCGGAAACAGCGTGAGCTGCTTTGCGACGTTTTCAGTAACCATGCCGAATGCGGTTTCCACAGGGATCTGTTTGCCGGTAATACACTCCACAATATCATCATATAGTGTCTGGATTTCCCCAATTCCGCCCTCCGGGACACTTCCGTTGGCATCGGAGCTGATAGTTACCTTTTGTAAATCCACCTGGTTCTCCATCAGCATTTGTATGGCGTCCGGGACCTTGATCCCGGCCTCTTCACCCGAGGTAAGATCAATATATCCCCCCAGCCTGCAGTAATCCAAGGCCTGTTGGAAAAGACGTGGATTGCGGTTGACATGAGTCGGAACAAATTGCTCGATGGGGAGGTCCGATGCGTCTGCCAATTCGACAAGCGGGCCCATCCCGGCTTTTCCATCACCAACATGGAAGTGAACAATACCGGCCTTGCCGCTGATAAGGCCGCCCAAATGCGCCTGGGTGGCAACCTGGAGCAGCTCCTTCATCCGGGGATGAGAGGAGCGATGGTCGGAAATGGCAATTTCTCCAACACCGATGACCTTATCAATCAACACCATATCACCGGTGATGCTTGACGTGAAGGTTATAATGGGAACGGCATAGCTGCCCACATAGAGATACGTGGTGATTCCCTGGGCCTCCAATGCCTTGGCCTTCGCCAGCAGGCCGGTTAAGCTCCTTGTGAGATGATCGGCGCCCAACAGACCAACCACCGTGGTAATGCCGGCCTGAATAATATCTTGTATATCAATTTCCGCTATTCGGCTAATAAAGCCCGCTTCCCCGCCGCCGCCCGTAATATGAACATGACCATCCAGAATTCCGGGGAATGCCAGCAAGCCATTGCCCGGAACAAAATCGGCAACCTTGGCGTACTCTCTGAAGCTGTCCGGCTTGCCGATTTTATAAATCTTATCTCCCACCAGCAGTATATCCCTTTGGCCCGCGTATTTCGGGCAGTAGCATTCTATGTTACTGATTAACGTAATCATATTGCACGCTTTCAATTTAAATTTCCCAACGCAAAACGTGGAACGCAGCACATCTTTAAGATAGGATTTCACTATTGTTGAAAAAATATACAAATTCCAGTGAAAATCACCATCAATCCGTTTATTATTGATTTGACATACGCACTTTCACCGTGTATACTTATCCCAATGCCCTTAGTACTCCCCCAACACTAAATTGCAATATGTCTTGCGGCGTCTTTTTTCGCCGCACTGCGTTGTCCTCCTTGCCGGGCGCCAGCCCGCCTGCGTCGTCCGCCTTGTTCGACAAAAAAATACTTGCAATCCATACCACAATTTAGCGTTGGTGAAGTACTAGCGGCATAATTAAGTTAAAAGAGGTATTTACATTTGAATCATCAAGACAAAGCGATTACGTGCAAGGACTGTGGACAAGAATTCATTTTCACCGGAGGCGAGCAGGATTTCTTTGAGGAAAGAGGCTTCACCAACGAGCCTCAAAGATGCAAGCCTTGCCGCGACGCCCGTAAGAACGGCAGCGGAAGAGCACAGCGTGAGATGTTCAGCGCCATCTGCGCATCTTGCGGCAGTTCCTGTCAGGTGCCTTTTCAGCCCAATCAAGACAGGCCCGTTTATTGTAGTGAATGCTTTTCCAACCGGTAATTTTCCAATGAATGCATAGCAAAGCTGCCATGTAGGTACACATGGCAGCTTTGCTATGCAATGAAACGCCCCGCGGCGGGGCGGGGAGTTTATCCCCTTTG
>Ga0153939_1000903_pt1 | contig 11695 bp, 7 predicted proteins | sample TSNJ023MetaG_FD_104734 | JGI IMG/M metagenome (GOLD analysis project Ga0153939, IMG submission 104734) | Attine ant fungus gardens microbial communities from New Jersey, USA - TSNJ023 MetaG | ecosystem: Host-associated > Fungi > Mycelium > Unclassified | place: USA: New Jersey, Brendan T. Byrne... | reverse complement strand
ACACTAATTGCTAAAGAACGGCAGAATTTCGAGTTTAAAATGCTGATAATCGAAAGTGAAAAGAGAAAGTTATGCAAATAAAGAGAAAGAAATATTTTTTAATAAGCACGTTTTTCCTGAGCGCTTTAATATGTTTGCTGATAGCGGATTTTAATTATAAAAGAAGGCGGCTCTGACAGGCAGATATTATTGGATAAAGGGATGAATTTCTTTTGCCGAGATATATTTTGTATAAAAACTTGAATCCGGAAAAAATTGAATTTAGAGTAAATTAATGAATAAAACTTTTGATTATATGTTTTTCGTGTTATAATAGCTTGCAACAGATATGTATAGAAGGAATAAAGGGATTGCAAAAGGGTTTATGGCAGGTTTAAGTGAGTGCTTAAGCAGAGAACATGTTTCTCCATTGAAAAAGAAATTGCATTGCTTTGAATTTTTGGGATAAAATATAATTAAGGAGAAGTGAGCTGAGTTTTTGCTCATAAGACATTTATGAAGTTTGAAAATGTAAAAGTTAGAATAAAAATCTGCTATATTATAGCCATTGCTGCTATTTTAGTTATATCCTTACAGCATATTAAAGAATTATATATGCCAAGGATTGCAAAAGATGAATTTGGTTATTGGAGTACGGCCGCATTTCTATATGGTTATGACTGGTCAGGAATTACATCTGCGTATCCATATTATTCATGGGGGGTAGGAATTATAATTTTGCCATTAATGAAACTGTTTAATAATCCCTTGTATGTATATTCTTCCATGATTGCGATAAATGGAATAATTCTATGCGTTACATTTTGGATAATTATTAAAGTCATAAACAGTTTGTTTAGTAAAACAAATCAATATTTTTGTCTTCTTATTGCATTTTTTCTTACTTGTAGTGCTTCTAATTTGCTTTATTCACAGTTGGTATGGGCTGAGACTTTTCTAACGATAATTTATTGGCTGCTATTGTTATTATTACTTAAATTTTTTGAAAAACCAAATAGATTAAGTTTGTTTTGTATTTCATTTTTAACATTTGCTATGTATATCATTCATCAAAGAACAATTGGTATATGTATTAGTGTTTTATTGGTTATGCTAATACTGAAATTTTTTAAAAAAATAAACTTGAAAGATATATTTTTATTTACAATCGTTATTTTTATTGGTTTTTTCTTTCAAAACAATCTAAAAAGTTATTTTGAATCTAATTTGTGGTTTTCTGAAATCAATTTAAACTATGCTGTAAATGATTATAATGGACAAATAGAGAAAATATTAACTGTTTTTTCCTTTACTGGATTAAAATATCTTTTTGAATCGTTGTGTGGGAAGATTTATTATTTTAATAACTCGACATTTTATTTATTTCCATTTAGCTTAATTTTTTGTTTAAGAGAGATAATTCAAGTGGTAAGAAGGAAAAAGCTTACTTTAATTGGTTTTTTTTGTATAGTGGTGTTTTTGGGAGTTGGAAGTACGATTATGATTTCTGCCATATATATGTTAGGACCAGGCCGTATAGACACATTATTGTATGGTAGATATGCAGAAACAGTTCTTGGTCCAATGATGTTACTGGGACTATATGAACTTTTGTTTAAGAAAGATAAAATTATAAAATTTTTATCTATATCTATTGCGCAGTTTACATTGACGTATTATGTTTATGTGATATTGAGTAATTATAGGGTCAGTAATTATGTTGCAGTGAACAGCCCATATATGAATTTATTTACAGGTTTGAATGGTGGTGGGAATTATATATTTATTTATTATGCCAGTATTCTGGCTTTTCTTGTTATGGGGTGTATAATAATGTTGTTACAAATCTTTAGTAATAGAAAAGTTATCCAAATCTTGAGCGTTTTTTGTTTATTCAGTATGTCGGTTGTTGTTGCCGTCAAAAGCAGAGAGGCTGTAATATATAATCAAGGTTGGATTGACAATAAGAATAGTGTAGTGAGTAATGTTAAACTACTTGAAGAAATCGATATTCAGGAATTGTTTTATTTGGAAACAGAGCAGGAGGATTCTGTAACTTTTATTGCTATGTATCAATTTCTCATGCCAGATGTTTCAATAAAACCAATAAGTTTAGAAGAGGCATTAAAAAAAGAAGATTTTTGCTTACTTATTGAACCTAATCAATATAAATATTTGAAATCAAATTTCGATGTGACTGGAAAGAAAGGGTGGATTTATCTTATAGCTGGGAAAGAAAGTCAACTTTTGGCAAATTTAGAAGAAAAGAGTGCACAAATAGTAGAGATTGTTGATTTGGATAAAATGCAGAAAGGAATTGCCAATACAGAGATCGATAGATTTTCATCATATGGACCTTATATAACTCTTCAAAAAGGGACATATATTGTTGATATGGAATTTACTGGAACAGAAGGGCAGGAGAATCTAGGGTATTGTGATATAAATGATAATGGTCAAATATATTCTGCAAAGTTTTTGACAGAAGATAATTTGACAGATGGAAAATTGTCAATGTCCTTTTATCTCCCAGTAGATAAATATGAAGTGGAATTCCGTACATTTCTTTATGCAGGTAAAAGCGCAGAAGTCAATAATATATCCTATCAAAGGATTTCCCCTAAATGTGTTTTAGGATTGGACGACGATGGTGATTATCATATAATTAAGAAAATTATAGAAGAAAATAGTTTTGACAATATATATGTTTTAAATGATGGTTATGATAATTACTCAATTGATTATATTTCTGAAGAGAGGGGATTTGAACAGAACATACAGTATTTGACTAAAGAGGAAATTCAAGCAGAAAAAGACGCATCTCTTGTTATCGCACCACAAGCAGAGTATGAATGGATTCGTTTGTTGGAGAATTTTGTTGTTGTTGAAAGGCTAAATAAGTACGTTTTGCTTTTGCCTAATGAGAGTGCTGTGCTAGATGATTATGAGGACCAAATATATTCTCATGGAAGATCAACAGAGATTAAGTTATGGCAGTTGAATAATGAAGTGGGATATGAATATAACACATATGGAAATATTCCATCTGGTAAATATAATGCCGTATTGGAACTTTTGGAGGATAGAGAAATGGAAGATGGAGAAGCCATAGTAGTTGATATTAAATCGAACAAAAGACTTATTAATCAACAATATGTAGCTTATAATAAGAGAATAGAAATTCCGCTTATTCTTGATGGTAAGGTTAGTCAGTTGGCATTTGCTATTAAAGATAAATATGGAGAAGAATATAAATATTCATTAGTATCTCTGGAGGTTATTGAAGATTTCATAGAATATAATTATAAATATAGTTTAAACCCATTAATAGAAAGCATAAAAAATACTTCGGGTAATCTACAGATCTTGGTGGATTCGGAGAACGGTAACATTATTGATATTAAGAAATATTTATCACTTTGTGATTTGGGTAACACTAATGTCGTTGCTGAGGCGGTATATTTTGGAACGGAAGTACATCCTGATACTTCAACAAGATATTTGATTGTTCCTAATGAATCGAGGATTTTCTTTCCTTTATTAGAAAAAGGATACCAAATCACCAAAGTGACAGATAGCTATGTTTTGTTAGATAAACAAAATGAAAATACAATATCTAACTATTCAGATGGAATGGTGCTGTTGCGTGATTATTTTGGTGTTAATACAGTTTTGCCTAATCAATTCAATATTCCTCGTGGTGTTTATAAGATCTCCATGAATATACAGACGAATAAGAAGGAATTAAAAGAGTCTTATGGAGAGATAGTTGTAACTAGTGATGCGGGTTCAAATAGTAGGATCACGCTGACTCCACAGTTACTGGAGGCTGGATTTGTTGATATTTATGTATCAACAATTAGAGAATCAGAAAACTATAGTATAAAGATAATTGAAGAAGAGATTAACAGCATCCAAGGAAACTTAGAAAATATAGAAAAAATATCAGATGGAATATTAATTCCATTGACCTCTATGGGAATTATTAATGGAGAGATTAACGAATTGAGTATAGTTACAGAAGGAGCTGATTCGAGCTCAATTATATATGGACCATATATAAGTTTGGAACCTGGTAATTATGAAGTGACTTTTGGGTATGAAACCCATTCTAACACAAGCATGGATTTTGATGTGGTATATAAAGGTGCAACTAAGGTTCTTTATGAAAAAAATGTAAATAGTTTTGCTGGAAAAGAAGAGATGGTTTTAGCATTTACAGTTGATGAATTGGCAGAGGACGTAGAATTTAGAATGATGATTCCTGCAAATGCTAAAGTCAATTTGAATTATGTTATTCTTAACAATTTAGAATGAATAAATAAAGCAAAAGGGGGAAGCGTATTATGAGGTTCTAACTAAACTTCGGTGTTCCAAATTATAACAAAGAAACTATACAATTATGGGTGTAGATTCTGCCAGTGCGGAACTATCTGCACGGAGATTTAGCCCACTATTGCGGTTGCTTGATTTCTGTGAGGGTGGTTCTCACCCCCCCCCCGCGAGACTGGCTCAAAATGCACCGTACAAGTGGCTCACTACGATTGGAATATACAAAAACCTTGAAAATACACAATATATCTTATCTCCAAACCTGAAGCGCCATGACTTTATTTGATTTTTGCTTGCGTTTTATTTGGGTATATGACATAATAACATAAAATGCTAAAGAATGAAGGATAAAATATATTTATACAGGAGAAAATCATGAAGTTAATTATTCAGATACCATGCTATAATGAAGCGAAAACACTTGAAATTACATTAAATGATTTGCCAAAAGATATTGAAGGAATAGATGTTATTGAATATTTAATTATAAATGACGGAAGTAAAGATAATACAGTTGAAGTTGCAAAGCACTGGGGAGTGCACTATATTGTTAATTTCAAATGCAATAAAGGTCTTGCCAAAGGTTTTATGGCAGGTCTTAATGAATGTTTAAAGCGAGGAGCAGATATTATTGTTAATACGGATGCGGACAACCAGTATTGTGGTGAGGATATCGAGAAACTGGTACGGCCAATTTTGGATGGTATGGCTGATATCGTAATTGGGGAGCGTCCGATTGATCAGACTGCGCATTTTTCCCCATTGAAGAAGAAGCTGCAGCATTTTGGCAGTTGGGTGGTGAGAAAAGCATCTAATACAGATATTCCTGATGCTCCTAGTGGGTTTCGTGCATATAGCAGAGAAGCTGCGATGAAAATGAATGTTGTAAATGAATATACATATACATTGGAAACTATTGTACAGGCGGGAATGAATAAGATGGCGATTACATCGGTTCCGATTCGGACCAATTCAGAGCTTCGGCCTTCACGCCTGTTTAGTAGTATGTTTGGATATGTTAAGAAATCTATGTTGACAATTATTCGGGCGTTTTTGATGTATAAGCCGTTGAAATTTTTTTGCACAATTGGTGTGATTTCAATTTTATTGGGAGTTCTGTTGGGTGTCAGATTTCTGGTGTTCTTTTTTGGTGGAGGCGGCGGAGGAAATGTACAATCTTTGATATTGTCAAGCATGCTGATTGTTATAGGTGTTCAAACTTGTATTGTTGGCTTACAAGCAGATGTAATTGCAGCAAATAGAAAGATACTGCAGGATGTGCAGTACAAAGTGAGAAAGATGTATTATTCGTCTGAAGTAGGGGAGAAGGAAAGTGAAGAAACTTGAAGGCCATGGTATATTTTAAGAAAAAACTATTTTAGAGGTAAAAAATGATTATTACTAAAACACCATTTCGTATGTCTTTTTTTGGCGGTGGAACTGATTTTCCGGATTTTTATAATGAGTATGGAGGTGCTGTCTTATCTACAACTTTCGACAAGTATTGTTATGTTAATGTACGTCATTTGCCTAGATTTTTTGAATTTACAACAGAATTAACCTATTCAACCATAGAGAGAGTATCTGATGTTGATGAGGTACGCCATCCGGCAATTAGGGAGGCGATGAAGTTTCTTGACATGCATGAATTGCGGTTGATATATGAGGCGGATTTGCCGGCACGTTCAGGTCTGGGAACCAGTAGCTCCTTTGCAGTGGGGATGCTCAATGCGTTTTATGCATTGAAAGGTAAATATGCCGATAAAGGAAAATTGGCTGATGAGGCAATTTATCTGGAAAGGACTTTATGTAAAGAAAGTGGTGGAATACAAGATCAAATTGCAGCGGCCTTTGGCGGTTTGAATAGAATTGATTTTGGCGCAGGAGGATATTCTGTAAAACCAATAATCATTTCACCGCAAAGGAAAAATGAGTTAAACTCTCGCCTAATGTTATTTTTTACCGGATTTTCTCGATTTTCATCAGATATTCAAGATTCAACAAAAAAAGAAATGCCAAGCAGAGTTGAACAGTTATTAGAAATGAAATATTTGGTAGATGAAGCAGAAAAACTCCTTATATCTAAAACTAATTTGCACGAATTTGGTAGGCTGCTAGATTATACATGGAGACTTAAACGAGGGATAGCATCACAGATTACTACTAACTCCATTGATTCTTTATATGAAATGGCTTTGAAAGCAGGAGCTGTTGGCGGGAAACTTTTAGGAGCTGGTGGAGGCGGTTTTTTGTTGTTTTATGTAGAGCCAGAATTTCAAGACAACGTTAGAAACATATTATCTAACCTAATGTATGTGCCATTCCAGTTTGAAAATGAAGGAACACAAGTGGTATATTATTCGCCAGAGACATTTGAGTTTAAAAAAGAATAAACAAAAACAAAGGAGTAAAATATTTATGGGACGCACAGTGTTAATTACAGGAGTTGGAGGGATGGTTGGTTCTCACATGACTGAATATTTTTTTTATCAGGGAATAGCGGTAGTTGGCACTTATTATAAGCCGACAACAGATTTATCTGATATACACGAGATGGCTTGTTTTTACGAATGCGATGTTCGATATTTTCTTAATATATATAATCTTATCAATCAATTTCGCCCAGCACAAATATATCACTTAGCTGCACAAAGCTATCCATCGGTTTCATGGGATAAGCCACAGGAAACATTCGAAGTTAATGTTACAGGAACTATTAATGTGTTTGAAGCTGTAAAAAAAATACGGGAAAGAGATCCAGGATATGATCCAGTAATAGTCGTGGCTTGTTCTAGTGCAGAATATGGAGCATCTTTAGAGAATGCAATTGAACCAGTAACCGAAGAAACACCGTTACTTCCTCTGCATCCATATGGTGTGAGTAAAGTTGGACAGGATTTGCTGGCATTTCAGTATTATAGAAATTTTCAGATTCGTAGTATACGAGCTCGTATTTTCAATACGACTGGGCCGCGGAAGACAAAAGATGTCTGCGCTGATTTTGTTCAGCGAATCGTAATGCTGGAAAAACAAAATACGATATCTCCTAAGTTGAAAGTCGGTAATTTGGAGACAAAGCGAGCAATTACTGATGTCAGGGATTTAGTTACCGCATTGACTTTATTAGGGGCGAATGGTGTTCCAGGCGAAGTCTATAATATTAGTGGTAAAAATGTTTATAAAATAAGTGAAATTGTAGAGTTGCTACAAAAATATACTACATTGAAAAATTTACAGACAGAAGTAGACCCAGTGTTATTGAGACCAACTGATGAAAAAATCATCTACGGAGATTCAACAAAATTGATTCATGATACGGGGTGGAGTCAAAGTTACACTCTAGAGGAAACATTGACTGATATGCTGAAGTATGAAAGGAATAGACAGAGGGTTTGAAAATGTTAAAATTATTATGTGCAACAAGAAAGTACCCACCAAGCGTTGGGGGTATGGAGAAATTTTGTTATGAATTATTTGCAAAACTCACACCGGAAAAAGAGATTCAGAAAAATATTCTTTCACTAGGAAAAAGCCAGAAACATCTGATTTGGTTTATGCCTTATTGTGCATTGTATTTGCTCTTTAATGCAAGGAAGTATGATGTCATCTATTATGGTGACTCATTGTTATGCGGGCCTGCATTCTTTGCGAAATTAGTAGCACCTCATACTAAAGCAGTGGTGGATGTCCATGGATTGGATGTAATATATCCAAATAAAGTTTATCAACTCTATTTAAAGCTCTTCTACAATTGTTTTGATAGTTATATATGCAATAGCAAGAATACAGAAGATACATTGCATGCCAGGGGAATTAACAATACAGTTATTGTAAATAGAGGAGTAGATACAAATAAATTTAAAATAGCAACAGAGGATAAAGGCACTTTAAAGCAAAGATATCATCTGGAACCAGATATGCATATTATTTTAACTGTTGGAAGATTGATCAAGAGAAAAGGAGTAGAATGGTTTATTCGTAATGTTATGAATGAGCTAAGGGATAAACCCATTTGCTATTTTATTATTGGTGGCGGAGAAGAAGAAAATAATATAAAGATAGCAGTGCGGGATCATCATTTAGAAGAAAAAGTTAAATTACTGGGGCGGGTCTCAGAAGAAGAATTAAATAATTTGTATTTGCATTCGGATATATTTGTTATGCCCAATATCTATGTGCCAAATGACCCGGAAGGATTTGGGATTGTTGCAATAGAGGCAAGTTTGGCAAAATTAATTGTTTTAGCTAGTAATATTGATGGTATTGGAGATGCAATTGTGGATGGACAGAATGGCTTTTTGTTGGAAGCAGGAAATGCACCCCAATATATTGATAAAATAGTGGATATAATGAATTACCCTCAAAAATATGAAGTGTTATTAGAATCATTCAGTAGTTTTACGGCTGGGAAATTTTCTTTAGATTCAATCAGTGACCAATATATTGATGTTTTTAGGAAGGTTTTGGAATAATTATGGAGAAAATATTACTTAACTACATTTATTTGGGTGAAAGGCATGCTGGGGGAAAAGATCAGCTAGGATTGAACCTTCTTAGGGGCTTTCAAGAATTGGGTGTAGCTGATCGATTTCAAGTGATTTGCTATGATTATTCGAAAAAGATTATTAAATCGATGGCACCGGATGTTGAGATATATACAATACAGTCTACCAAAGCAAAAAATGAATTGCACCGTATGGCGAAACTTTGTTTTGCGAATACATTTATAGTGCCAAGAGTTGTTAAAGAACTTCAACCAAAATGTTTATTTCATTTAAGTTATAATACTGGACTTAAGAAGCTGAAAGTCAAAGAGATAGTGTTGCCAGCTGATATTAAAGCGATTTCACATAGAACTTTAGGTGGTAGAACAATTCCGTTTTATAAATATTTTCTATATAAAGCAATGTATTATTGGGATTTCAAAAAAAATGATTATATTATTGCAATGTGCAATTTTGATCAAGAGCAAATTAAGAAATATTATGCTAAATTCGATTCTAAGATACAATTAATTTCAATACCAGTTAATATTAAAATGTTTGAAAGGAATCCAGTAGAAAAGCCATACATTACAGCAATCAATTTACAGTTTTATCATAAAAATATTATTACTCTGCTTAAAGCATTTGCACAAATTAAAGATGAGATTTCTCATGATCTGATTCTTGTAGGAAAGTTGCATAAGAGGGTGGATTTTTTAAAAGACTATGTAAAAAATAATCATTTGCAGAAACGAATAAAATTTACTGGTTTTATGGAAGAAGATGAAATGTATCAGACGCTTGCAAATAGTAGTCTATATGTTAATCCTTCACTATATGAAGGATTTGGGATGACAGCAGTAGAGTCGATGGTTTTAAAAGTTCCTACATTAATAGCGAATGTAACCGCTAATTATGAAGTTACGAAAGGTCGCTGTTTTTACTATACCCCAGCAGATGATGCTAATGAATTGGCTAAAAACATTAAACATTGTCTGAGTAATCTTCCAGACGAGAACACATTACAAGCTATAAGCGAGCTTATGATAGAATCTTATCATTACAAGGGTATAAGCAACCAATACTGGGAATTTTTTAATAATATATGATAGGATGTTAACAAAAAAATATGTTTAATATTAGTGAAAAATTAAAGAATAAAGAATTAAATAAAGTTGCTATAAACTTATCATATAATATGGCATATCAAATATTAACTTTTTTATATCCGTTATTGGTAACCCCTATTGTATCCAGAGTGTTTGGTGCTGAATTATTGGGTGTCTATGCGTATACGTATTCTATTGCATATTACTTTTCTTTATTTGTGCAACTAGGAATAAGCACATATGGAAACCGTTTGATAGCATCCATAAGAACACAGCCAGAAAAGCTTAATATTACGTTTTCATCGCTTTACTTTATTCAATTTGTTTGCGGTTGTGGTGTCTTGGTTTTATATTGCCTATACTCTGTCATATCACAGCAGTATCAAGTTCAAAGCTTACTACAAGGCATTTTAATTCTTGCAGCGATGGTTGATATCACTTGGCTATTTGCAGGATTGGAATTTTTTAAACCGCTAGTATTGAGAAATACATTAATTAAGATTTTTTCATTAATATGCATTTGTGTTTTTATAAGATCACCTGATGATATAAACTTATATATTATCATTATAAACACGGCAGTTTTTATAGGACAATTAACAACATGGCCCAGAGCATTTAAATATGTAAGATGGTCTAAGTTTAGTAAAGATGATTTAATTATACATTTGCCGGATACTATTAAATTATTCTTGCCAGTTCTTTCTATTAATGCCTATGCGCTTATAGATAAAGCAATGCTTGGATTCTTCCGCCCAATGGAGGAGGTCGGATTCTATGAAAATAGTGAAAAGCTGGTGAAGATGCCTTACTTTTTATCAGGAGCAGTTACCGCCGTATTATTACCTAGGGCTAGTTATCTTATATCACAGGGGAAGAGCACGGAAAATAATAGATATGTGATTAAGACGATGGAATGGACACTTATTCTTGCCTTACCAATGGCAGTAGGATTAAGCAGTATAGCACCTGGATTGATTCCATGGTATTTAGGGGAGGATTTCCTTGTTTGTGCAAAATACATTACATTGCTTTCTCCTTTAATTATATGTATGACGGTTAGTGGAATATTGAGAATGCAATATTTTATTCCTAATAAGCAAGATCGTATTTATACCAGCTCTGTTGTGGGAGCTGCCATCATAAACCTGATGATAAATATGATTTTAGTTAAGCCATTTGGAGTACAGGGGGTTATTGCCGGCACAGTAATATCTGAGGCTGCAGCGATGTGTTATTTATTGGTGAAATCATATAAGGAATTGCGGTTTTCACAAATATATTCAGCATTATTTTGCAGTATTCTTTCTCTTTTTATAATGAGAGAGACTATCCATTTCCTTATGGAATCATTATCTGTATCGCCTATGTCTACACTTATTGAGACAGTGGGGGGGGGGAGTATTTATTTAATAAGCTATTTTATTTTAGGATATTTAGTGAGAATAATTAGAAATAAATGCTAATTTATTTTGAGATCATGCTTGAAAAAGTTATTTTCACCAACTGGAAATGACGGCAGTATTGGATTCCACTTCGAACCCCTCAAAGTGGAATTTAATTTTTCACTATGATTATTGATTATTTTTAAGAAAGCCTAAATTGCATTTTGAGAGTTTATATAGTAGAATGGAGTCAATTACGTTATGAAGGAGATTATAAATGAATACAACAGCACTTATCATGGCAGGCGGACGAGGTGAACGTTTTTGGCCGAAGAGCCGAAGGAATCTGCCAAAACAGTTTTTATCACTAACTGGTGATGGGAAGACAATGATTCAGTTAACGGTT
>Ga0153939_1000902_pt1 | contig 11697 bp, 8 predicted proteins | sample TSNJ023MetaG_FD_104734 | JGI IMG/M metagenome (GOLD analysis project Ga0153939, IMG submission 104734) | Attine ant fungus gardens microbial communities from New Jersey, USA - TSNJ023 MetaG | ecosystem: Host-associated > Fungi > Mycelium > Unclassified | place: USA: New Jersey, Brendan T. Byrne... | reverse complement strand
GGTATCGTTTTAGAGCAGGCAAACGCGTATTTTGCAGGCTCGATGGAATTGCGGCAGACCGTAGATGAAATCGCAAAAAAGCTGGAGCTTTACCTAAAAGAGTAAAGGAAGGAGCGAACATAAGAGGCCGGGATATATTTGTATGCTTGCAAACGCTTTTCGCTTACCGCCCCTTCCATCCTCACCGTGAGGACATTTGGTACACTGTTGATGTTGCTCTCTCAGAATCGCCTGATCAGGTTACCCAATATCCAGATTCAAATAATCCTTCATGAAGAAGTAATCATTCAGTTTACACAACAGAACCTCCGGATCAATGGGCTTTGCCAGATGGTCGTTCATGCCGGCCTCTTTGCATTTTTTCACATCTTCACTTAAAGCGTTTGCTGTCATAGCGATAATGGGAATTGTTTTAGCCCTTCTCAGATCCATCTTCCTGATTTGCCTCGTAGCCTCAAGCCCATCCATTTCCGGCATTTGTATGTCCATTAATATAATGTCATATTTATCCGGTTCCGCCCGGAACATTTCAATCGCTTTAATCCCGTTTTCAGCAAACTCAATATTAACCTTTGTATCCTCCAGAAACGCGGCTACGATTTCTCTGTTGATATCTATATCCTCGGCAAGCAATATGGTATTACCGCTGAAACCAATCGCGGGCAGATTCCTTTTTGAGTAATTACTCTTGATCTTGCCGAACGCCACTTCATTAATGACATCTAAAACACTGGACGGAGAAAACGGTTTTGCTAAATGCTTAAGAATGCCTGCCTCCCGGGCGGCCTGTTCTATGTCTACCCAATCGTATATGGATACCATGATGATGGCGGTGCTTTCATTTGATATCTGTTTTATTTTTTTTGCCGCTTCTATTCCGTTGAGCCCCGGCATCATATAATCCATAAATACAATGTCGTATGGGCAGTTTTCGGCTATCGCTTTTTCCACGGTATTCAGCGCTTCAAATCCGTCATACGCATGATCACACTCAAACGTAAGGCTGTTTAATATATGAGTCAAATACTCATTGGCCTCAACCGAATCATCAACCGCCAAAATCTTCAAGACGCTTATTTCCTCACTGTCCGGCTGCTCCGATTGATTTCTGATGAGATTTGTATCACCTGAACCTCTTAACGCTTTCATAGTGAATGTAAAAACGCTGCCCTTGCCGGACTCGCTCACAACCCATATGTTGCCGCCCATCAATTCGACTATGCGCTTGCTTATCGCAAGGCCCAGGCCGGTTCCGCCAAACTTACGGGAAATGCTGCCATCCCCCTGCTCAAATGGTTTAAACAGTTTTGCTTGCTGTTCTTCGGAAAGTCCTATTCCGCTGTCTTTTACGCTGATTTCGATTACGGAGTATTCATCCTCTTTTTCTACTTCGTTTATATCAACAGATATGCTTCCGTTTTCCGGGGTGAATTTTATAGCGTTGCCCACAAGGTTCGTGACAACTTGAGAGAGCCTTAATTCATCGCCAATCATATACGCCGGCGTGTTTTCGTCCACGTTCAGTGTCAATTGCAGATTCTTTTCTTCCGCTTTGACAAGCATCATATTGTAAATGTTCGTTAATGTCTGTTCCAGGCTAAATTCTTCTTCAGCTAATTCAAGCTTGTTCGCTTCTATTTTTGACATATCCAATATGTCGTTAATAAGTCCCAATAAATGCTTTGAGGCGTTGTCGACTTTAACGAGGCAATCATTAACCCTGGCGGCGTCATCGCTGGCTTTGGCTATTTGTGTCATTCCGATAATAGCGTTCATGGGAGTGCGGATTTCATGGCTCATTCTCGACAAAAATTCGCTTTTGGATTTGCTTGCGTCCTCCGCTATCTTTAACAGCTCCGCCGAGTGATCGCTCATATCACTCATATTTGAAATCATGACGTTGAGCTGCTGCTCCATAAATCCGAACTCATCTGTTTCCGTAACCTCTATCCTTCTTGAAAAGTCCCCCGAAGCCGCCAGATCGGCAAAGTTATTTACTTTATTGATGATTCTGCGCAAATAACTGATAACCATCAAAATACCGAGTATAACAAGCAGCAAGCCAATAACAGGAATAATAGTTGTGACGATGAACGAATTTAAGGCGGACGAATTGATTTCGCTTTCCTCCACCGTTACGGCCAAATTCCAGCCTACGTTCCCCATAGTCCTATAATAGACCCTATGCTGTTTTCCGTTTCTGGTAAGCGTCGTGATCCCGGACTTGTTTTCCATCAGCTCTTTGCCCAGCCTCGCCAGCGCCTCGTCCTCGTCCTCCGGCATCGTGTCGTCCACGCTCTTCGCTTGATCATAAAACGATATATATTCACCGTTAGCGCCGAGAATAAACGCCTTTCCGGTTTCACCGACCGATATGCTGTTTACAATGCTCCGAATATTTACAAGGTTCATGTCGGCCGTTGCCACGCCTATGAAATTCCCACTCACGTCAAAAAAAGGTTTTGTGGCAGTAACCATGGTTATAGAGGCAACCGGGTCATAATATACCTTTGACCATACAAGCTCCCCGTTGGATTCCACTCCTTTTACATACCAATCCTCATTAAAATAATCAACAACATCTCCATAATCCTGAACATAAACAATTTCACCGTTCTCCTCGGAATATACAAAGGGGCCGAAATAGTAAGCAGCACTGTCAAATTCATGGGGCTCAAACCATATGCCGCCCCCGCAGGTGTTTTCATTGGATAATGTACCTTCTGTCAAAAATCGCTTTAGTTCATCGTGATCAAACGTGTCTATGCTCAGCCTCTTTCCATGGCTTGCGAAATTCAAGGCGACAGCAGCGTTTTTATATAGTTCCAATTGTATTTCCAGATCAGCCGCTTGTAAGCTCTCATACATTTTTTCGTTAAACGTATCGTTGATCCGGGAATTATTTACATAGTAACTGAGTACGGCAAAAGAAACAGTCGTTATAATAATAGCAGGAACAACCAAAATAAATATTCTCTTTGCGATACTATTAAATTTCATTAAGCCGTCTCCTGTTCAGTTACAACAGTTTATTGCTTTCTCGCTCTGCAAGCAACGAACTGTCTATAAACATATATAGTTTATGGATCATATGGGCAATGGTATCATTTTACCCAGTATTATACAAAAAGGCACCAACACTTCCCTTTGTGGAAATTTGCATCAATGTTCTTTTCATGTTATGCCCTCATTTATAATATCAATACGATTCGTTCACCTTAGCACTTGTGGTTTAAGCGCTGTCCCTGATATTTCTTTTTTATTCTATTATACCAAAGGCAGGTATACGATGTCTATCTGTTGCTTCGGTAGAACATTCGACATCAAAATTGGTGGTCTCGCTAAAAAATCGCTATTCCCGCTATATATATGGGAACATTTGGTAAGTTTGTCTCTGTAGCAAATGAGGATGAATAAATAGCATAAGGGAACCGCCAATTCGCAGTTCCCTTATGCCCGCTCACGATTTATACGTCCTCGAACAACAAAAGAATTCGTTTTTCAACGTAATCATCTGTCCTGCTTTCCTGGACTAAGTCAAATCCGAATAAGCACACGTGGATGCTCACCGGACAAATGCGCTTCAAAAGCGCGTTGGGCATCTATCAGGTCATATTCAGTGGAAACAATTGTTTCAAGGTTTAGGCGCGGCATAATCTGGATCGACTGCCTTAATGAAAAAGGGGACATATACGAAGTGCGCACAGTAGCTTCCTTTATGTAGAATTCATACATATTAAACGTGCAATTTCCGCCATGCTTTGAGAAGATGAGAAGGGTGCCGCGGCGCGCAAGTAAGTTAAACCCTTTGGCGACCATGCCAGAATCTCCCGAAGCATCTATCACGCAATCATATCCTCGGTATCCAGTAAGCTTTGATATTTTTCCCATATCTTCAACAGAACGGGGATCCGCAACCAAGGTGGCGCCCATTGCAATAGCAATTTTCCGTTTTTTGGCGATAGGCTCTATGACCGCCACGTTGCTTGCCCCGGACAGGATCGCCAGCTGCAATAGAATAAGCCCCCCGCCCCCCCGCCCATAATCAGAACCGTATTGCCGTGGCGGATGTTTGCGCGCTCAATGGCATGCAGGCATGTTCCGACAAGTTCTGTGAGTGAGCCGCACTTTGGCGGTATGCCGGGCGGGATTTTTACAACGTTCCGGCTGCGCCACACAACGTATTCGCACATTACTCCGGCTGCGTCTTTCGTATGGTTACACATTTCCGGATGCCCGGATTGGCAGCTGTGACAGGTTTCGCAGCTGTGGTAGGGATTCCCGCCCACACGATCCCCCACAGACAGTCCTGCCTGCTTCGCTCCCTGTCCCAGCGCTACGATTGTGCCACAGGCTTCGTGGCCTAAAATAGAGTAAGGACGTCCCTTTTCAAAAACCTTGCCATAGAGGGTTTCCATATCGCTGCCACAAATAGAGGTGTAATCTACCTTTATCTGCACATCATCAGGGTGCCTGATCTTTGGCGATTGTACGTCAATTACCTCCAGCACTCCCTGCTCTATATAACACACTGCTTTCAACGGTGCACCTGCTTTCCCCGGGTATTCTCTATTTGAAAGCGTTTGGGCGATGTGCCGGTAAATGCTTTGAATACCCGCGAAAAGTATTTTGCATCGAAATAACCACAGATGGCAGACGCCTCCTTAACCGGATGATCCTGGGCAAGCAGCTCCTTGGCTTTGGAAATGCGGTACTTGTTTAAATAATCGGAAAAGCCTACGCCCACGTCCTGTTTGAATAAGGTGCAAAGATAGGATTTGCTGACGCCGATTTCCTGCGCGGCAGTGGCAAGAGATATATTATTCTCCCTGTAATGCAGAATAACATATTCAATCGCCTGTTGAACGCATCCATGCATGAGATTGCCGCGGCACTCCACCGCCTCCAGCAACTGTGTAAAGAAAACGTGATACCAATTGTGTTCCTGCTCAAGAGAGTCAAAATCATCGGGCGCCAGATCCTGCCTGGCCACAGAGATGTGGCTGAAGCATTGCAGATCATACATCTGCGCAAGCCTCCTGCGCACCATATCCCGAACCGAATAATTCATTGATCGCTTTAAGGTTGAAAAAAATAGTTCATTCATGACCTGATCCAATCCCGCGCGGTTATGTTGAATGATGCACTGCCGTATCGTTTGGCACAATCGTTCAATTGTTGGGATCAAAGCCTCAAGGGCGATAATATTATGGGGTTTGCGCCGAATCAATGGCGAACCGGCGGTGAAATAATCATAATTCATCAGTTCCCGCAGAGCGTTCAGTTCCCCGTGGAGCGCGGTAATATGAATGGTTGTCCCGGCATATAGACGGATCGGCACATCTTCTCCATCTGCAAGCACTGTGAGAATCTGCTCCAGGATCTGTTCGCAGGCTTTGTTTTGGATAATGATACTGGCTGCCGGCAGATTGAACAGGATACAGTGGATGTTGTTTGCCAGTGTAATCTGCTCACCGTTTGCACCGGCGTCCAAAATTCCCGCGATACCGGCATAATGCCGCCGATGCGTTTCTTCATCGCGGTTGCATCGGTAGATCGCAAGCACCAGATCGGTGTCATACAGCCGCAGGTTGGCCTGCTTGCGATAATGTTGGAATTTGTAGGTGGACATGCCGTCAAACAACAGTTGCAACACTTCCCGCTTTTCTATGGAGAAAGTGTCGATTTGTGACACACCCTGTCTTTCGCCGACTGCTTCGCTCTCGCTTTCCAGCTGGGAAACCGCTATCTTCAACGACATAGCGAGCGTTTCGCCGGTTAAGGTGGATTTGTCGATGCAGGTGGCTACCTGCGGGAAATCCGGTATGGAGACTCTGCCCTGGCTTAGGTAAATCACGCGATAATTATGTGACGCTTTTTGAATAGAACGTAAGAACTCTTCCCCGCGCATGATGTATACGTCGTTTGCAAGCAGCAGGATATTCGGTTCATAGGAAAAGAATTTACCCAGGCCTGCAATACCCAGTATCTCGATATCCACAATTTGGAAGCCTAACTGCTCCCAGTCAACCAAAGTTTGTATACGCTCTACAAATTGCGGGTCATCGTCGACGATCAATACCTTATACAACTTGATCTCCTCACTTTACCTAGGGCATATGCCGGTGGCTGTGGCCAAGTCTGTAAAGCAACTCAATTTTCCATAATAATTACATTCATCAATAAAAAATTTAGTATACTTTTATTCGTGACTGGAGAATAAAGTATACTTTTTATTATACAGGCTTGTTACACAATAATCAATGTAAAATATAATCCACTTTATTTACTGAAATAATAATATTTAAATCTTGCTGTATTCACTATTCAGAGTCATAATATAGCCATAAATAAATTCCACTCTATGAAAAATACTGGTTGAAATCATTAAGATGAGTTATATATAGAACAATTCTTGAAAAAGGACAGTTTTCGCTTCTATCATAGTACAATATTTTGCATCTGTGCAAAGCTGGTTACCTGGAGCAAATGCAGAGATGAATCTTACGAGGAGGAACAAAAATGAGACTGGTCGCTTGTGTGGAACAAGGAAATCCAGAAAAAAAACCATGGGCAGGGTGGAGTGTATCGAATGGCCAAAACCCCAAATCAAAAACCCGGAGGATGTCCTGATCCGAATCATGTACTCATCCATTTGCGGATCGGATCCTCATGTTTTAACGGGTCACTTCCCCGCCCCCCTGCCTAAGGGACTGGGGCATGAAATGTCGGGGATTGTGGAAGAATTGGGATCCGGTGCGACCAAAAACGGTCTGAAAGCAGGCGACAGAGTAACCGGGAATTTCGTGAAGTACTGTGGAACCTGTTACTATTGCCGGAATGGCTTGGAAAATCTGTGTTCAGTGACTTTCGACGGCTTTGCGCCGACACAGACGGAATATGTGGTGTGGCATGAGTCGCAGGTGCATAAGATCCCGGACGAGGTGGAGTTGATGGATGCAGCCCTTACCGAACCGACGGCGATTTCGCTGCACATGGTAGAGCAAGCGCAGGTCAAAATAGGCTCACGGGTGGCAATTTCCGGCGCGGGAGGACTGGGCCTTCTCGTCCTGCAGCTGGTGCGTATCTATGGCGCTTCCGCCGTGACCATCATTGAGCCCAGCAAGGAAAAACGGGAACTCGCCAAAACACTCGGTGCGGACTTCGTGGTCGACCCCCTCAATGAAGATGTGGTCGGGCGGGCAATGGAGATTACACAGGGTCTTGGTTACAACGCCACGTTTGAAACATCGGTGAGCTTGCAGGCGGCCGAAATGTCGCTGGCAATTACGGGCAGAGCGGGACATGTGGTTTATTGCGCAAAGTATCCGAAAGATGTGCGGCTATCCCTGCACCTGTTCCGGGACTGCTATTTTGGGGAAAAACATATCCATGGTAGCCTGATGAACGCTTACAGTTATTCCAGAACCGTCTCTTTGCTGCCGCGGCTCAATCTGCGGGCGATGATTCAGCGGGTATATACGCTGGAACAGTGCAAGGAGGCATATGACGATCAATTGAGCGGGAAATTTGCCAAGATCGTATTTGAGTGCCAGCCGCAATAAATGTGAAAGGAGTGCGATTGCCACAGTGGAAAACACATTAAAAAAAGAATTGATGCTGTTTGCCAATGACATTCAAAGGCAGACCATAATCGAGATTGCAACTCTTGGCGTGGGGCATGTGGGAGGAACCATGTCGGTGGCTGATGTACTGGCGGTACTTTATGGAGCGGTGATGAACTATGACGCGAAGAACCCCCAATGGGAAAAGCGGGATCATCTGGTAATGAGCAAGGGACACGCGGGTCCTGCAGTATACGCCGCACTGGCCCTCAAGGGCTTTTTCCCCATGGAATGGCTGAAAACCCTGAACCAGCCCGGCACCAATCTCCCCAGCCACTGCGACCGCCTGAAAACTCCCGGGGTCGACGCTACCACCGGTTCCCTGGGTCAAGGCCTTTCGGTGGCGGTGGGCATTGCCATCGGAAAGAAAATGAATAGAAACGATACCAAGGTATACACGATTCTGGGAGACGGCGAATGCAACGAAGGTCAGATATGGGAGGCAGCTCTGTTAGCGGGCCATCGCAAGCTGAACAATCTGATGGCGTTTGTTGACTATAACCACCAGATGATCGACGGCACCACCGAAGAAGTATGCGATCTCGGGGATCTGCGCGCGAAATTTGAGGAGTTCGGCTGGTATGCGCAGGACATCGACGGGCACGATATCGAAAAAATCTATGGAGCTATTGAAGCTGCAAACCGGCACCAGGGCCGGCCAGGCATGATCATCCTGCAAACCGTCAAGGGGAAAGGCCTTTCCAAATACGCCGGCCATCCAAACAATCACAACTGTAATATCACAGCGGAGGAACTGGAATTTTGCCTTGGGGAACTGGCGGCCCAACGACAATCCATAATATGAAAGGGGGGATTAAGATGAGATTTGAAATGGCCCGCCAAATCGTAACGGATCCGGTGGAGATGCGCAAGGTTTACACCGACACTCTGATAGAGATGGCGGGGAAGAATCCTGATGTGGTGGCGCTGGACGGTGACCTGATGCGTGCCATGGGGACTTTCAGTTTTAAGGAGGCGTACCCTGAGCGCACCATCGACTGCGGAATCATGGAGTCTGCGATGTACAGTGTATGCGCGGGCCTGTCAACGATGGGGAAGATTCCCTTTGCGCACACGTTTGGGGTGTTCAGCACACGCAGAGCCTGTGATCAGATTTTTATCTCCTGCGCGTATGCGGGGCACAATGTTAAGGTCGTGGGATCGGATCCCGGAGTTACTGCGGCAATCAACGGCGGAACGCATATGCCTTTCGAAGATGTCGGCATTATGCGCGGCATACCGGGCGTGACTGTAATTGAACCCACCGACAACGCCATGATGCGGGATATGGTAACCCAGCTTTGCGGGCTTTACGGCGTCCAATACATACGCCTGGTGCGCAGGAGCGTTCCCCGCATCTACAAAGATGGCAGTACCTTTTCCATCGGAAAAGCGAACCACCTGAGGGAAGGGTGCGACGCGGCCGTCTTCGCTTCGGGAATCCTTGTGGCGGAAACATTAAAGGCGGCGGAGCTGCTGGCCAGGCAGGGGATTTCCATAGATGTATATGATATGTTCACCATAAAACCCATCGACCGGGAAGCGGTGATTGCGGCTGCGAAGAAATGCGGGGCCGTCGTAACGGCGGAAAACCACTCGGTCTACAACGGTCTTGGCTCCGCTGTGGCAGAGGTGTTGGGGGATACGCTCCCCACACCCTGTGTGCGGGTGGGCGTCAACGATGAATTTGGCGAAGTCGGACCCAGGGAGTACCTGCAGGAACGCTTTGGATTGACGGCGGAAAAGGTCTGTCAGGCCGTAAAAAAGACAATGGCCATGAAACGATAGGACAAGCGCAAAAAGGAAGGAGCATGTATTTGAAAAACAAGGGAATCCACATGTTTGATCTGGCTGGCAAAAAAGCCTTTGTCACCGGCGCTTACGGCGGATTGGGAAAGGGCATCGCCAAAGCGCTGTGCGAAGCGGGGGCCGAAACATTGATTTTAGATGTGAATCCCGGCGTGAAAGAAACCGCCTGCGAGATCGGTGCGAAAAGCATCTGTGCCGACCTTGGCAGCTTGGACGACCTGCCTGCGGTGTTTAAAGAAGCAACCGCTCTTCTGGGCGGGTTGGATATTCTGGTAAACAACGCCGGTATCCTGACCAGAAGCCCGTTCAAGGAATTGCGTCTGGAGGACTGGAGGCGGGTGCTGTCCCTGAATCTGGACATTGTATTCCGTCTTTGCCAACTGGCGGGGGAGGTTATGCTGCCGCAGGGTTCGGGTAAAATTATCAACATGGCGTCTATGCTCAGTTATACCGGAGGCTATGTTGTGGCGTCCTATGCGGCGAGCAAGGGCGCGGTCACCCAACTCACCAAAGCGATTTCAAACGAATGGGCCGGACAGGGTATCTGCGTAAACGCGATTGCACCGGGATATATGGATACCCCCATCAATACATTGCTTGTGAACGATCCGGTGCGTTCAAAAGAAGTCCTCGCGCGAATTCCCAAAGGCCGGTGGGGCGTGCCGGACGATCTGGCGGGAACGGCGGTATTTTTGGCTTCTCAGGCATCCGATTACATCACCGGAGCCATTATTCCGGTAGACGGCGGATACCTGGCAAGATAAAACAGTTGTCACAGTTGGAAAATTTTATTTGTAGTTATTTTGTGAAATCGACAGGAGGAGAAAACTATGAAAAGATTCCACGGTGTACTTGCGTTCTTAATCGTTGCCAGCCTGATCCTTGCCGGTTGCGGAGGCGGAGCCTTGTCATCGGCTCCCGCCGCTTCCGCTCAAAGTAGTGCCCCGGCTTCGGGCAGTGCGGGATCAGAAGCACCGGCGGCATCCACCGGAACTTACGAAGTTAAAATCGCACACAACTCCAGCGAGACAAACCCCATCCACCTCGGCTACGAGGAATTCAAGCGCATCGCTGAGGAAAAATCCGACGGACAGATGAAAGTCAGCATCTTCCCTAACGCGCAGTTAGGCAGCGGTGACGAAGCCAACGCGGACATGGTGAAAAACGGCATTGTGCAGATGACAGCCGTTCCGACCTACACTCTGGCGGCGCTGGCAAATATCAAGGAATATAAGCTTTGCGACGTGCCCTACCTGTTTAATTCCAGCGATCAAATCTACACCCTGATGGAAGGGGAAATCGGTCAGGAACTTTTGGCGCGGCTGCTCAACGAAACAGGCATCAGGGGCAATCCGCCCTATGTGCAGGGTTGGGTAAAACTTTCCACAATAAAAAATTCGATCACCACGCCAGACGACATCAAAGGCCTGAAAATCCGCACTTCCAACTCCGACTTTTACATTGAGATGGTTAAGTCCTGGGGCGCGAACCCCACGCCGATGAACTACGGCGAGGTGTTCACCGCGCTGCAGCAGGGCACTGTTGACGGTATCGTAACCACCACCCCTCTGTATGTTCCGGACAGGCTGTACGAGGTGCAGGGCCATATGGCAACGGTTAACCCGCTGGCCATTGTGCACATCCCGATTGTAAACAATCAGTTTTATGAAGATTTACCGGAGGATATGAAGTCTGTTTTTGATGAAGCAATGGACGGTTATATCAGGGCGGTTCGCCAGTATCATGCGGACGCCGAAACCAATGCTATCAGTGAGCTGCGCGACCTGGGTATGGAAGTCAATGAACTTACCCCCGAGCAGAGCGCGGCGTTTGCCGAACTTTCCGCTTATATTAAGGATAGCAAAGCCGATGATATCGGTAAAGAATTCCTGGAAAGAGTAGTAAAGGCTGTCTCTTAGAGAGGAAAGAGTTTTCCGGGTTTCCCGTTTGTGTCTGAAGCATAAAAAAACCGGTAAGAATTCCTGGACATAATGACGGCATTCATCAAAAGAGCATGGGCAAATATGGTTTGTCGGGTCGTGTTGGCTTTCAAAAAGACCCGGCAAACCGATTTTACCCATCCGGAAAGGGTATTTTGTATGAAATGGCTGCAAAAGATCGCAAGCAAATTTGAAGAATACAGTATATTACCATGCTGGAGGAATCCTTGCGGACGTTTGCTTGAAAGGAGCGGGCAGATGAAATTACAACAGAAAACCGCGCTGGTGACAGGCGCGACAAAAGGAATCGGCCGGGGCCTGGC
>Ga0153939_1000899_pt1 | contig 11720 bp, 14 predicted proteins | sample TSNJ023MetaG_FD_104734 | JGI IMG/M metagenome (GOLD analysis project Ga0153939, IMG submission 104734) | Attine ant fungus gardens microbial communities from New Jersey, USA - TSNJ023 MetaG | ecosystem: Host-associated > Fungi > Mycelium > Unclassified | place: USA: New Jersey, Brendan T. Byrne... | reverse complement strand
TATGCAGTGATATTACTTTTTCATAAGAAATTTTATTACTTGTTAAGATTAACACAAAGATGGTTATAACACCAATCGTGAAGATTATTCTTTTCTTCATAACACATTTCCTTTCGTATTACATTATATGGTTTTGAATTGACGAATATTTTAAAATATGATATAAATGTTTTAAGTGGAAGAAGTAGGTTTAGAATCTACTTTTTTAATTTATGGGAGGCAATTTTTGAAAATAGATATTAAAAATGATTTTGATTTGGAAAATGTTATGTTAAAGTATGAATTTGCTAAGAAAGTATTAGAAACAGAAATTGAAATATTAGTTAGAGAATTTAACTACAATCATGGTTATACCCCAGTAGAACATATAAAAACGAGAATCAAATCAGAAAGCAGTATAAAAAAGAAATTAGAAAAAAAAGGCTACACTTATAACGCTGAGAATATTATAAAGCACGTTAGTGATGTCGTAGGAATTAGGATTGTTTGTTCTTTTTTATCAGATGTTTATGATTTGGTTTACTTAATCGAGCATTCAACAAATATTATCATTCAGAAACGAAAAGATTATATTGCACATCCGAAGAAAACAGGTTATTCAAGTTATCATTTAATTGTACTAGTACCAATTCATTTACAAGAAAAAGTTGAGTTTGTAGAAGCGGAAATTCAAATTAGAACAATGGCAATGGACTTTTGGGCAACATTAGATCATAAGATTCAATATAAATTTGATAAAGAAATTCCTATTGAGTTACAAAATCAAATGGCTGAATATTCCAATATCGTAAACGAATTAGATAAAAAGATGTTAGAATTAAATGAATTGGTAGTAAAATATAATCAAGAATTTTGAGGCGTTGGTTTAAATGGAGATTATTTTTGAAATAATTGGGGAGTTAATTTTTGAAGGTTTGATTGAATATGTTACCTCATCAAAATGCAATAAATATTTTAGAGTTCTTATTTGTTTATTGCTAGGGCTATTCTTTTTAGCAATTGGTGGGAGTTTGCTATATTTATCTTTTAAAGTATGGGCAGACCAAAAATGGATTTCTTTCATATTTGGTTTAGGTGGTCTTGGTTGTATAATATTTTATCTTCAAATGATATATAAAATATATATTAAGAAAAATGAAGCAGAAGAAATTTAAATATTTCTTTTTTTTCTGGGACAAAGAAACGGGTAGATTATGTTTTCGTTCATACAATATAGTGTGACGAATTAAGTTCGTTTATCATTACTAGAAAGTGGTAATAATATGGAATTTATGATGATTGTTTATGGTCTAGTTTCAGTAATGATTGCTAATATACTTCTTGGGACAAATATTGCGAATATGAATAAAGAATTTACTTTTTCAAAATTTATAAAAGGCATAGTAAAATCTATTTTTATAGTTGTTTCTTGTTGTTTACTTTATTTATGTTCTTATTTAAATCCAGATTTAATAGTAGCCGATATTAATGGAGTATCTGTCAATTTAATTGATGGAATGGAATTATTATTTGTTAGTGAAATTATTAGTTATGGATATCAATGTTTAGCCAAGTTAAAATGTATATTAAGTATGAAGTGTTGAATGAGGGGGAAATATTTTGAGAGTTAAAGTTTTAGATAAAGAGACGAGAATAACTAATCCATATAAAGGAAGTGCTCATACTGGAGTTGATTTAGGTCGTACTAGTCAGCCAATGACAGTGTTAGCGCATGGTAGTGGAGAGGTAATCATTGCTGTAAGTGGCAAATCAAATAATAAAGGCTCAACTGGGAATGAATCTTATGGGAATTTTATTAAGATAAAACATGATAATTATTATACTTTATATGCACATTTAAGAGATGTATATGTTTCAGTTGGAAATAAAGTAAATGAAAAAGAAGCCATTGGAACAATGGGTGAAAGCGGAAATGCTTATGGTGTTCACTTACATTTTGAAGTGTTTGATAAAAATAACATACGTGTGAATCCAGAAAGTTATTTAGACGATTCAAACATTGTTGATTCAGGAGATTCAAGTGAGACACAAGAAATTGTTTATACGGTTGTAAAAGGGGATAATCTTTCTAAAATTGCTAGACAATATAATACAACTTGGCAAAAGATTTATTCTAATAATAGAGGTGTAATTGGAAGTAATCCAGATTTGATTTATCCGGACCAAAAATTAGTAATAAAAGATGAGTGATCATCTTTTATTTTATTTGTCTTTTTTTAAAATTTCTGTTAGTATGTTATTAGAATAGAGTGATTGTATGGATTTGAATTTAGGACAACAATTAAATAGTTCATATATGACTAATGAAGAGATTATCACTTATTTAAGCCAAAAATTTACAAACTTAAAAGATTTAAGATTTGAAAATAATAAGCTTATAACAGCCATGCAAGAATTGCATATTGATAATTTTGATTTATATTCTTTTTTATGTCAAAATACAGTACTCCAAAATGATATTCAAAATTTAAATACAAAAGAATTTATAACTATTGTGAAAATACATCTTCAAAAAGAAGAACAAACACTTCCTGCTATTTTAAAACGAACCTCTAAAACGCAAGAAAATGGAACAAAGATCGATTATCTTTTAGTAACTGATGAAGAAGGAAAAAGTAAAACCTTATATCAAGCAGAACCAATTCGCGTTCAAAAAATATATGAACAATTAAAAGAAAAAATGGAAGTGGTAACAACAAAAGATTTGAATGAACATTTAAAACTTCTTTTTAATGAGATTCCTTTAGGAACAAATTCTGAAAAAAAATTATTAATGAAGGCAGAAAATTATTTTAGAGCGATTGATTCGGAAATAGAATTGAAAATAGAACCTCTTATTGAGTATGAACAATTTATTTATGAGTTAAATTTAAATGAAAATTATTTACTGCCAGAGTTATATAGTGCATTAAATCAATATCGCCAAAAGATGTATGAGTTGATGAACAAAAATAAGTTGACAATAAATCAAGAGAATGTTTTAAAACGATATCAAAAAATAATTAGAATGGTAGAAGAAAAAAATAAACCTACTAAAGAACTTGAGATTACTTCGAATGAGGGATATATTCAAGTTACTGCTCTGATTTTTGCAATTATTACAGTTGGAATAGTATTAGCTTTTTACTTACTTAGATAGAATTATTTTTAAGAAATAAGCTTTTTATTCACAAAATAAAACTGATTAATAATTTTCTCACCATGGGAAATATATTAATCAGTTTTTTTAATATCATTAATTACACTCTGAACATGAATTATCTGATATTTCTAACATCATTGTTTTTAATTTTGTTTTTAGTTTTGTTACTCGGTCTTCATTCCAATATTCTTTTGGATCAGAATAGCCTTTTGTATCATAAGCAGTTTCATTGTCGTGACCGATAATTTCTCCTTTTTCAAGAACAATAATTTCGGGAACATAAATTCTTGGATTTCCTTCACTATCAAATTCTAAATAATCTTTTAAGATTTCAACTATTCTTTGATAATTTTCGGAATTATTTTCTCTTTCTTCTAAAATATCTAAATAGAAGATTTTTTCTAAGCCTACACTTGTAGCAACATCATGTAAATAAGTAATGTATTGTTGGCACCATTTACATTCTTTAAAACCAATATAAACGACACCTGAGCCATTTTCTAATATTTTAATGATTTCTTCTGATTTACGATAAACAAAAATATTATCTTCATCAATTTCAGTGTATTCTGATGCAAATTTTTGGGCATCAGTTTGGGTAGGGGTTGGATCTTCTTTCTTTATTAATTTATAAGTTGCAAAGCCAACAATTCCTAGAATTATAATAGCAATGATTACAATCGTAATTTTTTTCATAATTTTACCTCTTTCTAATAATAGTTTAACCGAAAAAAATCGAAAAAAAAATAAACGGTAAGTTTTTTTCACTAAACGTTACGTTTACTTTTGTTTTTGACATGTTGGACAGTAATAAATGGTGCCACCTAAATATTGTTCTTTGATAATTTCATCTTTGCAATTAGGACAACCATTTTTGTAAGTTAATTTAGATAATTTGGTTTGATAATTTCCAGGATTTCCAAAGATATCTTTTTCTGTATTACGACCATTTAATGTTATCATTTCATGAATTGTTTTTAAAATGGATTCATATAAATTTTTAATTTCTATTTCCGTTAAATCTTTCATTTTTGTTTTAGGATGTATTTTGGCATTTAGAAGAATATCTTGAACTACACCATTTCCAATCCCTAAAAATCTTTGATCGGTTGCCAAAAAAGCTTTTGTTGATAACTTCTTTGTTGTATTATCAATTAAAGATTGAAATAATGCGTAAGTAAATTGCTTGTCTAAAGGAGATAAACCATTTAATTCTTTTAAATAGTAAATATTATCAGATGTACCAGTTTTAAATAAGCCAATAAAGCCATACATCGAAATAGTAACAGCAATATATTTTTCATCTTCAAACTCAATTAAGAATTGATAGTTATCTGGAACCGTAGAAAAATCTTCGTGATAACTTATGTTAGCACCATCACGGAAGGTTAGGGTACAATCTTCAATTATAATCTCGACATAGAAATTTCTTTCAACTATATCGGTTATTTTTTTGTTCATAATCATATCTTTATATTGCTCTTTGTCTTCATGAAAGAAAGCAAATTTATGAGGTTTATTTCCAGTTTTAACATTTAATATTCTTTTTCCTAAAATAGTATTCCTCAAATCTTTAGCAATTGTTCTTGCCTCGGGTAGTTCGATCATATTTATCACCTAAATAAATTATAGCATAAGAAAAAGAATCGCAATAGATTCTTTAACAGTTTTCTTCAATTCGAAGAGGTATTTTATAAGTATAAGATTTATTTTCTGAATTTATTAATTCAATTAAAATATAAAATTCATGTGTGGAATAATCTTTGCAATTAGAATCATAATTATCCACTTTAAATTCAATGCTTTGAAGTAGTTCAGATAAAACTTTCCATTCATCCTCGTTTTTATAAGTACATTTGCTTATTCGTTGTTGACTATCTCCCATCGTTTCATATAGGGAACATTCAATTAATTTAAATTCTTCATTTTTATTATCTTCGTTTAAATATTGAATTTCTGAAATATAGATTGATTTTTTGTCATTTCTAAAAGCAGCAATTCCATTGATTTTAAATTCCGTATTATCTGAACTTAACCAATTCATGTTTAGATCACTATCTGGTCTCGTTAGGAAGTAGATAGTAATTCCTGATATTATTAAAATAATTAAGATTCTAGTAATAAAAAAATAATAGTTTTTCTTTTTATTTCTTTTTCCATTTAGAATATCATCGATATTAACATTAAATTCTTCACTTATTTTTTTAAGTAATTCAATATCAGGGATACCACGACCATTTTCCCATTTTGATACTGCTTGACTGGTAACATTTAAGCGACTGGCAAATTCTGATTGTGTTAGATTATGTTTTTTTCTTAAGTTAAGAATATATTTTCCGATTTGTTCTTGATTCAAAAATGTCACCTGCCTTTGTTAGAAAAATTATATCATATAATATAAATTTATAGAAGATGTAAGACTTTGCCTGAGTCTGTGGTATTACGCGTGATATTAGAATTTTAGAAAAAATATTTTGCCATTCCGTTCAGGTAAAGGAGGTGACTTTATTCCCCGGTATAAATCTGTCCCATTTTTTCCATACAAATAATTTTATTGGTACAATTATCATTTATCGCATCAGTTAAAAAATTTTTATATAATTTTTCTCTACCTGCAGAATGCATAGGAAAAACTATTCGTGGGTTTAATTTTTTAATTGAATAAATAGCTCCATTTGTCATATCCTTTGGTCTTTGTCCTGAAAAATTACAAACAGGAATAAAGGCTAAATCAACTTTTAATCCTAAATTAGCAAAATAATCTATCTCTTGATAATGAATGTTATTTGCCTCATCACCATCGCCCCAATCAGCATTATCACCACCATAGTAAATTACAAAACCATCAATATCAATTAAATAACATACTCCCAAGTCTGTTGAAGCACCTGCATATATTTTTATATTACCAATTTCCTTAATTTCTCTAGGTTTTATTGTAATAGTGTTTTTTAAATTACTTTCAATATCACCCAATATTGAAATAATATTTTTGTATTTTTGAGTTTCAAGGTGTAAAGCCTTGTTATAATGGTCAAAATGATCGTGTGAATTAAACATTATTACTGTTTTATCTTCATAGTTTTCGAAATTGATTATTTGTTCTTCAATTTCATATCCATCATCTTCAGATATACCTACATAATCAAAAAACAAATAATAATTTTTAGACTCAACGATAAATGCACTATGTCCTAAATATTTAACTTTATATTCTTTATCTTTCATTTAAGCTCCTCCTTATTATTAATATATAGGGTGAAAAAGTCACTTCCCATTCTCTTCATCTAATGGATGTCTTTTTCAAAAATACTTTCTATATTTATTCTATCACAAAACTCTTTTTATTTTATGATTTTAATTAATTTAATTTCCAAGCCCTGTGGTATTACGCGTGGTATTACGAGCTGAACTTTACTGGCATTAGATAAACTTTCAGAAATAAAACGAATCCTTGTAAAATCTGCAAATGCTGATTTTATAAGAGTTTTTGAAAAAGGGCAAAAATTGTATCATATAATATAAATTTATAGAAGATATATGGTCTAAATCAATTTTCTGGTATTACATGTGGTATTATGAATTTAAAAAATAATTATACCAATTATTATATGGTGGTGATATTTTTTACTATTCTCCTCTTTTTAGTAAAGTATAACATTGTCCATTTTCGTTATTTTTTCTATTATTAAACAAATTGTACTCTAAGTTAACAAGTTCTATCATTTGAGTGTCCTTTTTATTAGTAAAATAATCTATCATATCTTCATATTCTTTAGATTTATTTTTTCTACTTTCAGAATTAAACCATCTTCTAATAAAAAATCTTCCAAACGAAATTTTATCTTCTTTAATTCCATATCCTTTTAATGATATTTCAAAAATTGGATAAGCCTTTGGAAATTTTACAACCTCTTCATGAGAATCATATAACTGTAATAGTTCTGAATAAGTTCTTATAACTGCTGAAAGCAATACGTCTAAAAGTCCATACGGAATATCCTCATATGCACCTACACTAATTGCTTCTTTTCCTCTATTTTTTATATTATTTATAAAATTCTTATAAACCATTTTTATACTACTTAATTCAATTGCTAATTTAGACATTTGTTCATTTCGCTCTCTAAATATTTTGTTAATATCTGTATCAAGAATCCTAGCTATTTCTTGTTTATTTCCCTCGAATCCTAATTGCTGAATTAAAACGGCCATATCAGGATATTTTTTAAGTAGTAAATTCCAAAAATCTTCTTCTAAAAAAGGATATTTCTCATATATATATCAATAATATCATTTTCACTTATTATTTTTAACTCATTCATATTTCGCTTCTCCTTGTTTTAGAATATTTTTATGCAAAAACCCCTTAATAATCAAAGATTACTTTGGTGGTATTCCTAGCATTTTAATACTTTTAATAATGTTTTGTTTAACATTTCCATTTTTATAATATATTTCTGTATCAGAATTTAATAGGCAAGGCTTAAGTTTGCCATCACTAGTTACTCTTAAATGCATTTTTTCACATACTTTGCATTCTCTTATTCTACAATGAGAGTGAAAAAAGGATACAACTTTATTATTATTAATATATCCATGCACTTCATTAAATATAGAATCTACTTTTGTTTCTAGGTTGAAGTATTTTATAATTCTATTTCTAGCATCTATATAAGCTTCTGATGAATTATTACTGATAATATTATCAACTGCTTCTAATATTTTAATTTTAATTCCATTAGTGATTGCCCAATTTGTTAATAGTTTTAAATTCTCATAATCTCCGTCATATACTGTTGATATACTTACATCTATTCCATAATTCTTAATAACTATAATATTATTAAGAATTTCTTTAGAACACAAACCAACTAAGGAATTTTTGGATATCTTATTATCATAATAATCAATACCAACTACGATTCGATCAATAAATCCACACTTAATTAAATTGACGATTTTCTCCAGTTCAATGCCATTTGTATTAATCCCGATTTTCAAATCATATTTCTTTTTTATTAATTTACATATATTAAAGATATCATCATGAATCATAGGCTCTCCGCCTGTCAATCTAATGCTTTTTAAATTAAAATCTGAAGCATTTTTAATTAACAATTCAATATCATCAATAGAGAGTTTATTAATTGTATTATTACCCTCATTGTGACAATAGTAACATCTCATATTACAACTTGAAATAATGGATATCCTAAATTCATCCATGGGTAATTTCAGTTTTTCTTTTTTTAAATCTTTTAAATTAAAGCTATTATCATGAATCCTTGCACAATCATCACATCTACCAAGATAATCTAGTTCAAGAGGTTTTAGTATTTTAATTAATTCATTATAAATAGCCCTGTTTTCGGAAGGAATGTTTTGATCTTGAAAACTCGGTTCTAAAATCACAAGGCTATAACCTTTGGATTCGCATATGTTGCAGGTATTTATATATTTTTTAGCATTTTTATTCCAATTATGAATATATAAAGAAAAATTTTTCTTTGGTTGCGTTTGTTTGCTATGAGACATTCTTGTTTCCTCTTTTCTAAAAAGGTTCTTAAGAATATTTTATCACAAAAATTTTTATCTTTTAATATTTAATTTATTCGGAAAACAAAAGAACCCTTGATAGGTATAGAAAGATCAAAATTATTTGCCAATGAAATATTATCGGAATTTAAACATCCATTATTTACACATAAAATATCGAATGATAATAAATTTCTAATAAGACAATTATAATTAAAAAAAGAAAAAATCATTCTTTTTTCTTTTTAAAAGTATTGCCATCTACGAGTCTTGAGATTAATAAAGATGAAGATGAATCTCCAACTACATTTAATACAGTGGCTGGTGCATCAATAATGGTTGCGATTACTGTTAAGATTGGTAAAGCGCTTGCAGGAAATCCCATAAGTGATAGAATCATCATTTCTGAAATAGTGCCGCCTCCAATTGGAACAGCTGAAACGAGTAGAGTTGCAACTAAGGCTACTCCTAAAATAGTCCAGAAGCTTGGATTCATTTCAAATAGATATACTAAGAACATGATTTTAAAGACACTGCCAATAACTGAACCTTCTTTATGGAAACTAGTTCCCATTGGAATTGTTGTTTCAACGATGTCCTCAGAAATATTCATTTTTTTGGTTGATGTAATATTTACAGGAATACAGGCAGCTGAAGAACAAGTTGCTAAAGCAGTTGCCGTTGGTGGTAAAATATTTTTCCAATAGGCAATAAATGCTTTCTTGCCACCTGCTAGTAGTGCATAAACTGAGTACACAACGAAGTAAACAAATATACAAGTAATAGTGTAAATGATAAATGTTTTTAAGAATCCAAAGGCAATATAATCACCATAACTTCCAATTAGAGCTGCCATATAACATCCTAATCCAATTGGGGCATATAACATGATAATTCCTACTATATTAATTACAATATCATTTAAACTATATAGCAATTTTTTTACTGGTTCGGCTTTTTCTTTTGTTTTTCTAATTCCTAAACCAAAAATAATTGAAAATATTAATAAAGCAATAATATTATTTTTACTTAATAATTCTGTAAAGTCGTTAACAGTAATTAACTTTGCTGTTCTTTCTAAAATGGATAATTCAGTATCAATTACTTCACTTTCGTCTAATAATTCCATAATATTTGTTTTATCTTGGCTATCTACTAAGTTGGTTGTTTTAGTCACGCCTATTCCGATTAAAGCAGAGATAACAGACATGATGATGAAAACAATAATGATTCTTGTCATAATTTTACCAAGACGTTTTGGGCTATCCATCTTAATTACAGCTGTTGTTACAGTTAAGAAGATTAGTGGAACAATGATTACAAACATTAAATTAATAAAAATATCTCCTAAGGGACTCACCACCGATGCATTTTCGCCAAAGATTATTCCGCCAATAGCACCGATAATAATCGCACCTAGCAGAATAATAGTTGACTTATAGTTTTTCCATATATTTTTCATATAACTCCTCCTATTAGAATTATATTAGAAACTATTCTTTTTTTGAACATTCCTAAATACCCACAAATAAAAATAATTCCTCGACAAATACCCGTTTTTGTATTATAATATAACTATGAAACAATTTGTAAAGTTAAATGATAATTTTAGTCACCTGTCTTTAGGTAATGTAATGCTTTGTGTTAAGGATTACAGCAAAAACAAAACTTCAACGATTCAGTCTGAAGTCTTTTGTGCGATTTTTGATATTGAGGAGGTTAATAATTCAACGGTGAATAACTATTGTGTTGGAGCAAGACGGATTGCTGATCAATACAAAGAAATCTATATTAGATTAAGAAAGAAGTTTAGTCAGGATATTACTGTCTTTGAGAATATTGTAAGAAATATTTTAACATTAGTTCATGGAACAATTTATCAAAATAAAATTGAAGAAAGTAAGGAACTTCAATTGATTGTTAAAAAATTATTTAATATTAGCAAAAATGATTTTTATGTAAATAGTGAAGTCACTTTATTATTTAAAAAATTAATTGAAGAAAAACGTTTTTATGAATGTTTTTGTGAAATGTTAATGTATGCTGTTTTAGATAAGAAACAACCATTGTTTGAAAACGAAAAAACGAAGAATGTAATTGAAACTTTGCTTGAACATACCGATATATCGGCTTTAGATTTACAAAATTTCTTATTATTAGAGTTAAATGAAGGAATTAATTTTACGCATTCGATTATGAATTTAGCAAAAAATGGAAATCCTTATGCAAATTATCGATTGGGAATTATGGAATATCAAGGAGAATATGCAGGATTTCCTCGTTATGATAAAGCTTATGAGTATTTTTTGAAAGCTTCACTTAGTCATCATCCTTCTGCTATGTGGATGATTGGTAGTATGTTAATAAAAGGTAGAATTGGTAGCCAAAGTAATAATGATTACAAAATTGCTTATGAATATTTTTTAAGAGCAAAGGATTTAGGAAATATTGCTTCGATTAATTCAATAGGAGTTTGTTATAAATTTGGTTATGGAGTTGAAAAAGATTTAGAGCAAGCGCTTCAATATTTTCTGGAGGCTTCCTTATTTGATTATGCCTATGCTTATAATAATTTAGGACTTCACTATGAATCTTTAGGTAAATTTAAAAAGGCAAGCGAGTATTATTCAAAAAGTGCATTATTGAATGAAAGTTATGGTTGTAATCGATTAGGAGAGTTATATCGGCTAAATGGCGATAAAAAACTTGCTTATGAATATTATCTGAAGGCAGTTGATACTAGTATTCAAGGTAGATGTCGTTGGGCTAGTTATAATTTAGCGAAATATTATTATTTAGAGGGAGATTTAAGTAATAATATTGTAAAAAATGAAGAAAAAGCGATTCGTTATTTAAAAGAAAGTGATTCATTAATTGAATCGTTAATGGAATTGTTAATTATTTATTATAAAAGACGTGACCTAAAAAAAGTTGAAATTTACAAAAAAAGAATTGAGCAACATGAAAATTATGATGAGATAATAAGAAAAAGAATTGAATTAGAAATTAACAAGATTAAAGAAATAAAAATTGTGTAGAT
>Ga0153939_1000893_pt1 | contig 11774 bp, 3 predicted proteins | sample TSNJ023MetaG_FD_104734 | JGI IMG/M metagenome (GOLD analysis project Ga0153939, IMG submission 104734) | Attine ant fungus gardens microbial communities from New Jersey, USA - TSNJ023 MetaG | ecosystem: Host-associated > Fungi > Mycelium > Unclassified | place: USA: New Jersey, Brendan T. Byrne... | reverse complement strand
GTGGCGCCCTCCGTTAAACTGAATCGCATCCTAAGCGATGTAATTATTGATCTCAAACGCGTGGGTGGGCGCATAACGGATTCTATTTCGACCCGCCGCCGGATTACAACGTAGATAATACTGAACACTGATTAAAAAGTGATAATAAATTGCGAGGATATTTTTCGACCAGCTAGGATGACGACGCAGGCGGGCTGTCGCCCGGCAGGAGGATGACAACGCTGGGCGGAAAATAGACCGCAAGTTATGTCGCTTTTTAGTCAGTGTTTAGTATAATAGAACGAATCCCGGTCATATTACGCCAAAAATCCCCTGTGCAGCGTTCACTGCACAGGGGATTTCTGTTTTGTGGGAGCCTATACCTCGTAGAGCTTGGAGAGGCGGAGCAGGTGGTCGTACTTTTCGGTGGCGTTTTTCGCCGCCTTGTCAAACAGCCGCTCGGCCCGCTCGGGGAAGGACCGGGTCAGCGAGGAGTAACGGACCTCGCCGCCGATAAACTCCTTGTAATCGGTGGTGGGCGCCTTGCTGTCCATCTGGAAGGGGTTTTTGCCCTCCAGGGTGAGGCGGGGGTCAAACCGGAACAGATGCCAGTAACCGGCGGCCACCGCGTTTTTGATCTGGGTCTGGCTCTTGCCCATGCCGCCCTTGATGCCGTGGTTGATACAGGGGGCGTAGGCGATAACGATGGAGGGGCCGTGGTAGCTCTCGGCCTCGTTAAAGGCATCGATGCATTGTTTGTAGTCGGCGCCCTGGCCAATCTGGGCGACATACACATAGCCATAGCTCATGGCCATGGAGGCCAGATCCTTTTTCTTCACCTCTTTACCGGCCGCCGCAAACTGTGCGATGGCGCCGGTGGGGGTGGCTTTGGAGCTCTGTCCGCCGGTGTTGGAGTACACCTCGGTGTCAAACACCAGGATATTCACATCCTCGCCGGAGGCGATGACGTGGTCCAGGCCGCCGTAGCCGATGTCGTATGCCCAGCCGTCGCCGCCCAGAATCCAGACGGATTTCTTGCCCAGGAATTCCTTGTCGGCCAGAATTTCCCCGGCCAGCTTGCAGGCGTCGCAGCGGCAGGAAACCGCGCCGGCCGCTTTCCACTCCTTCATCTGCTCCAAAAAGCTCTTGTACGCGTCATCGGTCTGGGTGGACAGGAAGGCAATCGCGTCGTCAACGGGGAGGATGCACTCCTCTAACAGCTGGATATACACTTCCGCCGCCGCCTTGTTCAAATTGCCGTCGTCCATGGTATCCAGCCAATTCTGAGCGGCCTCCTTGAGCGCGGGATAGGCATGGGGCACGGCGATAAGCTCTTTGGTCTTGGTGGCCAGCCTGTCCCGGATGGTTTTCTGGGCCAGGAACATGCCGTAGCCGTACTCGGCGTTGTCCTCAAAGAGGGAGTTAGCCCAGGTGGGTCCGCGGCCCTGCTTGTTCTTGCAGTAGGGTGTGGAGGGTGCGCTGCCGCCCCAGATGGAGGAGCAGCCGGTGGCGTTGGCGATATACATTCTGTCGCCGAAAAGCTGGGTGATGAGCTTGGCGTATGGGGTCTCGCCGCAGCCCGCGCAGGCGCCGGAGAACTCAAGCAGCGGCTGCTTGAACTGGCTGCCCTTGACGGTGCTCTCCTTGAACTTCGCACCCACCTCGGTCTTTTCGGGGAGGTTAAAGCCGTAGGCAAATATCTCCTGCTCAGCCAGTTGAGAGTCCAGAGGCTCCATGCAGAGCGCCTTTTCGCCTTTCCTGCCGGGGCACACATTGGCGCAGCTTCCGCAGCCGGTGCAGTCCATAACGGTGACAGTCATGGCGAATTTCATGCCCGGCACGCCGGTCATATCCATCACCTTGGTGCCGGCGGGGGCCTTGGCGGCCTCCTCCTCGGTCATGGCTACAGGGCGGATGACGGCGTGGGGGCACACATAGGCGCAGAAGTTGCACTGGATGCAGTTTTCCGGCTTCCAGCAGGGAACGTCCACGGCAATGCCGCGCTTCTCATAAGCGGAGGAGCCCAGGGGGAAGGTGCCGTCCTCGCGGCCGTCAAAGGCGGAGATGGGCAGGGTGTTGCCCTTTTGAGCGGTGACGGGAGTCAGAATCTTGTCGATATAGCCGGTGAGCACCTTGTCGCTGCCCTCGGCCTTTTTGTGGACAACCCCGCCGGAGGCGGATTTCCAGGAGTCGGGTACCTTGATCTCCACCACGTCCTGCACGCCCCGGTCGATGGCGGCGTGATTCATGGCGACAATTTTTTCGCCTTTGCTCCCGTAGGAGGCAGTGGCGGCATCCTTCATATACTTCACGGCGTCCTCGATGGGGATGATGTTGGCCAGCTTGAAGAAAGCGGACTGGAGCACGGTGTTGATGCGCCCGCCAAGGCCGATTTCCTTGCCGATGGACACGCCGTCGATGGTGTAAAATTTAATATCGTTGTCGGCGATGTATTTCTTCACGTCGCCGGGGAGCCGCTCCTCCAGGTGCTCCATATCCCAGCCGCAGTTGAGCAGGAAGGTGCCGCCCTTTTTCAAATCCGAAACCATGTCGTACTTATCCACATAGGAGGGATTGTGGCAGGCCACAAAGTCCGCCTTGTTCACAAGATAGGTGGATTTGATGGGGCTCTTGCCGAAGCGCAGATGGGAGACGGTGACGCCGCCGGATTTCTTGGAGTCGTAATCAAAGTACGCCTGGGCGTACATGTCGGTGTGATCGCCGATGATTTTAATGGAATTCTTATTTGCGCCCACGGTGCCGTCGGCGCCCAAGCCCCAGAATTTACAGCTGGTGGTGCCCTGGGCGGAGGTGTCGGGGTTTTCGCCCATGGGCAGCGACAGGTAGGTAACATCATCGGTGATGCCTATGGTAAAGCGCTTGATGGCGCCGGTTTTGGCGTTTTCATACACCGAGATGATGCTTGCGGGAATGGTGTCCTTGGAGCCCAAGCCGTAGCGCCCAGCGTAGAGGGGGACCCCGTCAAATTTGCTGCCTTTCAGAGCCAGCACAACATCCAGGTACAGCGGCTCGCCGATGGAGCCGGGCTCCTTGGTGCGGTCCAGTACGGAGATGGTTTTCACGGAGCCGGGGATGGCTTCAATCAGGCGCTCAATGGAGAAGGGGCGGTACAGCCGCACCTTGATAAGACCCACCTTTTCGCCCTTGGCGTTTAGGTAGTCCACCGTCTCCTCAATGGTCTCGCAGACGGAGCCCATGGCGATGATGACGTGTTCGGCGTCGGGTGCGCCGTAGTAATTGAACAGCTTGTAATCCGTGCCGATTTTCGTGTTGACCTTGTCCATATATTCCTCGACAACAGCCGGAAGCGCGTCGTAGAACTTATTGGAGGCCTCTCTCGCCTGGAAGAAGATATCCGGGTTCTGGGCGGTTCCCCGCTGCACCGGGCGCTCGGGGTTCAGGCAGTTTCGGCGGTAGGCGTTGACACTGTCCCAATCCAGCATCTCATCCAGATCCTTGAAGTCCCACACCTGGATCTTGTCCACCTCGTGGGAGGTGCGGAAACCGTCGAAGAAGTGCAGAAAGGGCACGCGGCCCTTAAAGGTGGACAGATGCGCAACCGCGCCCAAATCCATGACCTCCTGCACCGAGCTGGAGGCCAGCATGGCGTAGCCGGTCTGACGGCAGGCGTAAACGTCGGAGTGATCGCCGAAGATGCACAGCGCGTGGCTGGCCACGGCGCGGGCGGACACGTGAATGACGTTGGGCAGCAACTCACCCGCTATTTTATACATGTTGGGGATCATCAGCAGCAGGCCCTGGGACGCTGTGTAGGTGGTGGTGGAGGCGCCCGCCGCCAGCGAGCCGTGCACGGCGCCCGCCGCACCCGCCTCGGACTGCATCTCCGCAACCTTCACGGTGTCCCCAAACATATTTTTCATGCCCCCCGCCGCCCACTTGTCAACGGCTTCCGCCATATTGGACGACGGAGTGATGGGATAAATCGCCGCCACCTCTGTGAATGCATAGGATACATGCGCCGCGGCGGTATTCCCATCCATTGTTTTCATTTTTCTTGCCATCATTGAAATCCTCCCTCTTTAAAGAATTATATATAATTAATTGTTAATAACCGCTTCATATACGGTAATCCCGTGGAAATTAATGAATAAACACCCATGTAATGGGAGTGGACAAGGGGCAATTTACCCCACCAATAGTATCATTTTATCCCGCAAATGTAAAGAGAACCGTACAAGAAACAATAGAAAATATTTGGTTGGAGGTCTCGCGGTATTTTTATCCTTACCGCTATTTTCCCCAACGGGGGAAAATCGGCGTCCTCCGGGGGCTCCCCGCACGACAAACGCATGAATGAATAATTTGTAAACAGTTAAATTATTGTAAATGAAAACCTTATACTTTATAATAGTTTTATGGCAATTTAATACCTATCATAAAAGCGTTATAATAGCACTGCCGGAATAAACAATAAAGGTTAGCGGAGGGCTTGTCTTGAAAAAACAAATTGCACTGACGCTGTGTGTGCTCCTTTGCTCCTGCGCGGCCCAGGAAACCCTGGCGCCCGCGGACCGGGAAGCCGCCCGGGCCTCCGCGGAGCAGCCCGCCATTGAAGCGCGGGAGCAAAATTTTATACGGGAGACGGCGGACGCGCTGCTGGACGGGCTGGTTGCCCCGGAAATGACCGACGCCCAAAGGGTGCAAAGGGTGTACCGGCACCTCATTGAAAACACCTATTTTGCCGAGCCGGTGGGCCTGGACATGTGGCGATATCTCAGCGATGAGGAGAGCCCGCCCACCTATGTGGAAAACCGCAGCCTAAGCCCGCTCCTCTACGGCATCGGCTCCTGCGAGGACTACGCGGCGGCAATGGTGATACTGCTCCAGCAGATGGGCTTTTCCAGCGAGTATGTGGCGGGCTACACCCTCTCGGTGGACGGGGAGTATGTGGATCACGCCTGGGCGGTTGTGGAGCTTGCGGGGGAGTGGTATCACCTGGACCCCCAGCTGGAACAAAATGTCACGCGGGACGGCCTGCTCACCTACCGGTATTTTTTAAAGTCGGACGAGGAGCTGTCCACCAACCACAAATGGGGGGAAAACCTCATCGCCTACCGGCCGGGTATTTCCTCCGAGGACGCCGGGCGCATACGCCGGGAGTACACGCCCCCCGCCTGTACCGCCGTGTACACACAGCCGGATCCGGAGGCCGTCACCCTGCCCCCGCGCCCCGACATCGCGGCGATTAACCGGGGGATCGAGCAAGCCAGGGAGCGCAGCGGAAAGGGGGAACTGCCGCCCCTGGAGCTGAACACCCAGGCCCCTGTCCTGATAGGGAGCGCAGACGCGTCCACACCCGGTGGGAGCCGGTATGCGCGAAGCTTTTTGAACGCGCCGGAGCAGGAGCTCTACGACGCGCTTCTCCTGGCCGCGGAGGGCTGGGAGGTGGGCGCGGAGCTGGCGGTGCCCGCCGGCTGTTCCCTCCGGCGCACCGAAGCGGTGGCCGAGGCGTTTTTGCAGGATAATCCCCTGTACTACTGGGTAAAGCCCCAAACAGTGAACGGCGCCGCCGGCGCGTCTGTTTGCGTCGGGCTGCCGGAGGGGCTCACCGCGGAGCGGGCCCAGGCCCGGCAGCGGGAGATCGAAGGGGCGGCCAAGGCGTTGCTGGACCGGGCGGGGCCCTCCCAAATGGACAGGGTTCTCCTGATCCACGACTACGTGGCGGAGCACGTAGTGTACGACAATTCCCCGGAATACACCGACAGCGCCAACCTGTACGGCGGCTTGATCCTGGGCCGGGGCATCTGCGACAGCTACACCAAGACCTTCCAGTACCTGATGCAAATGAGCGGCATCGACTGCATATACATAAAGGGCAGCAGCGGGCGGGGCGTCCCCCACTCCTGGAACGCCGTCCGCTTGGCGGACGGGTGGTACTATGTGGACACCACCTGGAACGTGAACAAAAAATACCGCCGGGGGGTTTTCCACGATTACCTGTGCGTCTCCGGGGAGGAGATGAGCCGCGAACACGACTGGGACACGGCGCAGTATCCACGGTTGCCCGCAAGCTCCGGCGATACCTACGATTACTACCGGTATCACGGCTACGCCGTGGAGGCCGGATCCCCGGAGGACCTGACCGCACAACTGGCGGAGGCCTTTCTCACCCGGCTGCTGGACACAGAGCCGCCCGGGCAGCTCTCCCCGGTTTTTCTGGAGATCAAGGTGGTGGGGAGCCAACGGGAATACGAGGAGGTCAAGGCCTTTTTTATCAAACACATATTCGATGTATTGATGGCGATGTCGGAGCAAATCGGGGAGGAGAACCTCCCCCTCTATTTGCAGACCGGGGAATCCATCACCTGCAACTTCAACGATACGATGCAGGTGATTCTGTTTTATCCAAAGGTGCGGAGTACGGGCGGCAGATACACAGTTTGATTTCTGGGGGGGAAAATCGATGAAAATTAGTAAGGCGTGCAAGGATCGGCTGAAAAAATTGCAAAAAAAATGGTACGGGCTGGTGGAGGGCGCACGCGCGATGCCCGCGGTGGAGAAGCTCCGGCGGGCGTGGAGAAATGCCACCGGCGCCATCCGCACAAAATTCTTGTCGGCAAAGCGCTGGCAGCAGATAGCCCTTCTGACGGCCTGCGGCGTCCTTGTGCTGTGCGCGCAGGTGGGAATTCTCATCCTCGGCCTGTCGGGGCAGTACAATATCACGGCGGAGGCCGGTTCCTTTTACGGCACCGGGACCTTTGCGCTCCACGGCGTTTCCGGCATGGACGCAGAATACCTGGAGGCCAATCTGTCCATCTCCCCCCAAAAATTCCTTTCCGTCACAAAGCCGGGAGAGGACACGGCCGTGGTCACCGTGAAGGGCTTTCGGGAGGAGCCCTATACCGTCGCGCTGGCCGACTCCGGCGGGGACGCGGTCTTCACGCTGGAGCTGGGGGCCGACACACTGTTTGTGGAGCTGACCTCCCCCTCGAACGCCGGCCGCGTCAGCGATTCCCAGCGGGTTGTGCTCACGTTTTCCCAGACGGTGGACGAGGAGGCGCTGCGCCAAAGCCTTTGGATCGAGCCCGCGGCGTCCATTTCCATCAGGTGCGACGGGAACAACGCCATTATCTACCCCGACCGCTCCTGGGATCCGGGCACCCGGTACACCATCACCCTGGACGAGGAATACGCCCTGGCCCGGGGCAAGCAAAAGCTGAACAAGACCTCCTTTGCCATTCACACGGCGGCGGTTCCGTCCACCCCCTCCCTCAAGGTGCAATTTCACGACCTGAGAAAGCACACCTGGCAGGCGGACGAGTATTTTGAGCTGGAGTTCGCCTGCGAAAACGTGTCCGGCAACCTCCCGGTGATTGTACACACCTGGCGCGTGGACACCATGGAAAAATACATGGAGCAGAGGGAAATCTATGTGGATTATCCTGTGGATCTCTCGGTAATATTGGAAAAGGCGGACAGCAACGCCTATCTGCTCCACAACGACAGCAACACCCTGCGCGTGAAAAACCCCGGCATGGGCGCCTATATCCTGGAGGCTGTGTACGAGAACCCCGTTACCGGGGAAAGCGTCAGCATGCGCGCGGCTGTCATGGTCTCGGATGTCACCGCGTACATACAGACCACCCAGGGACACACGCTGATTTGGCTCAACCGCTACGGGACCGGAACCCCCTTAGCCGGGTACACCGTCTCCTTTGTGGACAAAACCGGGGAACTCTGTTCGGCGGTCACCGACCAGTCCGGCGTGTGCGCGGTGGAGTACGCGGTGGAGGATTACAGGGACCAAACCACCGCCACCGTGCAGATTGCGGAGCCGGAGGGCGAAATCGTCTACGTGGACTCCACAAACGTCCTGGGAGGCTACTCCTACAACCACGACCGGTATTACTCCTACTTTTATCTGGACAGACCGCTGTACAAGCCCACCGATCTCATCAGCTTCTGGGGTTTTGTGAAGCCGTACCACGGCAACAAAAACGAGCTGCCGGATTCGGTGTTTGTCGTCTTTGACCCGGAGGGGCTGAACATGGAGCTGGAGATCCCCCTGGACCCGGCCGGGACCTTCACCGGCGAGATCCCCCTGGAAAAAATTCGCAGCTCCCAGTACCACATCGTCGCCCAGCTGCGCATACCCGAGCTAGCGGAGGAAGCGGAGGAGCCCGGCGAAGAGGCACAGGGCGCGCAGCGGACGGCGGCGGCCGCGGAGACAGCGGCAGAGGCGGAGGAAACCGCCTTTTCCGTGCACCAGCTGGATTCCGCCTATGTGGATGTGAAGGAGTACGAGAAGCCCACCTATGTCATCTCCTCATCGCTGGATCAGGCGTGGTACACCGCGGACCAGCAGATCACCGCCACCATCACCCCCTCCTTCTACGACGGCACCCCCCTGCCCAACTACGACCTGGAGTTTTCTGTCTTCGATTACGACTCCTACAGCTGGGCCTCCCCGCAAATTATCACCACCGATGAGTGGGGCGTTGCCACCGCCACCTTCCCCGCCAACCGGAAGCGCACATCCGCCATGGGCTGGGCGCTGCAAACAAACCGGTATATGGTGCAAATCGCTTCGGACGGCGAAAACATCACCCTTGTGGATGGCTACACCTACTTCCCCTCCAGCATCATGTCCACGGGGGAGCTGACGCAAAACGACGACGGCGCCATGCGCCTGGAGGTGCGGGCCAACCAACTGGATTTTGCCGCCTTGACCGACGAACAGCTGCAAAGCGAGCCCGCCAACCGCCAGGCGCTGTACGACAGCCTAAAGGGCGCGGGCGTGGAGAACGCCGAGGTGGAGGTGGAATTCAACTGGTACCGGTACGGCAAAACCAACTACGCCTACAATCGCTCGGGCACGGTGAAGACAACCGGGACACTGCAAAACGGCGTCCTGGTGCTGGAGGATTTGACCGAGCTGGACGAGGAGGTCAACCAGGACTGGATCATCAGCCGCAGCGTCCACGCCCGCTTCACCATGAGCGACCCCCAGGGCAATACAATCAGCGACAACGCCTCCTATTTCGACCGGGACTGGGAGTACTACCAGAACTATTACGGCGAGGAGGGAACGGTCCAGGGCTATTCCATGGCCGTGTACAACAGCGCCGGGGAGGACGTCACCGGACCGTACTACGCCTATCTCCCCTACAACATGGTGAGCTTCGGCGACGGGGAGTCCTTCCGCATGGAGCTTTGCTACAACGGCGAGCCGGTGGAGAACACGGGCAAGCTGCTCTACACGCTGATTCAGGACGACGTTATCGAGCAGGACATTATCGGCGGCACCACGCTGCAATTTACCCAGCAGATAAAATACGCGGGCTCGGTGAACATTGTGGTGGCCTATTTTGACGGCAGGGACATCTGCGTTGTGCGGGATACCGTCGTCTATTTTGACCAGGAAAGCTCGGTGCTGAAGCTGGAGGTGACCACCGACAAGGAGGCCTACACCCCCGGCGACACCATGAGCCTTCAGGTGCGGGCCACCGACGCGAACGGCAGCGGCGTTGCGGCAAGCGTCTGCGTCGGCGTGGTGGACGAGGCGGTGTTCGCGCTGCGGGAGCAGTACGTCAACGTGCAGAGCTCGCTGTTCGGCGACCTTTACTTCTACAACCACATCGTTAAAAAGTACAGCAGCAAAACCGGTGATTACGACGCCACCGGCGGCGCCGACGAGGGCAAGGGCGACCCGGATTCCCTGGCGTTTTACGATTCCTACCGCAAAAACTTTAAAGATACGGCGGCGTTCCTGCCGCTGCGGACAAATGCCGGCGGCTTTGCGTCGGTGCAGTTCCAGCTGCCGGACAACATCACCTCCTGGCGCATTACGACGGTGGGCGTGGGCGACAACCTCTACGCGGGCCAGTCAAAGGACAACGTCATCTCCAGCCTTCCCTTCTTCATCAGTCCCGTCATTTCCTCAAAATACATCGCCGGGGACGACGTGGCCATGCTGGTGCAGGGGCACGGCACCCTGCTGGATTCGCAGAGCGATATTGATTACGCGGTGCACATCACCGGCAACGACGTGGACCGCACCCTCAACGAGACCGGCAAGGCCTACCAGGCCGCCCAGGTAAACTTCGGCGCGCTGCCCGAGGGGGATTACACAGTGGTGGCCACCGCCCGGTACAGCGGGTATTCCGACACAGTGGAGCTGCCGCTCAGCGTGATACGCAGCAACCTGGAGCTGGTCATCCACAAGGAGCTGGACCTCCAGGGTCCGCTGAATGTGGAGGCTGTGCGGTACCCGGTGGTGATCACCGTGTACGACAAGGAAAACGATCCCTTCTTCAGCAGCCTCAGCTCGCTGTTTGGACACTACTGCATGCAGGCCAGCCAGCGGATGTCCCGCTTTGCGGCCAAGCGCGCGCTGTCCCAGCGCATGGATGCCTCCGACATCCCCGGCTACATCAAGGAGGGCAACGACAGCGCCACCGAGATGCAAAACGAGGACGGCGGCATCGGATACTCCATGGGCGAGAACTCCGATCCCGTCCTCACCGCGCAGCTGGCGTTGGTGGCGCCGGACCAGTACGACCCCGCGCTCATGACCAAATATTTTAACGGTATCCTGGAACTCTCCTACCGCAATCCCATCGAGCGGGCGGCGGCCTACATGGGGCTGGCGGCCTGCGGGGAGCCGGTGGAGGAGGAGATCCTGCGCTTCCTGGGGGAGGAGCCGGAGCTGGAGGTGCAGGCGTACCTGATAGCGGGACTCGGGTGCGTCCAGGGCTCGGAGCAGACGGCGCTGGCGCAATACAACCGGCGGCTGGGGCCCAAGCTGGAGACAAATAAGGCCCACAGCGAAAACGCGGATAAACAGCGGGAAATCGCGGCCATCTGGATAGCGGCCTCGGTGCTGCGCCACGAGGACGCCGACTTCATTTCCCTGTATTTCGCCGAGAACACCTGGCGCATCGGCACCCTGTTTGAGTGCATGATTTACGTGGCCCACTACGACAAGGAGGTAATCCCCCACACGCTGACTTATTCCGTTGGCGGGCAGACCCACAGCGTGGATTTGGGTGTGCGCGGGTCGGTGACGCTAAAGTTTTCCCAAAGTGAATTCCAGAGCCTCGCCTTCCAGGACGTGTCCCCCGATTTAATGGGCGTGGCCTATTATATCGGGGAGCCCTCGGAAATTGACATCCAGCCCTCGGAGAACATGTCCGTGTCCAAGACCATCACCGCGGCGGGCGACGGCGATTACCGCATCTCCATCACCATAAAATTTGATAACAACGCGCCCACGGGGCAATACGACGTCAGCGACTGGATTCCCTCCAGCATGCGGCTGTACAAAATGAACACGCTGCCGGACTACACCGGCTACACCACCGAGGGCCAGAAGATATACTTCAAGGTGTACCGCCACACCGGCAGGGACAGGGTAACCATCACCTATCTGGCGCGCAAGACCTTTGACGCGGCGGCGGTGATGGACAGCACCTACGTCATCCACGGAGACACGGGGGAAAACTGCCAGACGGATCGGTACACGTTGACTAGCTGAGTGGCCGGCCCTGCCGCAAGGGTTTCTTTGCGGCGGGCCGCGGGACTGGTTTTCCCATGCAGGGGGGGAGGGTTTGCCCCTTGTGCCGGGGGGCTGCTGGGCCACAGGGCCGTTTTAATACGGGATAGTGGGTAAAACGTTCATTGTTCACTGTTCACTGTTCACTATTCACTATTCACTGCTCCTTCGCCCCTCATGCCGGGGCGGGCAGTACCTTTTGGACGCCCAAAAGGTACCAAAAACCGCCATGGGGCTTCGCCCCCTGGTACCCCCATGT
>Ga0153939_1000879_pt1 | contig 11837 bp, 10 predicted proteins | sample TSNJ023MetaG_FD_104734 | JGI IMG/M metagenome (GOLD analysis project Ga0153939, IMG submission 104734) | Attine ant fungus gardens microbial communities from New Jersey, USA - TSNJ023 MetaG | ecosystem: Host-associated > Fungi > Mycelium > Unclassified | place: USA: New Jersey, Brendan T. Byrne... | reverse complement strand
TCCAGCCTTTGCGAGGACGATGGCGTTCTGGTGGTAGCAAAGCCCGTAAACAAATCAATTTTTTGGTCGGCATTAAGACTCGCGAAATCAGCCCAAAGCAGACTCAAAAGAATACAGGCCGAAAACAGTAAGCTGAAACAGAAAATCGAGGACATCCGCATCGTTGACCGGGCGAAGTGCATATTGATTTCCTATTTTAATATGAGCGAACAGGAGGCCCATAGATATATTGAAAAGCAGGCTATGGACATGCGGACTGCAAAAAGGGCGATTGCGGAGGGGATATTGAAAACTTATGAGAGCCCACTATGATTTTCTCTATTTGTTCAAACAGTGATTTTTGCAATTTGCTCACCAGCGAAAAAATACATAACTAATGCTGCCCAACGTAAATACGCACCCCAATCTCGTTTTCTGGGGTGCGTATTTACGTTGGGCAGCATTAGTCAAGCCTGCAAATCCCTTCGCAATAATGGGGCTCGCGTTTCATACGATCTTAGTTTACGTATATTCATTGCTGTGAAATCACATGCATTGATTTCGTTTATCTCTGAACAGTTACATTATTATTGCTACATTTTTTTCAACATACATTTATGCGTCTTTGTGTCTTTGTGTCTTTACGCTATTTGCGCAACGTGTAGAAACACCTGTGAGAAAATCGAGGTGGTCAGCAACAAGAAAAGAGCTTGAAGGCTGCAGTATAGCAGTTTCACAGTGTTAAGCAACGTGATTTGTTCTTTTCGCAGAGGCTTTCGATGGAGAAAATAGTTCTGGCATATAAATTGCTAATAAATATTATTAGCAGCCAATATAAAGAAATTACTCAAATGTGTTTTGTCCGCAGAGTCATGGATTTATAAATTATGTATCATTTTATTTTGAAAGGTTGGCGATTATTTTGTTCCTGACGGATGAAGAAAAACGTATGTTGGATGGAGAAATGGGATATGGCGCACAAAAAGGTATGGAACTCAACGTAGGTTTAGGCGAGGCTATGGGCGCAGAGAGGATGGTAAAGGTCGACAGTTGCCATCTGGGCGGACTCTCTATCAGATCTGCCGAGGATGCTGGCTTTGATTTTTACACGGAGTTATCAGACCGCGGAGCCAAATTCAGAATTTGCACCACAACGAACCTTGTTTCCGGCGACCTTGAAAACTGGTCGGTGCTCGGTTTGGCTGCCGATGAGCGCGAGCGTCAGGATAAGCTTATTAACGCATTTGACCGCATGGGCGCTCTTAAGACGATAACCTGTACGCCTTATCTTCAGGGCCATCTGCCGCGTTTTGGCCAGCACTGCTCCTGGATGGAGACATCCGCAATAGCCTTCATAAACAGTATTTTGGGCGCACGGACAAACCGTGAAGGTGGTCCTGCTGCCGTAGCCGCCGGTCTTACCGGCAGAGCTCCCGAATTCGGTCTGCATCTCGACGATAACCGCGTCGGTTCGGTCTTAGTGCATGTAACGATGAAGAAACTGGCAAGCCTATTTGAAGCCGGCAACCTAGGCTACTGGTTTGGCAAGTATTCCGCTCAGGGCAATATAGTGCTAGATGGCATCGATGAATTTATAAATAACGATTATATGGCGCAGCTTTGTGGCTCTGCGGCGACGTCCGGCCCGACGGGCATATTCCACATCGTTGGCATAACGCCTGAGGCCCCTACGCTGGAAGTGGCGTTGGGCGGCAAGAAGCCTGTTCTTGAACTGGAGTACGGCGAAAAGGAGCGTCAGGAGGCAATCGACTACCTGAACATCGGTAAAGGCGACGAGGTGGATTGGGTCTATATGGGTTGCCCTGTGTTGCAGCTCAACGATATCAGAGAGGTCGTTGTAGCTATAGAGGGAAAGAGGGTTCATCCAAATGTTATGTTCTGGATTACTACCTCTTCGTCCACAAAGATGCTTGCTAAGCGCGCCGGATATGTGGAGATTCTTGAAAAAGCCGGCGTTACAGTCGTAGCCGACACCTGCGCATGCCTTTTACCTCTAGCACACCTTCAAAGGATGGGAAAGAAGGGTATCCATTCAGTAGTCACAAACTCTACAAAACAGGCTCATCTAATCCCAGGATGCTGCTATATGGAACCTCACTACGGCGATCTTGATAAATGCATTGAAGCTGCTGTGACAGGAAAGTGGAGGTAATCTGAAATGGATGAAGTAATTACTATTAATGGCAAAATTATATCAAAGGGCAGCGCTAAGGGCTCAGCGCTTGTGTGCCCCGTCAGCGTCTCTTTCTACGGAGGAATCAACTGCGATACTGCTCTGGTCACAGATATACATAGCCCAATGTACAATGAAAACGTTACCGGCAAGATCATGGTATTCCCCACAGGCAAAAGTTCAACCGGTACTTCGTGGATACTGTACACGATGGGTAACAGGGGCACAGCTCCTGCGGCTATAATCAACACTGAACTCGACCCGATACTGGTCATGGGAGCAATCTGTGGCAATGTCCCAATGGTTCATGTTACCGAGGTCAATCCCATGGAAGTCATCTCTCCCGGCGATTTGGTGGAAATCAATGGAGAAAGCGGTGTTATCACAATCACAAAGAAATAAGTCCTACAATATAGCTCCAATACAAATGAAGGAATGGAGTGAACCTATGTGAATCAAATTGTAAAGAAAAAACGTCTCAACGATTCAGTTACTCTAATGGAAATCCTTGCGCCGCCAGTAGCTAGGAAAGCCCGCCCAGGGCAGTTTGTAATACTTCGCATCGACGAGAAGGGCGAACGCATTCCTCTTACAGTAGCGGACTATGACCGGGAGTGCGGTACCATCACCATTATATTTCAAAAGGTGGGAGCCAGTACATACCGTCTGGATACCCTAGACGAAGGGGATGTGCTGCTGGATTTTGTTGGCCCCTTGGGAACTCCCAGCGACCTTGCGGGCAAGGAAGGCAAAAAAATTGCTGTTATCGGTGGCGGACTCGGCATAGCCATCGCTTACCCACAGGCCAAAGCTCTCCACCAACTAAGAGCGGATGTTGATATCATCGTTGGTTTCCGCTTCTCCTCCCTGTTCATTCTGATGGACGAACTGAAGGATGCCTGCAACAACCTATATGTTATAACCGACGACGGTTCCAACGGACACAAGGGTTTCGTCACCAAGGTGTTGGATGAACAACTTAAAGCAGGTGTGAAGTACGACGAAGTCATTGCTATAGGTCCGCTATCCATGATGAAGAGCGTCTGCAGCATTACCAAAGAGTATGACATACCGACCATCGTTTCCATGAACTCCATTATGATCGACGGCACGGGGATGTGCGGCGGCTGCCGTCTCACCGTTGGCGGTGAGACCAAATTCGCCTGTGTGGACGGTCCCGACTTTGACGGACATCTGGTGGACTTTGAGGAGGCCATCTCCCGAAGTCGGATGTATAGAAAAGAAGAAGCGGAATCTATGGAGCGGCACAATTGCCTTCTGACAGGGGGGGTGCGGTAATGGCGAATATGAATGTGAAAAAGAACCCGATGCCGGAGCAGGCACCGGAAATACGCAGCAAAAACTATAAGGAAGTGGCTCTGGGATATACACCTGAAATGGCCATAGACGAGGCAAAACGATGCCTTGGCTGCAAGAACAAGCCCTGCGTGGCGGGATGCCCCGTCAATGTACGCATTCCTGAGTTTGTTCAGCTCGTAGCGGCGGGACGGTTTATCCAGGCTGCCGCAGTGGTAAAGGACACCAACAGCCTGCCGGCTATATGCGGCCGTGTATGCCCTCAGGAAAGTCAGTGTGAACAACTTTGTGTGCGCGGAATAAAGGGCGAACCCGTCGCCATAGGCCGTTTGGAACGCTTTGTCGCAGACTATGCTATGGAAAATGGCGAGGATTCCCAGCCTCTGGCACCGCCTAACGGCCATAGAATAGCAGTGATAGGCAGCGGCCCCGCCGGGCTCACCTGTGCTGGAGATCTGGCAAAGAGAGGATACGATGTGACTGTGTTCGAGGCGCTGCACGTGGCTGGCGGAGTGCTGGTGTATGGAATACCGGAGTTCAGGCTGCCAAAGGCACTGGTACGTGCGGAGATAGCTACGGTTGAAGCGCTGGGTGTGAAGATAGTGCCGAACATAGTCATCGGCAAGAGTATTACGTTGGATGAACTGATGGAGGAGGAAGGCTTTCAGGCCGTGTTCGTTGGTTCCGGCGCTGGCCTGCCCAACTTTCAAAAGATTCCCGGGGAAAACCTTCTTGGTGTCTATTCCGCCAACGAGTTCCTTACCCGGATCAATCTTATGAAAGCATACACCTTCCCGGAGGTAGATACACCGGTACAGGTGAGCAATAACGTCGCTGTCATTGGCGGAGGCAACGTGGCCATGGATGCAGCCAGGTGTGCCAAGAGGCTGGGCGCTGAGAACGTGACCATCGTCTACCGCCGCAGCGAGGTTGAGATGCCTGCCAGGATAGAGGAGATCCATCACGCTAAGGATGAGGGAATTATATTTAGGATTCTGTGCAACCCCACAAGAATCTATGGGGATGATGACGGCCGTGTCACCAGTATGGAGTGCGTTGAAATGGAGTTGGGCGAGCCCGACGCCAGTGGACGCAGACGCCCTGTGGTCAAGAAAGGCAGCGAATTTATTCTGGATGTGGGCACCGTGGTAGTGTCCATCGGCAACTCGCCCAACCCCCTCATCAAGAACACCACCCTGGGCCTTGACACTGAAAAGTGGGGCGGAATAATCGTTGACGAGGGAACTGGTGCCACCAGCCGTCCCGGTGTTTACGCCGGCGGAGATACAGTCACTGGTGCCGCCACCGTAATATTGGCAATGGGGGCCGGCAAAAAAGCTGCTGCCGCCATGGACGAATATATGAAAAATAGGAGTCTCTGATATTGTTATTGGGGAACACCCCAAATTATTAAGGAGGGAATTAATTATGGAGGACATCTATGCACAGTACAAGGGAAAAGCGAGAGCGACCCTGATCGCCGCAATGGTCATCAACATTGCGGTCGGTATCCAGTTCATGTGGAGCATGCTTGGCAAGCAGATGATGTCAGAGTATGGCTTCACCGCGCAGCAGGCAACACTGCCTTACACACTGACCGCAGTGGTGGCTGCACTCTGGGCGTTAGTCGCCGGACGTATCGGTGATTTTTGGAAGCCGAAATACGGCACTATGCTGAGCGGACTGCTCATGGGCTCTGGCCTTATCATTGCCGGCCGTACAAGATCCCTAGCAATGATTGTAATATTTGCAGGCGCCTTTTTTGGCATGGCTTCCACATCGTCATCATCTAATACCACCCCCACTGCTATGAAATGGTTTCCCCTCAAGCAAAAAGGCATGGTTTCCGGCGCTTGCAACTGTTTCATCGCCATAACGTCGTTAGTATTTTCCCCGCTGATTTACTACCTGCTAGGAAAGTACGGCACTGGCACAACCTTTACCATCATGGGCGTTGCTGTTCTGATCTTTGTTCTGGGTTTCTCTCAACTCCTGTTCACCCCGCCTAAGGAACTCATTGACTACGCTGTCATAGAAAGCTCCCAGATGGCGGAGAAGGATGCCAACAAGAAGATATGGTATCCCAATATGTTGCCTAAGCAGGTCGCCAAGACGGCGGATGTATGGAAGCTATGGGGTATGTACGGACTGGGCATGATCACCGGTCAGATACTTATTTCCCAGGCAGCCAACATAATATCCACCGAAACCGGCATGACCAATACATCCATCATCGTCATGGGTATGGCGTTCGGGCAGCTCTGCGGCAGATTCATCGCACCTACACTGTCTGATAAACTCTCCACCTTCAAGGTGTATAAGATCGTATACGGCATACAAATAGTAAACATGCTCTTCTTCTTCTTCGTATACCGTTCCGCCGCAGCCATGATCGTCGGCGCAATCATTATCGGTGTTTGCCACGGTTCCTGCGTTCCCACCATGTGGGCCATGATTACAGCTATTTACGGCAAGAAATCCATGGGCAGCATATTCGGCATCGTCACTACAATAATTGCACTGACAGGGATCGTCGGGCCTCAGTCCGCAGCTAGAATATTTGATACTACCGGCAGCTATCACTGGGTGTTTATGATGTGTGCCTGCTTCTCGATTGGCGGACTCATCATTGCTATGACCCAGAAGCCTCCAAGGGAAGCCGCTGATGCCACAGGTTCACAGGTCACCGCTTAGTAGTTCTTAAATCAATCGTAAAGGAGTATGTGATCAAATGTTCGATGTATCTGGAAAAGTAGTCATTGTTACAGGAGGTAATAAAGGAATCGGCGAAGGGATTGCCAAGGGTTTTGCCAAAGCCGGCTCACTGGTTGCAATTTGGGGCAGAAACCATGACGATAACATGAAAGTAGCCAACGAGATCATTGCCGACGGCGGGAAAGCCGTCCCATTTAAGTGCGACGTTTCCAGCGAGGAAAGCGTTGCGGCATCCACCAAGGCCACCCTGGAAGCATTTAATGGCAGAATCGACGTACTTATCAATAACGCAGGACTGACCCAAGACGCCAATCTGATCTGGAACATGCCGCTGGAAGCTTGGCAGAAAACGCTTACCGTTGACCTGACCGGCCTCTTTATCTGCTCCAAGGCTGTCATCCCCACTATGAAGGATCAGAGATATGGCAGAATAATCAATATTTCTTCTATCGTCGGCAAGAGAATAACTCATCTTTCCGGTATCCATTACACCTCTGCGAAGGCCGGCTCTCTAGGCTTTAACCGCCATCTGGCTTGTGAGGTCGGCGCCTACGGCATTACTGTAAACGCCGTGTGCCCCGGCAATGTTGAGACCGCCTGGACAGCCAAACTGTGGTCACCTGAGGAAAGAAAACGCAGATACAGTGCAGTTCCCGTCGGCCGTCTGGCAACTCCGGAGGACAATTTCCTTGCATGCCTGTTCTTTGCTTCCGATGAGGCCTCCATCTTCAATGCACAGGCTCTGGATGTGGACGGTGGTTCTCTTATCAACTGGTACGATAATGAAACCTATCACAGGCTGATGGGCGAGCCCCTTCCCGAAGATTTACTTTGAGTCAAAAATGAAACACGAACCTAAGGAGGTAAAAATATGAACAAATTTAAAAATTTGTTTGAGCCAGCTAAACTGAACGGTTTGCAGTTACCCAATAAGATCATAATGCCTGCCATGAGTACTGATTTCTCTCTTTCTAACGGTGCCGTTACACAGCGTATGATCGATTATTATACTGCCAGAGCCGCGGGGGGCGTCGGCCTTATAATTGTTGAAATCGCATATGTGAATTTCCGCAGCAAGGGGCATCTACATATGCTGTCCATTGACAAGGATAGCTTGGTTCCCGGCCTGAAAAAGATGACAGATTCGGTTCATGCCGTGGGCGGAAAAATCGGCCTGCAAATATCCCACCATGGGCGCCGGGCAAAATCAACAGTCATAAACGCTATGCCTGTTTCATCCTCCACCGTTCCGGCTCTTGGCATGGAAGTCCCACGAGCATTGAGCATTCCAGAGATACAAGAGGTCGTTGAAGATTTTGGCCAAGCCGCGCGCCGCGCAAAGGAAGCCGGATTTGACGCCCTTGAAGTACATATGGCGCATGGATATCTGGTTGACCAGTTCCTTTCTCCTTATATCAATAAGCGCACTGATGAATATGGTAAAACCACTGAAGGCCGTGCCAAATTTGCCGTTGAGATCGTACAGAGAATTCGCAAGGAAGTCGGACCCGCATTCCCTATTCTGGTCAAGCTTTGCGCTTCAGAATTTGTGCCGGGAGGTATTACTGTAGACCTGTGTAAAGAATACGTGGGTCTGCTGGAAAAGGCCGGCATCGACGGCGTGGTCGTCAGCGGAGGAATTTTGGAGACCGCCGAATATATCATCCCGCCTATGGCTATGCCAAGAGGCTTGAACGTGGAGCGAACCCGTGCTATCAAGGCTGGCGCCAAAGTCCCGATCATCGCGGTTGGGCGTATCAACAACCCTGAACTGGCAGAGGAAATATTGGAAAATGGTGACGCGGACTTTATTGCCATGGGTCGTTCTTTAATTGCCGATCCCGAACTTCCTAACAAGGCAAGGGAAATGCGCCTGGACGAAATCAGACCCTGCATTTCCTGCAACCAGGCCTGCGCCGGCCGTACCTGGACAAACACGGATCTCGGTTGCCTTGCCAACCCGGTTACGGGCCGGGAAACACAGGTTGATCTCTCTGTCACCAGTGACCCGAAAAATATAATGATTATTGGAGGGGGGCCTGCCGGATTGACAGCAGCCGGTTATGCTGCCAAGAAGGGGCACAACGTAACCCTTTATGAGGCAGGAGACAAACTGGGAGGCAAACTGGTGCTTGCCGCTATCCCCCCTTTCAAAAGTGAGATTACTAGACTGGTGGATTTCCTTGATCACGATGTTCGCGAAAGCGGCGTAAAAATCGTTACCAATCATAAGGTGGTCGCCGGGGATATAGCGAAAAACAAGCCCGACGTAGTGATCATGGCAACCGGTTCCGTTCCTCTGGTTTTGAATATCCCTGGAGTAGAGCGATGTATCTCCGCAGAGGACTGCCTGACCGGCAGGGTAAAGGTTTCCGGTCCCTGCGTTATTATCGGAGGCGGAGATGTGGGATGCGAGACTGCTCATTTCCTGGCAGAACAGGGCGTAGAAGTTACCATACTTGAGATGCTCGACGAATTTGCCCGTGAGTTAGAGAGACGGCAGCGCAAGCTACAGCTGCAGATACTGACTGAACTGGGCGTACAAATGTACGCTTATGCAAAGGTCACCGCTATCAAGGATGGTGTCGTCGAGCTTGACAGGAGAGGGCTGAACGAAAAAATAACCGGCGTCAAGGAAGTTGTTATGGCTGCGGGATACAGAAATAACGCTCAACCCGAACTCAATGCGGTTTGTGAAAAAATGGGGATTCCGATATATACGATCGGTGACTCCCTGAAGGCTCGGGATGCATTGACCGCTACACACGAGGGCCTTGACTGTGTAATGGCCCTATAATATGAAATTTTATAATTTAACTTTGAATTGAAAAATAGAAAAATAGCACTTAGTATAACAACATGGAAAGGTTGGTGGTATTTATGTTCTTGACAGATGAACAAAAATTTATGTTAGAGGGAAAAATGGGATACCCCGCACAGCTGGGCATGGAAATCAATGTTGCTTTGGGCGAAGCTTTCGATGCAGAAAAGATGGTCAGGATCACAGGCGCACACCTTGGCGGTATCTCTATCAGGTCTGCGGAGTCGGCCATCATGAGGTTCGTTCACGAATTGGCTGACAAGGGCGGAAAGTTTAAAGTCTTTACCACAACAAATATTATTTGTGGAGACTTAAATCAGTGGGATAAGCTGGGAATGCTGCCGGATGACAGAATCCAGCAGGAGGGTATGATGGAGGCCATCACCCGCATGGGAGCCACGATTATGAATACCTGTACCCCTTACAATCTGGGGCATGTCCCTCGCTTTGGCGAACATGTGGCTTGGATGGAATCCTCCGCCATCATTTACCTTAACTCCGTTTTAGGCGCCTGCACCAACCGCGAAGGCCAGCCCAGCGCCATAGCGGCCGCCCTCACCGGGTGTGTGCCTGAGTACGGCTTCCATCTTAAGGAGAATCGCCATGGCTCTATCGTTATCAATGTCACCTGCCCCCTCAAAGAAACCTTCGACTTCAGCACCTTGGGATACTTTGCCGGCAGAGATGCCGCCCGCAAAGGCATCGTCGTATTCGCCGGGATAGACTGGGCTACCAACGACGACCTCAAGCATCTGGGCGCAGCTATGGCCACTTCCGGCTGCACAGCCATGTATCATATCGTCGGAGTCACCCCGGAAGCTCCCACCCTGGAGGCAGCATTGAACAGCACGGCACCTGAGCTGGAGCTGGAGTATGGCGAAAAAGAGAAAAAGGAGACCGAGGAATTTCTCAATCGTGATAAAACCACCAATCTTGACTGGATACAGATAGGTTGTCCCCATGCATCCATACAGGAGTTGGAGCAGGTAGCCGCGGCCTTGAAGGGTAAGAAGGTCAACCCTAAGATTTCAATGTGGATAAATACTCCTCAGCCGATTATCATGATGGCTGAACGCCTAGGTTATGCCGATACCATTACCGAGGCAGGCGCCATATTGGTAGCGGACACTTGTCCTATCAACATGACTATTCCTTATCTTCAGAAGACTGGTTTTCACAGCGTTGCCACCAATTCTGCCAAGCAGTGCTTCTATATCCCTGGAATGTGCTGTGGAATGACAACTCACTATGGAAATATTGAAAAATTGGTCGACGCGGCCGTTAACGGAGAATGGAGGTAGTCAGAATGTTGAAAACAATTACATTGCACGGAAAAAAACTTGTTGGTGGCAAGGCCAAGGGTGAAGCGCTTGTTTGCCCTGAACCTATCGCATTTTATGGTGGAATTGACCCGGATACCGGTGTCGGAGTCGAACCCAATCATGCCCTGGAGGGAATTTGTGTAACTGGCAAAATCCTTGTCTACCCCACCGGCAAAGGTTCTACCGCCAATTGCAATTATCTTTATGATATGAGTTTCAAGAAAACCGCCCCTGCAGCTCTGATCATGGTAGAGCCCGATCCCATACAGATAGTCGGCTCCATTATGGGAAAAATACCTGTTATCTCCTCTAAGGAAAATCCTGTGGAGACTATCTCAACAGGTGATTTCGTAGAGGTGGATTCCGATAATGGTACAATTACCGTCACCAAAAAATAGCTGTTAGAAGACTTTTCAATAAAAAAAGAAAGAAGGTTTGTAATTATGCGTAACTATCCACCTTGTGAATTTGACGATGATCCAGCGGGAAAACTTGCTGAATTTGCAGCTAATATAAAATATGAGGATCTGTCCCCGGAAATGATCGATCGCGTAAAGATGGCTCTTTTGGACACGGTGGCTATAATGGTTGGCGGAAGCGGTCGTCCCAGTTCAGTAGCCACTGCCGATTATGCCAAACGTTGGGAGAGCCAAACGGGTGACGGACGGGTCATGGTATATGGTTACAAGTGCCCGGCGCCTATTGCAGCGGTTCCCAACGGTGCTTTCGGTCGTGCTCTCGACTACGGTGATTGTGGTATTGTTGGAGGACATCTGTCTGAACACATAGTCCCCACTCTGCTGAGCGCCATGAACCTTGGCGACAAGCCGTTTACAGGCAAAGACTTCATTCTTGCCTATTGCGCGGGCGCCGAATGGGGCAACCGCCACCATGGGGCCTATAACTTCCACCATCATACTACGGAAATGCCTGCTGAGATGGGCTGGGTGCAGTCCACAGCCGCCCTGGCTAAACTCATGGGTCTTAACAAAGAGCAGTATTGGAATGCCATGGGTCTGTCCTTCACTGCCAGCAGCATGAGCACCAACCAAAAGAACAACGAAGGTACAGAGGGCGCCCGCATATCTCACAGCTTTATTTCCACCACAGGCATTATATCATGTATGCTAGCAAAGGCTGGCATGTCCGGTGTGCACTCCATCTATTTCGGCGAGGCCGCCGTGATGCGGCACGTGCTTTGGGACGACGTGTTCCCTGAATATCTTACTGATGGGCTTGGGACGCGCTGGACCTGGAATGAGGACAACATGCTCACCATCAAGCCCTATGCCTCATGCAAATTTACCCATTCTTGCATCTACTGTGCTGTCAAACTCCGGGAGTTACATAATATCAATTGTGCCGACGTAGCGGACATCCACTGTATCGTTTCGCCCAGTGCTGGGCCGGTCATCTATCCGTCTCGGTGGCATCCAACATCTTTGGGCGATGCCATGTACGGCCTCCCGTACACCGTCACCCAGGCGCT
>Ga0153939_1000878_pt1 | contig 11849 bp, 6 predicted proteins | sample TSNJ023MetaG_FD_104734 | JGI IMG/M metagenome (GOLD analysis project Ga0153939, IMG submission 104734) | Attine ant fungus gardens microbial communities from New Jersey, USA - TSNJ023 MetaG | ecosystem: Host-associated > Fungi > Mycelium > Unclassified | place: USA: New Jersey, Brendan T. Byrne... | reverse complement strand
TCCTTCAAATTCCATTTGTGGATCCTAACCATAGTTTGTCTTAAAGAGAGATACTTTCATAGCCAAATGAATTTTGTTGTTATATATAAATTTAGCAGTTTCCAGCCAGTCTGGCCACTGCTCCTGTCTGTGATCAATAAAGACCCTTAGATATTGTTCTAGCTCTTGATTGATCCTTTCTGTTTGCCTATCTATTTAAGAATAATAGGCTATTGATAGCTTTGTCTGGATCTCTAACAGCTTGTTTAATTCTTTCATTATTTCTACCATAAACTGCACCCCTCTGTCTGATATGATGCTTTCCAGAAAACCATGCAATTTCCAAACATGATCTCTAAATAACCTAGCAAGCCCTATTGCTAATGTTTTTTCTATAGTTACTATAAAGTGTACCATTTTACTGAAACGATCACAGACTACTAGAATTGTATTATAGCCCTGAGCCAAAGGTAGTTTGGTAATGAAGTCTGCTGAAATATAACTCCATGGTTTCTCTGGGATTATATTGGGTATCAGTTTTCCTACTGGAGCTTTACTTCTATTCTTGCAATGTTGACAAGCATCGTATTCATTCATATATTTTCTGACTTTCTTCATGACTTCTGGCCACAAATAGTTCTTCATCACTAGTTCTGTTGTTTTCTACCTCCCACCATATTCTCCTACTGGTATATTGTAATATAGCCATATTACCTCCTCCCTCAATTCCTTCTCTGGTACATAGATTCATCCTTTTTTCATAACTACTCCTTCCTCTATTGTCCATTCTTCATCTCTTAACATTTTCATTTCTACCCTCTTTAGTTCCTCCATTACTTTAACCACTCTTTCATCCCCTTTCTGTGCTTTTCTAATTCTATTTCATAGATCGTTTTCTTTTACTAGTATTTCTGTCCTTTTTATCCATCCTGGTTTTATTAGCATTTGGTCTTTATTGTTGTTTTTTACACCCTCCTGTCAATCCAGTCTTCTATTCAGCCCATCTGCTTTTCCTATACTTTTTTCTAGAATATGCTTCAAGATAAAGTCAAATTGTGATAGATATAATATCCATCTGGCTTATCTTTGGTTTAACTTCTGGCTAGTCATGAAATATTAGAGGTTTTTGTGATCTGTCCAGATTTTGAACTTTACTTTTGCTCCTTCTAGATAGTACCTCCACACTTCTAAGCATTAAATTACTACTAGCATCTCTTTGTCATAGATTTTGTAATTTCACTCAGTTGTATTTAGTGACTTTGAGATAAAGACAACTGGTCTCCATTTTTCATTTCTACACTTTACTGACAGTACTCCCCCTGTTGCATAATCTGAGATATCCATCTTTACTCTTATTTTCTTATCTAAGTCAAAGATGGCTAAGACTGGTTTGGTTGTGAATACTTTCTTTAGTCATTTGAACACCTCCTGTTTTTTTCTCCACCTCCACTTCTCTTTCTTTCTAACTAGTAAATGTAATAGAGCTGCAATTCTAGCAAAGTCCTTGATGAATTGTCTATAGTAATTGGCAAGTTCTAGAAACTTTTATACTTCCTTTACATTCTTTGAAGCTGGCCAGTTCAGAACTCTATCTACTTTCTTCTTCTGCATTTCTACTTCTCGAGGTCCAATTACTACCTCTAGGAATTCTACCTCTTTAACTTTCCACCAATATTTTTCTGGTTTAACAAACAAATCATTCTCCTTCAGTCTTTTCAACACTTCCTCAACCAATTTGTCATACCCTTCCTCAGTATCTATAGCAACTATTATATTATCAATGAATATTGCTATATTTTCTTGATTGATTATATCTTGGAATAGATTATTCATCATGGTTTAGAAAGTAGCTGGGGAATTTGTCAGTCCAAAGTACATAATTGTTAGTTTATATACTCCAATGTACATTATATATATTATGAATACTACTTTCTACTTATTGCCTTTCTTGATCCTCATGTTGTTGTATCTCCATCTAAGATCAAGTTTCATGAACACCTTCTTTTCTATTCCATCTAGGATATCTATAATTAGGGGTAAGGGATATCCATTCTTTACTGTTTACTGGTTTATATGACAATAGTCTTGTACCATTCTCCTCTTACTATCCTTTTTTGCTAAAAAAATAGACTGGTGAGGTCTGTGGCAATTTTGATGGCCAAATGTATCTCTTTTGTAGTTGGTCCTCTACAAATGCTTATACCTTTTTTCTTTTCTTTCTTAACAGCAAATATACTTTCTTTTTCTCTGGTACAAATCCTTCTTTCAACTCTATTGCATGGTCTGATAGCTTCCTGGTAGACATTCTTTTCAATTTTTCTTTCCCAAATACTTTCTTTTACCTCCAGAATCTCCTAGGTACTAATTCCTCTACTGTTTTTCTTTCTTCTATCTTTCTCACCTGTCTCTTCTCCTATGTTTTCTGCTTTCTCTTTTCATATATTAGTTGATACCACATCATTTTCACTTTTTCTTTCTCCCAGTCAATTTCTAGGTTATGGGTAGCTAACTATAGTATACCCAATATTATCTCTATTTTTCCCAGATTGCATACATCTATTTATGCTCTCTCAACATGTTCTTTAAGGAATATATTGTACTCTACCTAATGAGTGATTGCTTCTCCTACATTTACAGTCCCATCTATGTTTCATACTAGCAGAGGATTTTTTAATCTTTCTAACTTAAATCCCTTCTATTTTGTGAACTTCATGTCCATAAATAGATCTGTTGCTCTACTATCCAACAGTGCTTTTACTGCTACCCCTTATGATTCTCCAATTTTTCCAATCCTACTTTCATATATACTTCTCTTAGTAGCTAGAATGTATGCTGTATATCTCTTACTCCCTCAGTGTTGCTTTGACAAGAACTTTTATTTCCCAGCTTTTCTAGATGTAATACACTGTACATATTTGAGAAGGCCAGCCAGGAGCTTACTGTTATCTATTGTCTTTTGCCAACTCTTGTGGCATCTCTACTACTCTCCCCTTTCTTTGCCAATAGTTTTTGGCTATATGGCCCCACTTTCCACATACATAGCATGTTCTGTCTCCTTCTCTTCCTCTATCAACATCTATTGCATTGGAGTCTCTTCCTAGCCCCTGTTCTCCTCAGTTGTTCTATAGTCCTCCTCTAAAGTTCTGATCCCCTACTCTCTACACAATCTGATCTCCTCTTCCTCCATATGATTCTCCTCCAAAACCTCCCCTAGACTGCACATTTTCCTATAGATACACTGCATTCCTCCCTAACATCCTTTCTTCTGCTCTACTCTACCTTTGGTTTTTATCCAACCTCACTGCTCTTTCTTGCCATTTTTCTATTATACTGGGAGGGCTTTCTACCTCTGCTAGCTTTTTCCTAAGTGCTCTACTTAGCCTCTGTTTAAACTCTTCAATAAGAGGTCATTCCTCATAACCACTTCCTTATGCCACCTTCTTGAATTTCTGGACATACTTGTCACAGGTTCTTCCTCCTTGCTCAATAGTTTTACTAAGAACTATACATATTTTATATAGTCCTTTCTATGCTATTTATATCTTCACTGCATTGTATTCTTGGATATTTTCCATTAAGTTGATAAATACATGAAAAATAGTTTTCTTTTTGGGAGTCATCTCATAACACAAAGGATAAAAAAAAGCATGATGATATAGTAGAGGAAATTCTGAGGAGAATAGAAGCAAATGATCTATATCTAAAACCAGAGAAATATATATGGAAAGTTAAAGAGATCAACTTTCTAAAACTAGTAATAGAGGTAGATAGAATAAAGATGCAGAAAAAAAAGGTGTTGGGAGTTCTAGAACAGCCAAGGCCTAAGACAGTTAAAGATGTGTAGAAGTTTTTAGGATTAGCAAATTACTATAGGCAATTTGTGAAAGATTTTGCCAGAATAGCTAAACTACTATATAGAAACTTCTGGTGGCCAGGGATGACAAAAGAAGTCAAAAAGTATATAGAAGAATATAATACCTACCAAAAAAACAAGGCCTGACTTAGAAACTCCTGACCCTGACTAACAGAACTATAGGATTAGGAACGTCTTAGTAGTAGAAGTATATATTGTTAAAAGTACACCCTAGGAGCCTTATCCTAATCTCTGAGAATTCTCTTGGAGGTAAGTTATAACTTATTTAAGAGTGTAATATTACTAAGAATTCTCCTGGAGTCCACTTTACTCTGGTCACTCTTATAGCAGATTAGGATCTTCTCAATAGAGCCTTGGAAGAACATAGTAGATAGCCTTCCTTCAGATGCCCTTTACCACTCTCAACTGATCCTCTGGAATACTCCACTCTGGGCAAATGTCACATGCAAATACCCTCTAGACCATTGCTGATGCTCTGGCCTATCTGCAGCACCATCTGCACAAAGTTACTAAGTAACAGAATAGCTTGGAGACAAATATCAACAACATTCTTGCTGCTCTAACTACCCAACTACAACAACTTACACAGCTAGTTTCCAATACTCAACCCTCTCCTCTAGCAGTGGCATCCTTTCTACCATTCATACCAACAACTTTGTTATCAATAGACAGTGAATGTTCTTAGTGATTACCCTAGGTGGATGTTTAAGAAGAACTCGATGGAGTTCTTCGTTGGATTGGACTACTACTTATACTATTTTACAGTGGCTGTACTACTACTAGTCTACGATCACATGTTCTTCTAGAATGTTCTATGATCACTTGATCTTGTTATATGATTTGGTTACCTAAGTTCCCACACTATTTATACCTTGACCCCATTGTATGACTTGAGATTTTGGATTAAGTATTTAAATGCATGGGAGACTGTTTTCTTCTTGGGGCTCTCATAACAAACTTGTCACAAACTTTATTCAGACCATAACTCCAGGAATACTTGACTGATTTCAATGATCTAAGTGGTCACCGAAAGCCCTTAAGAAGACCTTTTGAATGGTACCAAAAATGTCTCAAAGCAATCAGTATTCACTGAGTTATCAGCAGATCAGTCTGTAATCACCAAGTTACCAGACACTAAATTGCCGATATCTCAGGAACTGCTTAATGTAATCGTCTGCTTCAATGACCATTGTGAAGCTCTCTTCAATGCGCTTCTTTCAGCTATAAATAGATCCCGAGATGATAAGATCCCATGGAGATACAAGGTCCTTAATGTTTGTACATAACATTGATCTTTACCTATAGATTATCATCTGTCCTTGAATAGAACAAAGAACTGCCCTAAAATGGTTAGGTTATCTCTATTTCAAGAACAATAGCACTCCTATATATAGAACAATAGGTAGTGATTATGTGGTAGGCTGTTCTGGTACACAGACCACCACAATCATGTATTTAAGAACTGTATGTCTGAGAATAAACCTCAGACTTAACAACATCTTTTGCTTCTTGTCTAACTTTGCTTTTTTGAACACTTTGATTATCAAATCAAGCAATCACAAATCAGTAAGTGGCCATTTGTGATACAACTTCTGTTCTGACAGCCTCTTGCTTGTACATACACCCTAAACTCTTGTCTCCCCTAGACTTTCATAAAAACCAGAGTGCCAGCTGAGCCTTTTTCAACTCCTGTGCCCTCTATATTTGCCTGGCTCCAAAGCAGTTCACCTGCAAAGAGGAAAAGGTACTCTAGGTCCTTATATTCTTCAAGGGAGGTCGTACTACCAAGTAATCCAAGAACCTCTTTAAACAGAAAGCAGATACCGGTATCTTTTCCCTTCAAACCTGAGGCAACTTTAACCAACAATTCTAGACCTAGTTTTTCCCAGTCAATGCAGAAGCAGATGCTATCAACTCTCCAGAGGGATTGTTCTACCACCAAGAGAGTCAGACAGTAGACAATTACCTAGATGGCTTCTAGACCTTAGTCTTCAATGCTAGGTATACAGACCTCCAGACCTTAGTGGTAAAATTCAAATACAGACTCAGAGTGAATATCCAGAGCCAGATTGCTACTATGTCCTATAAAAAACCTACTAATACAGACCTGGAGACCTGGTATTGAGTAACTTAAAGGATTGACCAAGCTTGGCTAGCCAATAAGGTCTCCTAGTCTTTGCAATACTCAGTACCACCCCTTCCCTTTAGATTTTCTGCCCCTTATCCAGCTCCACTTACTATAGTTCAAATCTCTCCAGCCCTCTCCAAATCTGCTCCCTCCAGACCTCTACCTCTGTTTCTGCCCTAATCTCTCAGAGTTCCTATAGATGTTGGCATAGTATAAAAGACCAGACCACTCCCTTTATGCAACTACTACTACTGTGGAGAAAACAGACACCTCATAAAAGACTGTTCATATTGTCTTAACATATGACAGCTCATGGTGGAGCAAAGGGAAGAGTTGATTGAAGATCTAATGGCTTTCAAGAATGTGGTTACAGCAGAAGAATCAAAGCCTCCAGTAGAGAATTTTGTATAAAGTAGCTGGCAAAATATGTGCCTTAGTTGCTCCCAGTAAATAGGTTCACTATACTCAAAATAGAAGATGTTAATATAAGTAACAACAAATCCAAAGATGTATACCCCTTTACTCCAGCCAACTACTCCATACCCCAGAAACTAAAGTAGAAAAGACGACTGCCTAAAGAGTTCTCTACAAATGCCCTTGATGTATGTAGAATGTCCCTAGTCCTTACTGTGGAACTTAGTACAACCAATACCAGTAAACTCTACTCCATCAATATACTTCTAGACTGTAGAACCACTGGAAGCTTTATTAATTGTGACTTTGTCTGCTTAAAGAGAATCAATACTCAGACTATTTTCTATTCCATACTAGTCTTTAACATTGATGGTTCTCCCAACAAAGCTGGCCAGATATTGGAAGTGATAGATGTAGTCTTCTGCTATTGGACTTACTTAGAATGAATACTTCTGGCCATCTCTAGTCTAGGGAAGCAGAAACTAATCCTTGACTACACTTGGCTCAAGGATCACAACCCCAAAGTTGACTGGAAGAAAGAAGAAGTCTATATGATGTAATACCTGCCTTGATGTGAAGGATGTCATACCCTTTAGAGAGAACAGACCTTAAAGAAGAAACAAGAGGTCTAAGCTTTGCAGCACTATTAGACTGGACTCCTTTCTCTTCTAGATGAAGAGAAGGAAGATATTACTAGGCTACTTCCAGAGCCTTCCAAAGAAGTAATATAAGCCTTGACCACTATCTTTCAATAGTTAGTAGAAGGAGCATAATAGAATATAGAGATACAAGTAACCTCTGCTCTTCTGCTCTCTTATGCTAGAGATTTTGAATCTGTATTTGCCAAGGATGATTTTGATGTCTTACCAAAACACTGCTACTGGGACCATGTAATAGAGCTTATTTTGGGTTCCAAGTCCAAGTCTACAATAGGTCTATCCCCTCTCCTCTATCAAACAAAAGAAGTTAGATGTCTTCCTATAGGAAAACCTATGCACTAGATAAATACACCCATTCAAATCACCTATAGCTACTCTAATGTTCTTTATCAAAAAGAAGAACGGTTCTCTCTGGCTGGTACAAGACTATTGGGCTCTCAACTCTATGATGGTAAAGAATAAGTATCTCTTGCCCCTCATTTCCAAACTCATCTTGTAACTTCCCAGAGCCAAATACTTTACTAAACTGGACATCTGCTAGGGTTTCAACAACATATGCATCAAGTCTGGAGACAAGTGAAAGACCACCTTCCATACCAACCATAGCTTGTTCAAACCTTTGGTGATGTTCTTTGGAATAACTAACAGTCTGGCTACCTTCTAGACAATAATGAACAACATCTTCAGGGACCTCATCACTGAAGGGATAGTGGTAGTATACTTGGATAATATTCTCATCTTTACCAGGACTATTGAATAGCATACCAAGACCATCTAGAGAGTGCTAGAAATCCTAGTAGAACACAAGCTCTGTCTCTGTCTAGAGAAGTGTGAGTTCCAGAAGAAGCATATTGAGTACTTAGGCCTGGTGGTATTGGAGAATGAGGTCTCAATAGACCTTGTCAAAGTTATTGGAGTCTGAGAATGGCCTATCCAGAAGTGACAGACTGATGTTCAAGCCTTCCTAGGATTTATTAACTTCTATAGGCATTTTATCCAAGACTTCTTGGCCATAGCTCAACCCCTTTTTGACCTAATATGCTCCAATTGGGCATAGGAGTAGAGAGACAAGAAATGGGCTATCTTCAAAGCTCTCAAAATGGCTGTAATTTCCACTCTAGTATTGGTCTTGCTCTACAACTCAAAACCTTTCTGGATTGAAGCAGATAGTTCAGACTATATTATAGGCACCATCCTGTCTCAACAGTCCATAAAGGATAGCAAGTAGCATCCAGTGGTATTTTATAGCAAGTTCTTGTCCCTAGTAAAGCAAAACTACAAAATCCACAATAAAAAAATGCTTGCTATTATCTGTGCACTAGAAGAATGGAGGCACTTCCTAGAGGAAGTGGCTAACCCAGTGGAGATTTGAACAGATCATAAGAACTTGGAATATTTCATGACTACCAAGAAGCTAAACCACCAGCAAGCATATTGGTCCCTTTACCTAGCAAGGTTCAATTTCACCCTTTGCTACCAACCTGGACAATCCATAGGAAAACCAGATGCTTTATTATAGAGACCAGACTATAGCAATAGATCCTCTGACAACAAGAATGTGATATTGCTCTATCTAGAGTATCTAGCTATCTACACCCTAGGAGTAGAGCTGATGGAAGCAGAATAGAGCATCCTATCCAAAGTCTACAAGAGTAACTACTTCAGAGATCTGGAAGAACTAGTCACCAAGACTGCTCAAAAACTTCAATACTCCACTATAAAGATGGTTCATTTGTTGGAGTGGTCAAATATAAATGGTTTGCTCTATTTTTGAGAGAAGGTTTATATGCTCTGGACTCCAGACTTGCATAGGAAAATAATCTCTCTGTGCTATAACACTAAGGTCACTGGACACCCTAGTAGATGGAAGATGCTAGAGCTAGTATCCTGGAACTATTGGTGGCCCCAGATATCTAGGTATATAGGATAATACATAAGCATCTGTGATCTCTATCTCTGCACAAAACCCTCTAGGAAACCCCCAGTTAGAGAGCTCCACTTTATTCCAATACCAGATGCCCAATGGAATACCCTCAGTATTGACTTTGTAGTAGAGCTCCCAGAGTCCTCCGGATACAACACCATCATGATAGTAGTAGACTCTATATTAAAGAGAGCTCACTTTATTCCAGCACACACAATAGTGACTACAGGAGGAGTAGCAAGGTTATTTCTGCATCAGGTATGGAAACTCTATGGACTGCCTAGATATGTAATCTCAGACTGCAGACCTCAATTCGTAGTCTTGTTTACAAAGAAGCTCTACTGTCTGCTAGGAATCCAACTAGCCTTCTCTATAGCCTAGCACCCACAAACCAATGGACAAATAGAGTGTGTCAACCAGGAACTTGACCAATATCTATGCCTCTTCATCAATGAGTAACAGGATGACTGGTATGACCTGCTACCAATAGCAGAGTTCCAGCACAACAATTATATGTATACTTCTACTTAGTAGACTCCATTTTTGCTCAACACCAAACAGACCCCCTATATAGGCTTTGAACCTAGGCAACACCCCTTTGGGCTAGAAATGGTAAACAAGTTCATAGAACAGATGAAGATAGCAGTCAAAGAGACCAAGGCCACAATTTGGAAAGCACAAGAAGACATGATGCAATACTACAACCAAAGAAGGTCTTCAGCCCTAGTGTTTTGTCCTGGAAATTAGGTGTTTCTGGACGCTACTGATATCAAGACCATATGCCTATTTCCAAAACTATTACATTGTTGCCTTGGATCCTTCATAGTGAAACAACAAGTAAGACCCCTTGTTTATTGCCTCAAGCTACTATATACAATGAAGAAACTCCATTCTGTGTTTAATGTAGTGAAGCTGTCTGCCACTTCAGACAATCTAATCTCTAGAAGAAGGCCCAGACCTCCACTACTATCTGTTGTCATTGATAAAGAAGAAGAGTGGGAAGTGAAAGAAATCTTAGATAGCCATTGATATAGGAGAAGATTCTAGTTTCTGGTAAAATGAAAAGGATTTGGAAGAGAGCACAATTCCTAGAAAGCAGTTTCTGATGTTTTAGCACTGGACCTTGTAGTGGAATTCTATTGCAAACACCCTGTGGTCCCTAAATATATCTGACAAGCAGACTTCAACATGATTTTTCTTTCTAGAACCATTACTTTGAGATGTAGCAATCTTGAGAGAGGGGTAAATATAAGGGGATCCTACCAATGCTGCCCCTGAAATACCAGACTCATAGTCTAGAGTAATCTTGCACTTAATTAAATATTACATAGTAATATTTAATTCTCTTTAGCTGAACTCAGAGACTTCTGACCCTGACTAATAGAACTATAGGATCAGGAACATTTCAGCAGTAGAAGTATATATTGTAGAAGTACACCCCAGGAGCCTTATCCTAATCTCTAAGGATTCTTCTGGAGTTTACTCCGCTCTGGTTACTCTTACAATTACCAAGTACTATTAAAATTCATCCAGTAGTAAATATCAGTAGAATATGTAGATACATAGGGCAAGTAGAGGGTCAGAGGAAGAAGCAACTAGCTTCAGTTATAATAGAAGGAGAAGAGGAGTAGAAAGTCAAGAGAATTCTAAACAAGTAACAGATGAGAGGAAAAGACAAGTATCTTGTACAGTAAAAGAAATTCATAACAGAATCCAATATTTAGAAAAGAAAGAAGAATTTAGAAAATACAAAGGAGACAATTAAGAAATTTGAGAAGAAATATCAGCAAGATATAGAAGATGTAAGAAGATAAAAGAGAGAAGAAGAAACATTTAGAAGAAAAGAATTACCAAGAATATTTATGATAAAAAAATTATTTGGGTAGTCAGATAAGAGATACAACAAAGAATATTAGAGAAGACTTGAAAGGAACTGGAGATGATGGAAGAGAGAACAAGTTAAAGAAAAAAGAATATTAGAAACAATTTAGAAAAAAGAAGAAGAAATTGGACAAAAAGAGTTAAAAATTAGGGAATAAATAAAAGAAAATGACAATGAAATGGACAACATGGTTGACCTATACTACAAGCTATAAAGTCCTTAGGACAAGGAACCTTGAGAGAGGGGTGGTGTTATGACTAAGCAAATAGCTAAGTTATTATTTTCTTTTCTTTTCTTATTTGAATTTACTATACAAGAAAGAAATATAGAAAAGTATCACATGACATATCACAGATCAAAGTGATACCATATGATAGAGTCATATAATGAGTGTGGGAAAGTAGTATACTATAAGACTATAGAGAATGTGACTTTAATCTACAAACTAAGGAACTACAATATAGTAATGGAGTACTTATACAAAACCTAAAATAGGAGTGGTGGTACAAGTTTTTGGTCTATATTGTTATTCTATAGAAGTAGACAAATTAAAAGTTCAGGAGTAGAAATTATTAAAAAAAATTAAAATTAAAATTAAATAATACTGAATTTCTAGTATATAACAATAAACAACCTCTTTCAAAGATTTGGTATTCCCAACAAGATTATATCTGACTGAGACCCTTTATTTATTGCTAAGTCCATGAAAGTATTAAATGGTACTACTAGATAATTTAATCAAGAAATTGAACTTTACCTCACTATCTACTATACCAATAACCCTGAAATATGGGCAGATAAGCTATCAATGGCCAAATATGCTTATAACTTAAGATTCTATGAAGAAAGATCATACACCCCATTCAAACTTATATTTGAACATTCCACTAAACAGCATATTAATACCCCAAAAACCTCATTTATAACAGCTGTCAGAAATATGGGGAATAGTATAGAAAGGCTATAAATATACTATGAAATTACTATGA
>Ga0153939_1000868_pt1 | contig 11928 bp, 15 predicted proteins | sample TSNJ023MetaG_FD_104734 | JGI IMG/M metagenome (GOLD analysis project Ga0153939, IMG submission 104734) | Attine ant fungus gardens microbial communities from New Jersey, USA - TSNJ023 MetaG | ecosystem: Host-associated > Fungi > Mycelium > Unclassified | place: USA: New Jersey, Brendan T. Byrne... | reverse complement strand
TATGTTGCTGTATCAGTCTGTTCTTTGCACCATTTGTCTAAAATTTCTTGTAGTCCTTTTATGTCACAGTATTCATAAGCATCTTCATGAAGTTCATCGCATGCACTTTCGGCTATGCTATCTACATCTAAGGATATTTTCGCTTCTCTTGTGCCATATATCCTTAATTTTGATAGATCTATTTCACACTCTTCACAATCCTCAATTGCTATTTCAAGATCGTCTTCATCGAAAATGTACCTGTCTAAATTGTCCATGTATAAACAATTAAATTTTTCAAATGCCTCTTTTCTTGGAATCTTTTCTGCCTTTTCCCATGTTTCAATATCTTTTTTCTCCCGTTCGACACGGCGCTTTTTTTCTTGATATCCACAGCCACACTCGTACGCTCGTCTATCCATCAGTGAGCCGCATCCAGGACATTTGCGAAGTACACCATTGAAGCAATGACTACAGGAAGTCAGGCTCTGATGTTTGTAAGGAAAGCGGATTCCTGCGTGTGTTGTGTCTCCGTGGATCCCATATACATTATCCGCTATTTCAAGCCCCGTACCGTGGCAATGTTCGCAGATAACCTCGTTTTCCTTTAAGTCCTTTCGGAGTTCAAAAGTCATTTTAACCATTCTTGTCTCTTCTTTTATTTTTGGTATTACTGATTTTTGTTTCATTTCTGCTTATCCTCCTTCGACTCTTTCAATGACTTCCCACACATGGGGCAGAAATTAACTTCAAAATAACCGTTAGCAGCACCATAATTCCACAATACCATTCCAGGGTTATCATCTTCATGCGTGATTAATTCTACGCATTGAGGTATGCTCCCTGTTGCACACCCCCTTTTAATGGTTATATCTTTTCCATACGGTTTTTTGCAATATTCGCAACTCATAGTCAATTCTCCTTCGTTTGTTTATCTATATCCACATATAGATACTCACACATCTAGCTTTAAGTTTTAGCTTTTTTCATTCTTTTACTCTTTCCTTTATAAGTGCAGTTTCTGCTTCTTCCCTTGTCAGAAATACAGTTTTTCCAAAATCGCCCATAGTCCTTGTGTTCATATGGTCTGGGATAGAGATGTCCGGGAGTGCCGTTGACCAGCCACCACTTTTTTTCTTGCTGTGACAACTAAATTCCCATCTGTAGTTATCATTAGATATAGAGATACTTGCTACAACACACTCAATTGGTTCATATATATAATCAAGCTGATCTGATGTGATACACCATAAAGTATCTCCAATTTTACAAGGCAATAGTATTAACCTACCTTTATTTTTCATCTGTTTATATTCTTGAAGTTCTTTCATCCGATCTATCATAGTCATAGCTAAACCATATTGACCACATACTTCGTCTTCTGAATGATCTTCATTATCATTCTTACAATGTACATAATATCCTGTATCTACATCTTGGCATAATTCTCCCCAAAAACATGTAGCACAACAAATATCATCCATAATTTCACTATCCATTAATTAACTCCTTCTTATTAACCCAATCAAAATCTCATTCTATTAGATAATGAATTATCCATTTGTAGCAAATCACATCATCTTACGACATTTACTACTACAGGCGTTAGATAAGCCTCTATTCCATAGCACTTTTCAAATGCATTTGGAAATACCTTTTTCATTATTTGTAGAGAACCATTAACATCGCTGTTCATCAGTTTTCCAGAATTACTTTTAAATAGTCCTCTTTTAATGCGTCTACTCTTATCATAATTCTGTCTAATTGGTTCTTCTCCATCTAGGAAACTTGTTCCAGAAGTATATCTTTCCTCTGTCTCAATAAATTTGATTCCGACATTCTCACATTTATATTTTAGCTGTGTTAACAACATTTCATATGGAATCATAATGAATTTTTGATTACTACCATTACTCATGTTAGAATCCTGTTTCCAGTTTTTATTTTTACCAATAACTAAAGACTGTATATTATTTTCTAAACACCACTTTACAATGAAAGCTGACGTGTTATGCATATAATTCTTAATCCTTTGATATCTTTTAAATGTGATAATATCTAGCTTTTGACTCCAATCTATTTCGTGTCTTATTTTTAGCTTATGTTTTTCTTGTGCCAATCGTTTATTGTAATATTGATTAATACTTTTAATAATCTTGCCGTTAATAATAATTGGTTGTTTTCCAATATTATTTGTCATAGTTACTAAATTATCTACTCCTAAATCAATGCTTGCGACACGGTCAATTTTAGTTTCTTGAATGTCTGGAATTTCAACTTCATAGACAATTTCCATAATATAACATGTCCCTCTTGGAATAAATCTTACTTGTATTAATCGTCCTAAATTCCTACAATACCATTTTGTATCTTTCATCTTTCTAATCCTAAAATGAAGTTCATTTCCTTCAGTATAACAAGTGTTATTTGGTATCATCCAAGGGTAACGCCCATCCCTTTTTAAATATTTTGGTAACTTTGGCATTCCTAAATATTTATGAGGATTCTTTTTCCAATCTTTTATTGAATTAAAATATGATTTCCACGCTTTATCTAAAGAGCGTAATGTGCAGTTCGCTGGTTGACTCATTGTTGCTTTATATTCGCCATGTGTTTTAAAATTCCTGTTCATATCATAGTAGGAAATATATTTTCCATTCTTTATGAACTCTTGTCTGATTTCATAGTTTGCAGCATTGTAAAGGTTTTTAGAATTAAAACACATATCGTCAATAAGTTTAAATTTAGGATGATTTTTTCTAATTATTTGTTGCTCTACCCTGTTAACTTTTATTTTTTAAGTCACTTCCTTTATATAAATAATTACTTCCTCCTATATATGAAGGACTACCGGTAATCCTAATTCTATTTTTGGAATTCATTTGATATCTGATACGTCTACCAGATACGGTCATCAGTCTCTATCATTTAATGCAGTATAGTCGCCAAACCAATACTGACTTTCAAGTAAACAATTTCGTTTATAATCACACTTAATGAACAATTCTATTTGTTATTTTCTTGTATATTTAAGAAATCCTGACAAAACTTTTTAATGTCATACACTGTGGTTTTTCTTTTATTACACATCTCCAGTACCGCTCCTAACATTGCAGATGAACCGGCCCTTATACCTTCTCGTCTGACCTCATCAGAATGTTCTTTTACAACTTTTTCAAGTCTTGGATCTATTACCATATAAATCTCCTTTCTTAGTCATTCAAATTACAATTTTAACTTCCTAAACAATAGTAGATGTTTGTTCATTCCCCCATATTACATCACCTTTTGGAAGCGGAGTACAAAATTTTGAATGTGTGATACCCCATCTAGTTTCATCATCTTCCTCATCTTCTACTCTAATAATTTTCTCAATTAAGTCTCCGTCTTTATTATATTTTTCCGTTGTTTCTGTAATTTTTCTTTTAATCATTTTAATATGCATCCTTTCATTTTTGATGTTATTTCTATTCTTACTTCCTTCAACCTGTGAGATGGAGCCAATGAGCATGCCTGACCCATCTTCATCAAGAAATTGTTCAGAAGTAGCCGTTGTCTTTTTAACTACATTCCCTTCTTTATCATAATCTTCTATAATTTTATTACTTGTTATTTTTTTAATATGAGTATTATGTCCGGACAACTCTTTTCTCCTTTTACTTTAAATTTTTATTAATCCTGAACTTCATTCGGTATTCCAATATCAGATATCGTAATCTCTGAAAATCCATCTGAAATAACCGCCTTACACATTGGGTTATAATACTTTCTCAAAAAATCTATTACTGGTTTACACACATCTTCAAACTCTTTCATTTTTTCGTCATTCATATTATCATCTCCTATCAATACTTGATTTTATTGCAGCACCATTGATAAACCGCTAACACTTCCATCTCTCAGCAAATCTAATAATGAGCGATTTTTATAATAATCTGGGTAAAATTCATATATTTCCTCATCGGTATCACCCGGCAATGACTTTATATTAATAACTTCAACATAAAATCCTATACAGGGTGTTCCTTGATATTCTCCCCCACTTCCATCTTGCACCCATTCCCCGAAATTTACCCGGCCAGTAACAGTTGCATATGTATCATTCCACGTATAAACATCACCTTCCGATATTTTCTTCCCATCAATGATTATTTCCATTACAAAACCCTCCCATTACTTTTTTTTAATTTTTCTCTTTTCTGTATAGTACTTAATTTTCTCATCATTTCACACTAACCTCCCTGATTTTATTTAACTCGCATATTATTTCGCCTGTGTCAATATTGTGTAAAGTCACACTTTGAATTTTTTCAATTTTTAAATTATCAATTTTACAATTTATTTTACAATTTATTGATTTTTTAGTGTCACTGGAATATATTATAGGGTCTATAATATGTTCTTTGTTCTTTCGTTCATTAAAATGATTAGTCATTATTAATATAACAATTGATAATATCACTGCGATAATAATGACCATTAACGTTATTGCATTTTCCATACAATACCTCCTCATAAATGTCGGATTTTATCTACTTATTTGTCGCTATACTTGCGATATTACTTTGAATCTTTTTATATGTATCATTAGCCATTAGGATATTCATCACATTTTCAGACAACATACTTCTCGTGGACTCATCAAATACTTCTTTTAATTTTTTATTAATTTCCTGTTTTGTTGTTTTTGCCTGCTTATCCATATACGTCCTTATCTCAGAAGAAACACATTCATCTGTTATCCATTCTGGAAATGATAATTCCTCTACTTTATAATCGCCCCACCGGTCTTTGGTTTTTATCTTCACTTTTCCATCGTCACCCAACGAACCTTTGATCTCATTAAGGACATATTCTTTAATTGTATGTTCCTCTGGTTCTTTATCCCATCCACCACCAATCTTGATAGTTGTATTTTCATAGATATCTTTAAGCATTTCGGATATCCAATCATCAATCTTTATAGGGACTAATTCATTCAACTTGTCGATTACTTGTTTTGTAACATCCGCTTTTATTTCAGCTTTAATCTCTTCTGCGATTACCGGTGTCAATTCTTCTTTGACAGCTTCTTTAATCCCAATAAACATTTCTTCCATATCATATTCAATTTTTAAAATTTGTCCCATCTTAATCCCTTTCTATAGTAACCTTAGTTTTATTTTTTATTTTTATTATTGTATCTGTAATTTCATTATCGTCCAAATAGGTTTGGTATGCTTCTTCACAAAACTCTCCTTCACACCACACAGGAAAACCAGATGGTGATTGATAGCAACCAGGATCTGCTCGACAATGATCACATAACATCTCCATATCTTGCATGTCTTTAAATGTATATAATTCTATTTGTAAACACCTTCCTCAAAACCAAAATTTATAATCGTACAACTTCACCTGTTTTCTATCTCCTTCAACATTAAATTCTGAAGTATTCCATAAATAATCCGCATTTGATAATATGGAATCATCCTTTTTTGCTGTTTCCAAAAACCTTTTAAACTCTTTTAATCTACAGACAATACGCTTTTTTGTATTTATTATTTCTTCTTGACTCCATCCATTGCAGTCACGAAGTGAAAACTTGAGACTAATATTGAGTGATTCTAAATCTCTATGGAAATAGTTATCTTTCTCCAACTCGAGATGATAACATACCTCTTTCCCATCTATGTCCTCAGTACGTCTATATTCTTCAAATCCAAGCGATTCAGCCACTTCTTTAACTTCAGCATATAACTTATCTAATTCTTCATCAAATATAAAGTAATCCTCTATTAAATTTTGATAGACGCTAGATATAGTTTTTGGTTTTCCTTTTTTATCATAATTATAACTATGGTAATCTGGTTGCACACTTAATTTACCACAAGAACATTCTACGTAATTCATGATTTTTCTTTTTTCTCTTGAATCATATATGGCGGTAATTATATCGCCGCAATCAAGACATTTAATTTTATATTCTGAATGCATTATTTACCCACCCTTATTTACATTGTTTATGATGTACCCTACAATGTCATCAATTGTTTCTTCATCAAATTCTTCAAAATCATCAAATGTCATAGTTCCCAAAGAAAATGCTTCTTTTACTCTATTTAGATTGTAAGCGTATGTATCCCTCGGAACATTAAAATAATTCAATAATAACCTTGTCAGCACTTCCTCATCTAATATAATCGGCTGTTCCATAATTCTCTTTAAGAAATGATTATATTCTCCGATATGTACCAGTTTTGCCTTACCATCTTTATGAATATTAAGATTTATTTTATCATTTTCTATAATCTTCAAAAGTGTATCTACGTCTATTAGTCTCATCATTCCTCCTCATTGATATTAAATCAAACAACTATTTTATCTGATTCTCAAACTTTCTCCTTGTGGTTCTAAATGACACCATTCACAATTAAGTGAACCATCTTGTCCTTTTAATCCATTATCCTTAATATGTTCTCTTAATTTATCTCCATCAACTGCGTCAGGTTGTTTAATTTTATATTCATCTGGAAGTTTCTCAATCTCAACGTCAATAATCAATTTTCTTTTTCCACCATTCTTTTGAATATTGAATGAAAATAAATCAGTTGTAAATTTTTTCTTACCTGTAACCCTCATGCTAATTTCAAGATTTTGTTTTAACCATTTAATTCTATTTTCAAACGTTTTTTTCCTATCAATAAGTCTTTTACTTTCAGATTCTAATCCTTTAATATCTGATTCTAAAGATTTGATAATCTTAGCATATCCATCTGCTTTCTGCTCAATTTCATATTCAATTCCTTCTAATGTATCCATTATTAATTGTTCATCTGTTTCTTCATCCTCTAACATACTCATGAGTTCAAGGAACTCACCGGTTAATTCGTATAATTTTGCCATATTTAATCCTCCAAGGTAACTTCTTTTAATTTGTATTTATTATTTAATAACATTTCTCGTAAAAATGTTTGTTTTGTTTTTACTTCTTTAGTTTGTATCGCTTTTGAAATAGCATAATTATTTCCAACTAGGATACAATATTTTTTTGCTCTAGTAATAGCTGTATATAATAATTCGCTATTATTCATAATATAACTAGAAGTATCCATACCTACTATAGTTGAAGTAAAACCACTACCCTGCATTTTATGTACTGTACAAACATATGCTAATTCTAAATTTTTAGCTTCACTCTTAGTAAAAACTACTTTTCCTATACCTATAAAATTTATCGTACAATATCCGTCACTTCCAATTTCTTCTACAATTCCAATATTCCCGTTAAATACCGGAGTAATATCACCTTCAAGATTTGTACATTTGTAATTATTTTTTATGTTTAATACCTTATCACCTGTTCTAATAACATATTTTTTCATATCATCTTTTTTCTTTTCAAGGAATACTTCTATTTCATTACCATCATTGAATTTCTGATTATAAATACTTTGAATTTTTGTGTTTAAGTTGTAGCATGATAAATCACCTCTCAACCTCATCGGTACACATATTTGAACTTCCATCACATCATTATATTTTTCCATTTCTGTTTGAAAATGTTTAATTATACAATCTGATAAAGATTCTTTATTACTAGAAATATCAAGTTCCATATCTCGCAGATCACCAAGAATTTCATTTCCTTCGAAGTTATTCTTGAAAATTTGTTCCTGTTTTGCTACATTTATTGAGGTTGGAATAATACCACTCATAAGTGCCTGTCTATGTGGTTTAGTCAATTTAACAACTGGCAGCACATCACTATCTAAAATGTCCGCAAATACCTGGCAATTACCAATCGGTGTTAACTGTTGAACGTCACCCATAATAATTACTTTTGCTCCAGTTGGAATAGCTTCTAATAATGCTAAAAATAATGTTCCATTGATCATTGTCGCTTCATCAATTAAAACTATGTCCACTGCCAATTTATTATTTTCATTGAAACAAAAATGTCCATTTTGATATCCCAAAGCTCTATGTATTGTACTCGCCGGTAATCCAGTTGCTTCAGTTATTCTCACACTTGCTTTTCCAGATAACGCACAAGCGATGATATTATAATTATTATATAAAGAACATATACCATTGGCTGTAGATGTTTTACCTGCCCCAGCTAGTCCAGTTAGAGCCATTACATGATTATCAATGTTTAATCTAATAGCTTCTCTTTGTTCATCTGTGAAAGTAAAACCTTGATCATTCTCAACTCTTTCAATGATATTTTCCCAATCATTAATATTGAATGATTTTGGAATATAATCCTTATGCAACTCAGATTCCAATGATTCTTCAATATCATCACTTTCTATAATTTCAATATGCCCAATTTGCAATCTCAATAGTTCTCTCACAATGGCATCTTCTAACTCATAGAATTTTTTGAGTGCAATTTTAGAACCATTATCAATAACAACTATATCATTGTTTTCAATCATAAGTTTTGCAGTTGAGTTCACTACTTCTTCTGGAACAAAACCAAGAGTGTCATATAATGCTTTCATGAGTTCTTGATAGTGAAGATAACTTTTACCAGCTTCCCCTTGTTCATTTAAATAATGTAATAAAAACCCTTTTATTCTTCTGATATCATATTGACCGATTCCAACTTTGCACGCCACATCATCCGCTGTCTTGAACCCAATTCCATCAACACGTACTAAATCGTAAGGATTTTTTCTTACAATATCAATAACTGTATCCGGTGAGTTGTAGAAATCCACTAATTTTTTAATAAACGTATGGGTTAATCCTACTTGTCCTAATTCCATATAAATAGAACTGTAGTCTTTTGATTCTTCATATTCATCAATTAATCTTAATGCAACTTGATTTCCTATTCCTTTGATTTTCATAAGAGATTTAACGTCTCTATCTTCTAATAATTTAATTACATCATCATACTCATTAAATAATTTATCTACTAAATTTTCATTTAATACATTTTTTAAGAATTCTTTTTGTTTATCTTTACTTGATATATCTATACATTTGCTTATATAAACAAGCTCATATGTATCGCCGTATATTTCATGCGTTTCCAAAAGTTTACAGAATACTTTATATGTTGTACCATACGTAAGATTACATGTAATTCCTTTCATTTTTATCGTATGTAAGTCTTCAATTTTATGTTCTAACCATTTCGTAATTCTCATTTCAAAAATTGCATATTCGCCAGATTCAACTTTTTTTGTAAATTTGGGGAATATAATTCTATTTAATGAACATTCAAATTTCAATATTTTTTCTTGTAGTTCTTCCACTAATACACCTCACAATCAACAAGAGATTTGCCTTTTTTATAATTTCTATGAACGAGATCATATTGAGTAATAACTTCATATTCTTTTGATATATCTGCCGCAATTATGTTTATACCACGATCATCTTTACCTACTATCTTTTTTCCAAATTCTTTCTCAGATTTCAAAACATCTATGATATCTCCATCCTGCAATGGTAAAATTTTATATATTTCTTTGTTTACTTTTCTGTATTGAATTTCACCAGTTTTCATATTATAAATATTAATATTTGGTGCTATGACATCTCTTGTGTTTAATACAAACCAACGATTGTCATTTAATGTTTCGTCTTTGTATCTCACCGTGTTAAATTTTAATACTTGCATCTCCATAATAATTGATGGATCAATATGTTTATCTTCTAAGGTATCAAATATCTCCAATAATGCTTTTTTAAAATCAAAATTAATATATGATTTACCAGTCTTTGTAAGTTCTGCATTTTTTATAGCAATATTCTTAATAGTATCATTAGTAATTTTTTTATTTAACGTAGATACATTCAATTTTTCTTTACCATATAACAAATTGAAATACTCCCGAAACTGTAATAATTTCTCAGTCTTCCCAAAATTATTACAACAGTCAGCTATCAAATAACCTTCAAGCAGTTTATTTGTAATATTATTCTCTTTACATTTCTCCAAGAATGTATAAAAATCTTCACTCTCACACATACACTTGAATAAAATAGTAGGAGTTTCATCTACCTTTTCTTTTCCTTTTTCTAAAAATTGCTTTATTCTGTCATTAGCTGCATCAATATAATATTGACGATCTAAATAATCTGGTACAGGAACACCATTAATATCATCATTATTAATGAAACATTTATCCGGTGTATAAGCAACTTTTTCATAGAATTGTTGACCTTTCTCAATTTTTACTTTATAAATTCCTTTATCATCATGTCTTGTGGACGCAAAAACCCTATTTACTTTTTCTTTAAGAGATATTCCATCTTCAACCGTAATTTTATCCTTACCATTAATTTTAATTTTTTTACCTTCTCCGTAAACAACACCTTTATATAAAGCAGTAAGTTTGATTACTTTTTGAAACTCAATTAAATCTGTAGCATTGTTTATCGTTTTTTCTACAGGAATATCATGTACAAAATAATTCACAAGTGCTTTATTTAATATTGGTAAATCATAATCTATTGATGATAGTTTTTTTACATATGCTCCTTTACACTTGTATTTCTTAGTATCTAAATCAATCAATATATAGTTATTTACATCCTTTTGGACTAATCTACCATGTTCATATACATCAACTTCTAATTTGAGTTTTGTTCTAGTCTCCCATTCTTTCAAAATCTCTTTGACTTTTTCTACATCTTCTAAAGATTCCACACGAAAATAAATTCCATCTGTATTGATTTGTAAAATTTCACTAATACCTTCAACTCTTGCTGCTAATTCAGTTAAATATAACTGACCAGCTATACATACGTTATTACTTTGAACTGGATCAAAACACGCTGAATTCCTATCTTTTAATATTCCATACGCACTGTTAATTACTATCTTCAAAGGTTGTTGTCGTTTATCTTTTACTTTTTTCAACTCTAACCGTCTATCCCGCATATCTTGGAATACTTTTGGATTTTTAAGTTTTCTACTTGTAAAACCTTCATTTATCATTAATGCTGGATACAAACTCTCTACATCAGCAATTATTAAAATACCTTCAAAAATTTCGTTATCTTTACTACCATGTATACCACCATAACCAAATACACATGGAACGCCTGCTACAATTGTGAGTAACTGTCTTGCACTATTACTAACTACTTCCGTTTTCAATGGTAATTTATAGCTTTTGTTTTCAGGTTTCAAATACCAATCAATTATATAGCTATATTTATCTGGCATATTTAAATTTTTTGGTATTGTTATTTCAAATTCATCGTCTAATGTATGTTGTTGTACTGCTCCAAGTATATGAGATGCTAATTGTGCTTTGGTTTTATTAAACATTTCAGCATCTAAATTAAACATTGAAATCATATCTAACTGTGCTTCAAAATCACCCATTGTAACATCTAATACTTTTAATGTTTCTTTGCCATCATGAAGATTATAAGAAAGAATTTGATCTACCTCTTCTTTTGTCAAAGGTCTATCTATATCGAAAGGCACATCTGTTTCTTTTATAGTATCTCCCATAAAAGCTTCTAATTGTTTCAAAGATTTATCTTTAAGAATTACATCATAGTTATTTAAATGATAGTTTTTAGCATTTTTTACAACTTGAAATCCTTTTTTACCATTTAAAATCAACTCATTATTTACATAGGCAGGATTTACACCATCTAAAATTCCTTTAAATATGTATTGATCGTATTGTCTACTATTGTATCCTACATATATTGAATCTTTATGAGCATTGTAAAAATCAATTAATGCCTGTCGATCATTGATAATCACATGTACTCTATCTTCATTTTTATTGATGAAAGTTACGCACCACCATTTGATTTTGCTGAATACTTCAAAATCATAACCGAAAATTTCTCTATCCAATATGTCAACCACCTCACTTGTTAAATTCCAAAACCTTGGATAATATCACTTTTTTGATATATCCAATCCTCTACTATAACTTGAGGACATTTATTACATTTCATATCTAACGTAAATTTACCAAC
>Ga0153939_1000862_pt1 | contig 11959 bp, 10 predicted proteins | sample TSNJ023MetaG_FD_104734 | JGI IMG/M metagenome (GOLD analysis project Ga0153939, IMG submission 104734) | Attine ant fungus gardens microbial communities from New Jersey, USA - TSNJ023 MetaG | ecosystem: Host-associated > Fungi > Mycelium > Unclassified | place: USA: New Jersey, Brendan T. Byrne... | reverse complement strand
TATGGGAATGGTGCCTCCGTTTTTATTGGAAAGGCATTAAAGTCATATTTGGAATAAAATCATATGGCTTCACCTGAATGCAGAGGTGAAGCCAAAACAGTCATCTTGTCTTTTCTATTATTTGGAATCTGTTACGGTATAAATGCCGGGACCATCGGTCCAGTTATACCATGCATCAGCATCATCTTTACTTCCGCCGTAATAATCAAATACGGAGCTGATATCTGCGCCAACTTCCGGAACGTTATCTACAGTGGTTACGATTCCGGTTGCAGTGACTGTACCACCGGCTTTGTCGATCGGGCATCCTTCATCGCCCGGATTTAAACCCTGAATCTGCAGTGCGCTGATGATTTCAAATGTCTGGTGTGTAAAATATTCGAATGGCTGTGAATAGGTATATTTAAGCGGTGTGCCTGAACGAATATAATTCCAGGAAGCGGAACCGCCGTCAACACCGGCCACAAAAGTATTTTCTCCTGTTTTATCTCCTGCCTGTGAAATGGCTTCCGCAGCTGACATGGCAGGTGTATCTGCTCCGCAGAAGATGAAATCTAAGTCGTCACCGTATTTCTGCAGCCATGTTTGTGCTAATGTAAAGCCGGCTGTATTTAAATCACCTGTAGAAGCCAGATCAATAGAATCTAAAAGGGTGAGGCCGTTGTCACTGCTTTCGATAAAGGCTTTGGCGGCTTCTGCCCGGTCAGTCATTACTTCAGACATGGACAATTCATATACGCTGCACTTTAATGCGTCTCCATGATCTTCGATGACCTGTTCCATAATCAGATTGGCAGCTTCTGCATTATCCATGGTAGAATTTGAAATCACTCCATCAATAATACTGTTATCGTTAGAGTATATTCCGATTCCTGCATTGCGGGCAGAAGCGACTAAATCCTGGTAAGAATCGAATGCCTGGGTGATTCCGATTATGATTGCAGTAGGTTTCTGATTGATGGCGTTTTGAAAATATTCACGGAAATTATCTTCTTTTTCATAATTAATTACTTGATAATCCCAGCCACGGTGGGCAGCCTCGATTGCTGCCTGGCGTTCGCTGCGTATATTACTTTCATCGGTCATGTTGGATATTAAGTAAATAATTGACATTTCACCGTCTGAAACGATGGCAGGCCGTGTATAATCATCGAAGGTTTCGTCCTTTTTTTGTTCAGAGGAATCTGATGAGACGGTAGAATCGGATGAACTACATGCAGCAAGTCCCAAAACTAAAATTGTAACCAGAAGCATTGCCATTTTCTGTTTCATAATATTTTTCTCCTTTTCTTAAGTGTGGTTATTTTTTCAAATTTACATTTGTAATTTATTTCTTGCCTCCTTTCTAAATTTTAAAGTTTTTCCGTCTAGCAGTGTAACAAATGTAAACAATTGAATTACAAAAGTAAAAATATAAATTTAATGCAATTATAATATATGTATATTAAAATGTCAATACATTACATTAAAATGGTAAAAATGCCCACTGCCCAAATAAATTATTGACATAATTGATGAACATATGTTAAGATGAAAGAAAATAATTACACGAGGAGGAAATAAGATGCGTTACAAAAAGCTAGGTAAATCTGGAATGGAGGTTTCTACACTGACGATTGGAACATGGGCGATGGGAGGTTTGGGCTATGGTTCAGTAGAAAAAAATGAGTGTATTGATGCTGTACATACAATGATTGATCAGGGTGTAAACCATATAGATACAGCATGGGTTTATGGTTTGGGAGCAGCGGATAAGGTAGTGGGGGAAGCGATAAAAGGTTTGAGAGATAAGGTGATGATTACAACAAAATGCGGTTTCAGAAACCCTGAAAATGGAACGGGACCGAATTATCCGGATTGTTCTCCCCAATGGTTTACAAAATGCTTTGAAGAATCATTGAGAAATCTGGGTACCGATTATGTGGATTTTTTTCTGGTACATGTACCGGATGAGAAGGTTCCTTTTGAAAAAACGGCAGAATGTATTTTGAAATGGCAGGAACAAGGTAAAATTCGTTTTTTGGGAGTTTCTAATTTTGGAATTGAACATATGAATGAGATGGGAAAATTCATCGACATTACCGCAGTACAGTCAGGATATTCTATGATTGCAAGAGAAGAAGAAGACAACATGATATGGGCGAAAGAGAAAGATATCGGAGTAATGACTCATAGTTCTTTGGCAAGCGGACTATTGACGGGCGCTATCCGCAAGATGCCGGATCTACCGGAAGATGATATCCGGAAATTATACCGTTATCCTCATTTCATGGAGCCGAAATTTTCCCAGACGATGGTACTATTAGGAGTATTGGATGAAATTGCGGCCAAACATCATGTACCGGTTGCACAGGTATCCTTGAATTGGAATGCACAGAAAGAGTTTGTGAGCACTTCGCTGGTAGGAGTGAGAAACGTAAAAGAGGCGGTTGAAAATTGTGAGAGTACAAAATGGAGCCTGACGCAGGAAGATATGAAGATAATCGATAAAGCAATCCAAGAAACGGTCGGGTAACGTTAAAAAACAGGAGGTGGCATAAGTGTCAAAAGAAGCAATTCTCCGATTCAAAGGCGCTACAAAAAGATTTGGTAAGTTTACGGCAGTAGACCATGTTGATTTGGAAGTACATAATAAAGAAATTGTTTCTATTATCGGAGAGAATGGGGCAGGAAAGAGTACTCTTTGTAAGATGCTGACGGGTGTTTATTCCATTGATGAAGGAGAAATGTATTTTGAAGGAAAAAAGGTGGAGTTTCATAATACTACAGAATCGATGAAAGCCGGTATCATGATGGTTTATCAGGAGCGTAATTTAGTCGGAATGCTGACCGGAGCACAGAACATTTGCCTGGGAAATGAACCGAAAAAAGGTGGACTGATACAAGAAAAAGAGGCATATGAAAAAGCGCTTAAAATAAGAGAACAGCTGCATCTGCTGACGCCTCTGAATATACCGGTGGAAGAACTGGGAGCAGGTGAGCAGCAGCTGATTGAAATCATGAGGGCATTTTATACAAATCCTAAAGTATTGATTTTGGATGAGCCTACCGCTTCTTTAGGAGAAGGGGAAATAGAACCTTTCCTGTCTTTTATAAAAGAAGTACGGGATACGATGGATATTGCAATTATTTTTATATCACATAAAATCGAAGAATTGTTTGCTGTTTCAGATCGAATTGTTGTGCTTACGGATGGAAAAAATACATTGACTGACAAAGTGGAGAATGTAACGCAGGTACAGGTGATCCAGTCTATGCTCCGAACCGGGAAATCATATGGACGTATACCGGTTCCGGAGAAAGATTTTAATTCCCTGCCTACGGTACTAAAAGTAGACAAGGCGATATATGACGGAAAAGAACATAAGCTCAACTTTGAAGTGCACAAAGGTGAAGTGGCAGGATTTTATGGCCTTGTAGGTTCAGGACGTACAGAATGTGTTGAAATGCTGTATGGTTTGAGGAATGCTGAAAAATCTTACACATTTAACGGGGAGACAATCACGAAAAATAAAACCAGTACAATGATTGAAAAGGGCATGATTGTGACTCCTGAAAAAAGGGCGAATGGAATTTTCAAGTCTCTTTCACTGATAGATAACATATGCAATCTGTTTCTTGCGAAACATCTGGCGGGGAAATATGCAGGCGTAGTAAACCGTAAGTTAAGCCGAAGTTTTGCAGATAAGATCTTGAAGGAAAGTGATGTAAAGTACAATAGTCCAAATCAGCAGATCAGCAGCCTTTCAGGTGGAAACATTCAGAAAATTGTAATAGGGCGCTCAGTTGCAATTGACAATATTCAATTACTCATTTTGGATGAACCAACAAATGGAATTGATATAGGCGCTAAATTTGAAATTTATCAGCAGATTCGTACACTGACCGATACGGAGCAGGAAGAAAAACGGGTAGGTGTTATTTTGATTTCTTCCGAATTAGATGAACTGCTAAATGTCTGTGATAGTATCTATGTATTTGCAAATGGGGATATCATACAGGGATTTAGACGGGCAGAGTTTAATAAAAAGGATATTCTCAGCGTTGCGGTAAGGGGGAAGAGGGTCAATGAGTAGAGAAAATCATATAAGAAAAAATAAAGGACTGAAAGAAAATGCACCCAGATTCTTTTTGTTAATTGCTTTTATAGTAATCACTTTGGTTTTCCAGATAATGCAGCCAAATTTCTTAAATATTACAAATGTTATGAACCTTCTTGCCCACAGCAGTATCATTGGGATTCTGGCATGTGGAAATATGATTCTGATGGCAGCAGGAGAAATGAGCTTTTCGGTAGGGGCCCAATGTACTGTGGCAGGTGCGTTATTTGGTTGGGTGTTGGCGAAGGAAAGTAGTAACAGTATTCTACTTGCATTGGTTTTCGCGATGGTAATTGCGGCTATGATTGGGCTGGTACTGGCTTTCTTTACTGTAAAGCTTAAGGTTCCCACATTTGTTTGTACTCTTGCGATGGGAACGGTACTGGATGGGTTTACTCAGATATTAACGGGAGGATCTACATTGCATTCTTCCAACTGGCCTCCGATGCTTACCATTATGCAGAAAAAAATCGGCGGGGTGTTTCCGCTGCCGATTATTGTATTTTTGATTATAGCGGTGATTACCCATATTATTTATGAAAAAACAAAACCGGGGCGACATCTGTATGCAGTTGGTTCTAATCCTACGGCAGCAAATAATGTGGGGATTTCTGTTCCAAAAGTAAAAGTATGGGCATTCGCAATAAGCGGCACTTTCTGTGGAATAGCCGGTGTGACTGCAGTGTCTTATAACAACAGCGTGTCATTGACTCTGGGTGGGGAATATTTGATGCCGGCTATAGCGGCAACGATGCTGAGTGCTACTTTCCTGAAACTGGGTAAGTATAATGTGCCGGGGACAGTTTTGGCAGCGGTACTGATGATCGTGATTCAAAATGGTGTGGTAAATGCGGGATATCCCATTTATGTTAAGGATATTGTGCAGGGAATATTGCTCACAGTTGCAGTTGCGATCATAGTATTGATCAAAGAAGATGGCTTGCCGAGTGTGAAATTAGAAAACTAATTATGGAGAAAGGATGATGAATATGGAAAAAACAAAAAAAAGAAGTGAAGCATATGCATGGAAAGAACGCATAGCAAATGATTGGCTTTTGTTATTTACATTAGGCGTTGCCGTGGTTTTTGCCATTATACAGCCGGCATTTCTCCAAGTGACAAATTTAATGAACATTTTGAGCAATGCCTGCATAGTAGGAGTCATGGGCCTGGGGCTCACCTGTATATTTGCTACGGGTGAGTTGGATTTTTCGGCAGGTTCACAAGTTTCCCTTGCATCCTGTCTTATGGCAGTAATATTGTCGAAAGAAGGTTTTAACAGTTACTTTTTGGCATTGATTATTACGCTGGGAATTTTCGTACTGATTGGATTGTATAATGCATTTTTACATGTGAAGATTGGCATACCGGCTTTTATAGCGACCCTCGGTACATCCTATCTTATAAAAGGGATAGCAAAATCATTGACAAACAGTCAGAATCTGAACAATCTCTCAACCTGGCCGGAATCATTTACATTTATGGGACAGGGATATCTGTTCGGAATGATTCCTATGCCGATGGTTGTACTGATATTAGTAGGAGCTGCCGTATTATTTTATACGGAATATACGAGAGCGGGAAAATTTTTATATGCGGTAGGTTCCAATCCAAAAGCCTGTGATTATATAGGAATTGACGGAAAGGTGCAAAAACTGAAGGGATTTGTGATTACCGCAGTATTATGCGGACTGGCAGGAGTCATGGAAGGGTCACAGATGAATGCATCTTCACCGATTCTGGGAGAAACCTTATTCGTTCCGGCTCTCACAACGGTATTTCTAGGCGCTGCATATGGAAAAATCGGTGTATTTAATGTGCCGGGAACATTGGTTGGAGCAGTTCTCTATGCTCTGATCAATCAGGGATTGCTGATGATAACGAGTGAAGTATGGATTAAGTATTTTATGCAGGGGGGAATGCTCTTACTGGCATTGGTTATGGTCATAATCATTCGAAAAAAAGGAAATTAGAATGGAGGCAAGGAGCGATGATAAAAGTTGTATATGTATCAGAAGGTTTGATTACCAAAGAAGATATTGAAACCAGAGGAATTCCGGATAAAGTTTGTGAGATATCTTCCGAAATTACATTTGCGTACACAGAAGATCTGGCGGCATTGAAGGGATGCGGTAATGATATGCGCAAAGCAAATTTACGTCTGGAAAAAGAAGGTCCGAATTGGGTAAAACACAGTCCTGAATTTCTGGAATCTATTCGGGATGCTGAAATAATTATCATGCATTATTCGGCTGCCGGCAGAGAATTTTTTGATGCGGCAAAGAAATTGAAACTGCTCTGCGTAATGCGGAGCGGAGTGGAAAATGTTGACATGGTATCTGCAAAAGAAAAAGGTATCGTTGTCTGTGCCTCGCCGGGACGTGCTTCGGAACCGGTGGCAGATTTTACCGTCACAGTCATGCTGGCGCTTATGCGCCGGATTCCATATACTAATATGAGCGGTACGGGGAAATGGACGAACGCTCTTATGGGGACGGAGGGAATGATGAAAAATTCCATTGTCGGCTTGATAGGATTCGGAGTTATTGCTCAGAAAGTTGCGAAGAGACTGCAGGGGTTCGGATGCCGAATCATTGCGTATGATCCCTGGGTTTCAAAAGAAATAACAGAACGATTCGGTGTAGAAAAAGTAGACAGCTTGAAACAGGTATTTGAAGATGCGGACTTCGTTTCGCTGCATGCAAGATTGACTTTGGAAAACCATGGTATGGTGGATAAGAAATTATTGAAAACCATGAAATCTACGGCATATCTTATTAATACTGCACGAGCAGGATTTGTGAATGAGGATGACCTTATCGAAGCATTAAAAGATGGAACAATTGCCGGAGCCGGATTGGATGTATTTTCGCAAGAACCCCTGCCGGAAGGGCATCCGTTTCTGACGATGGAAAATGTAATTGTAACACCGCATGTTGCAGGTAACGGAGGCGACTTCATTTTACGGTCTGTTGAAAGTCCGCTGAATGAAATCAGGCATTATATAAACGGTGAAAAGTATGATTGCCGGATGAATTTGCTTATACATTAAGAAGGGATGAAACTATGGAACAGAAATATATTCTTGCAATTGACCGGGGACAGAGCAATATTAAGGCTGCGCTTTGCAATGAAAAGGCAGAAATCGTATGCCTGACGTCGGAGCAATGTCAAAAAATCCAATCTCCGAAAACCGGCTGGGCTGAACAGGACATGGATCTGATGTGGGAACAGGCGGCAAGAGCGGTGAAAGGGTTGATACAAAAATCCGGAATCTCAGCCATACAGATTCATGCCGTGGCATTTTCCGGACAGGGGGGCGGAAATTTTCTGGTTGATGAGAATGGTAATTCTGTCAGAGCCGGCATTTTATCACTGGACAACAGATATGAAGAAGTGCTGCATTTTATTTCTGCCAGGAATCCAAAAGCATTGCCGAAGACAATCTTAACCATGCGGTGGCTGAAAGAACATGAGCCGGAGCATTATAAGAAGACAGTATATATTTTAGGTTCTAAGGATTGGATTCGTTATAAAATGACAGGCCGGGTAAATGCTGATATGTCAGACACGCCGGCTCCGGTTGAAGAGGGAACCAAAGAATATGCGGTTGAATGCTGCAAAATAGCAGGAGTCGAAGAGTGCATTTCGATGCTTCCGGAATTGAAATATGGAAACGAATGCTGCGGAGCAGTAAGCCAGGAGGCCTCTCTGGAATGCGGACTGGCAGAAGGAACGCCGGTATTTACAGGAGCTCATGATATGATTGCCTGTGCAGTCGGTGCAGGAGGAATACGGCAGGGACATTTGACGATTATCATGGGAACTCTCGGAATCAATATTGCGGCAGTGGACAGAAACACGAAATTGCCTGACTGTGACATACCGGGTGACTGGTTTACGTTTGAGGGAATATCGCAGGGGGAACGTTTTGTCACTTCTTCTATAGGAAGTGCAGGAGCTGTATTAGACTGGTTTGTGGATTCTTTCTTTTGTGAAGAGCTTGCTGCCAAAGGCCGCAGAGTTTTGTTTTCTGATATAGAGAAGGAACTCAAGTCTTGTAAACCTTCTGATTTGATTTTTCATCCGTATTTAATGGGAACTTTTTATGATAGTTCTTTGAAAGGGAACTTTATAGGCATATCCGCAGAAATGACAAAATACGATTTCCTGTTTGCAGTGTATCAGGGGATTTGCATAGCCATGTGTCTGGAAGTGGAAAAACTGGAAAGCCTTCTTGGAAGATTCATGGCAGTACATTTCGTTGGCGGCGGTTCGGACAGCAGAGTCTGGGGACAAATGTTTGCGGATATCTTAAATCGTAAAATTTATATCTGTCAGGAGAAAGAAGTGGGATGCAGAGGTGCGGCAGTCTGCGCCGGACTTGGATTCGGAATTTATTCGAAAAGTGAAGAGATTCCCCGGTCTTCTGTCAGGCATACATATTATCCAAGGGAAGATATGCATAAATTATATAAGCGGCCGTATGAACTGTTTGTAAAGACAAAAGGAAATAAATAAGTGGAGGAAAAGAGTATGTTGGTAACGATGAAGGAACTGCTCGACAGGGCGAATGAAGAAAATTATGCGGTGGCAGCGCCGGTTGTTCAGACTGAGATGAATGCCAGAGCGGCAATTAAATGTGCAGAAGAATTGAATGCGCCGGTAATATTGCTTGTTCCGTTGATTTTTGATTACGATGTAGATTTGTTTGGAAGATACTTGAAACAATTGGCGGAAGCGGCAGCGGTTCCTGTTGCAATCAATCACGACCATGGATCCGATTATGAATCGGCTGTAGAATGTATCCGTGCAGGATTTTCATCAATCATGGTGGACCGTTCTATGTATACCTATGAAGAAAATGTGCGTCAGGTAAGAGAATTAGTAAAAGTAGCACATGCAGTAAATGTATCGGTAGAGGCGGAACTGGGACATGTAGGTATGGCGAATAATTATGAAGAAGATGGCTGTAATGCGTTGACAGAACCAGAAGAAGCAGTGAAGTTTATTGAAGAAACGGGGATCGATTGTCTCGCGGTTGCAATAGGAACAGCCCACGGTGCTTATAATAAAGGGCAGGAACCTCATTTGGACTTTGAACGGTTAGCAGCAATTAAGGAAGCAACCAATTATTTTCCGCTGGTATTGCACGGTGGGTCCGGTACAGGTGACGAGTGTCTCAGAAAAGCATGTCAAATGGGAATCAATAAAGTGAATATCGGATGCGAACTGTTTACTGCGGCGATTGAAGAGCTGAATAATGCAGATACTACCGGAAACGGCGCTTATGGGCTGACCAATCTGCTGGAAGCAGGATATAGCGAAAGGTTAAAGCATTTTATGGAAATTATGGGCTCTGTAGATAAGGCATGGGTACCAGAAAAGAAGGGTAAAAGAGAAAAGGCAGAATTATCTGAGGATACAATTTTATAAAATAGTTCAAAGGAGGACAAGCATATGCAGGCATTGGTATTATACGACCGGGGAAAAACAGAAATGCAGGATATTCCGAAACCAATCTGTGGGGAAGAAGATATTCTTATAAGGGTGGAATCGGCGGCCATCTGCGGTGGAGATGTACACTTCTATAATGGGACGCTTCCGGGATTAGGAGGATATCCAATCGTGTTGGGACATGAATTTGCCGGTATAATAGAAGAAATGGGAGAAAAGGCGGATTCTTACTGGAAAATCGGAGATCGTGTGGTATCGGAAAATACTGCTTCCGTATGCGGGAGATGCCCGGCATGCGAAAAGGGGAATTTCGTGAACTGTGCCCGGCGTGAGACATTGGGCTGCAGTGTAGACGGCGCCTTTACGGAATATGTAAAAATTCCGGGCAAACTTCTGCGGGTATATCCAAATGCGCTGTTCCATTTGCCGGAAGCAATCTCCATGAAAGCAGCTCCGCTTTTGGAACCGGCAGCGAATGCCTATATGGCGGTTGTACAGGAAGGACAGTTGATAGCCGGAGAAAATGTAGTGGTTTTCGGAGCGGGTGCATTGGGACTGTTTTGCGTGCAGCTTGCTAAAATTGCAGGGGCTTCCAACATTATTCTGGTCGGAACGGAAGGGGATAAGAGTACCAGATTTCCGTGCGGAATTAAGTTGGGGGCAACTCATACATTAGTGAACGGACCGGATATTGACCTGAACGAAAAAATTGAGGAAATATGCAAAAACAGCGGAGCAGCATTGTGTATTGATGCTGCGGGATTACCGGGCGTTCTGAAACAGGCGGTGGAAATTGTAAGAAATGACGGTAAAGTAGTACGCATCGGAATGAATGATGAGCCTTATAATTACGGCATGAATGAAGTGAACGTAAAATCGATTGAAATAATTGGTCATTTAGGATACAATACAACCTCCTGGAGGAATGTGATCTCTCTGGCTTCGGCAGGTAAGCTGGACTTGGAATCTATGATTTCAGAGACCCTTCCATTAAGCGAAATAAAGACTGGTTTTGAGATGCTAAAGGGTAAGAAGACAATTAAAATTGTAATCGATCCTAAAAAATGATATAATACAAATACTTGGAGATATAATATATTTATGTAGAATCAGGAGAGGAAAGATATGTCTAATTCCGCAGATAAAATTGACTTACAGGTACAGGTTGCCACTTTATACTATAGAGAAAATTTATCACAGCAGGAGATTGCGCAGAAATTGAATATGTCACGTCCTACGATTTCTCGTATTCTGCGTAGCTGTACCGAAGAAGGGATTGTATCCATTCATATTAAAAATGTAAGTACACAGCAATATGATCTGGCAAAACAGGTAAAAAAGAAATATGAATTGAAACATGTGAGTGTGGTTTCGGCTAGTGGAGATAAAGGAAAAATCTTATCCGGAATTGGAAGCGAAGCAGCAGCGTATCTTCTAAGTTCAGTTCGGCAGGATACACGAATCGGAATATCCGCAGGAATTACAGTTTCTCATATGATTGATTATCTGAAGCCGATTTATAATTATAATGTCGGTATTTATCAGCTGCAGGGAGATGCCAGTCATCAAATCGATACCTGTTCTTCATTTTTGTGTACAGAAATTGCGAAGAGATTACATGCGAAAGCGCATGGTATGCATGTACCTTTATTGGTGAATACGAAAGTACTCCGCGATTTACTGTTGGAAGAACCGTTTAACAAAAAGCATTTTCAGGAATTGGATAATCTGGATATGGCATTTGTTGGATTGGGGCTGGTAGATTCCATTATTGCATCCAGAAGCGATAACTGGTACATTGTAAACAGGGACAGGGAAATTCTGAAATCCTTAAATGTTGCGGGTGATATCTGCGGAAACTTTATCGACTGTGACGGAAACCAGTGTCAGGCGGAGATCAGTGATCATACCATTTCAATTTCTTTGGAAGTGCTGAAAACCTGTAAGAATTGTGTAGCTGTCGCTGCTGGAATAGAAAAGAGAAAAATAGCCAGAGCAGCACTGAATAGCAAGTTGATTTCCTCGTTGATTATAGATGAAAGTTTGGCAACTGCATTATTAGCCGGGGATTGAAATATTAAAAAAGGAAGCGTTCGCTTTTTCTGTTTGGCATAGGAGCGAACGCTTTTTTGTGCTTTCACTTTTTTAACTTTATAAGTATTTAACTTTATCTTTTTCAAAAAAGCCTCTTGCCTGCGGTGATGTATCAGCAGCACCTATAGCAATCACATTGAATGGAAGACCTGAGATACCTAATGCGCTGCGGATTTTTTTTATATTTTCTTCCTTGGGGTATACACCGCACCAACAACTGCCCAGCCCCATCTCTGTGGCCTGCAGCAAGATGTTTTGGGTAGCGGCTGCACAATCCTGAGGAAAGAAACCTTCGGAAACGCCATGCT
>Ga0153939_1000857_pt1 | contig 11971 bp, 8 predicted proteins | sample TSNJ023MetaG_FD_104734 | JGI IMG/M metagenome (GOLD analysis project Ga0153939, IMG submission 104734) | Attine ant fungus gardens microbial communities from New Jersey, USA - TSNJ023 MetaG | ecosystem: Host-associated > Fungi > Mycelium > Unclassified | place: USA: New Jersey, Brendan T. Byrne... | reverse complement strand
TGGATCATGCTGCCAGCTGAACTAAGCATGTGCGGATCGGGTTCATTAGAGAACATGTAGCTACAATATCAAGAATCAATTTCGGATGATCCAACTCTATGTTCTGCAGCGATGATGAGAGAGAGGTGAACCACTAGCAAGGCATTGGACGAACCTGATTGAGGCAAGACGGCAGGCAGATAATCCGGAATTTCGGTATAGTGCATCTGCTCCCGAAAGAGGTAGCGTATCCTGAGTGCCTTAGGAATACAAGGAGCAGGGTCAAGAAATCCTTGTAGGCTCAGCTGCACGTGCAGAAAGAAGAATGTTAGAACTCGATTTGGTAGGATTGTCAAAGTTTTATCACCTTTGCTTCTTCTCCTTCGGCAATGAAGAGTTGTGAGTTTCTGATGAGGGCCTGAAGAGGAATTGTTACATCAAGACTCAGATCTGGTGTACTTTCGCTCGCTTCGGCTGACCCATAGTTGGCTTCGAGTATGACTAGGCCTAAAGTGGATATTAGTCAATCTCTAGCCAGTAGGAAAATTCTACTAGCCTTGCTTTGACTTTTCAGTTTGGTTGCGTCTGCGGGCAAGGTCTCGCAGCATATGTTCAACAGTATTTCTCTCCCATCGTTCTTCTGGTTTTTCTAAGCGCTTACGAGTCGTACGAAGGTGACTGCCATAGAGCATCTTTCAGTGGATGGAGAACACAAGTCCTCAGAAAACTGTAGACACACAGAAGTCTCCGGGTGCGACGACGGGGAAGAATGACAAAACGGTACATAAGGAGACTTGATAAAACCGGTAAAACAGTTGTGATCAGTGCCAATGGTGGGTCATACTCGGAAGAAAGTATGACCGGCATTGAGAACTGTTGTTCTAAGCGGGAGATGCTGCACAAATAGAGGGTTGAGTGACTCAACAACATGAACGGAAAAAACACACTCAATTCCAAGGACAACCCCAGTCCAACTTAGGGTTGTTGTCATGCTTATTTCAAGTGATTTTGAGGGGATCAACCATATGGCAGAAAAGAACCAGTTCATGCCAAGAGCGCCAAGAGTTAAGCCGATCTTGAACGTAGTTCCTAATTCAAGTAGATTCACGCCCACTTCACTAACTAGCTTGATATCCTCTTCTTCCAAATCCAGTCCATGAGACATAAATATAATTCCTGTTTCCAGTCCAGACAGAGAAGAGTTTTCTCCGCAACTGTCATGTCTGTCGGCAGTAGGTCGAATACCAAAAGGTTTAAGTGATGTGAGACGAAGCTTCACATGAGGCCGGCGCCCAACGCGGACGTCAATGGTTGCCTGTTCGTTCCTTGTTCGAAAAAGTTTCCGTGTCAAAGAAGCACTCAGAATAGGTCGCAAGAAGAGAGGAGCACCCAAAGACCCGACAGCTCTGATAGTAAAGGCGTTCAAGCTATCTTGATAGGATGATTCCAGCCGAGTGCGGAAAGGAAAGGTTAGGTAGATTAGGGCCTATTTGAAACCTGATAAGTATATGGATGGACTAGAGGTTTAGTTGAACTCACCGAACTCGACAACCGAGGAGAAAATTGATGCTGTACAGTTCCAATAACATCCAAGCGACGTATGTCACTTCGCATTTGAGCACCTAAACCGAAACTGGTTCTGTCATTTATTTTGCTCTGATAGAATACATGAGTAAAGGCCAGAATGTCTGAAGAGAAAGCGATTTTCAACTTGGATTTTGTGTCGCAAAGTGTAATTCATAAGTCCAACGCCAGATATTCGATCAAAGACAGTCGCCTGTGTAGGGCCAAACAGAGGGACTGCATATACAGAGCATTGGAGAGTGCCTTGAGGTGATAAAACTTCATGTTGACGAGCCTGCCTTAGTTCACCCTTCACATTGGCCAATTTCTCCCGAACCTATATACGAGAATGATTTATTATCAGTCAGGGGCAAGCAAAGAGATCCATGCACATCGTCCAACGAGCTTGATCGAATTCCTTGAGGCCAATCAAGAGCGAGGCCATGGTACCCTATACAGCAGCGTTAACTCTATATGAAATTCTGAACAAGTGAGCTTACCCAGTTGATCATAAACCTCTCTTTCTACAGTTAAAACACATATTCATACTTCAGTCGCTTTGAAAGCGTACCGAAGAAAAGGGTCGGATAAAACTGGTGGAGACGTTGAATAGAGAATAAGCTTGATTGAGAGCGAGACAAACCTTCATATGCTTTCTGTATTTTGAGGAAATTTTGAGTGGCTATTTCTTTGGATTCTGGATCTTGTTGCTTGTCCGGATGGAACGCCAGCGAAAGTGTCCGATATCGCTCGTGTACTTCACTCAGTGACGCGCCTTTACTAAGGTTGAGAACATGGCTGTAAAACTGAGGGTAAAACGATGTTGACGAAGGTGCTGGAAGTAATTTACTAAAAATAGTTTTCTGGATACTGATCTCTGGCTCCTTTAAGAGACGACATACAGCTGGCGACGCACGCGTTTGGTGAAAGACGTGTCTAGATCATTGCAAGGTCACATCCATTATACACAAATGGTGTGGGAAATCAAACCCTAATTTGTAAGGATATTTGAAATCCTCAAATATAATTTATATCGAATGTGCTTAAACTTTTCTTCATTTGTGTTGGAAGAATTGTTACTGCAAGCACAGCAATTATGGACAGCTGACTGAACACTCACTGAATGATATCACATCAGTTATTTTTTTAAAAAAACAATTTTCTCTAGTGGACCTGAAGTGTTATTCCAAGATTATAACTTATTCTAAGAGCAAAGCATATCCATTTTATCCTGTTCTTGTGGGTACAGTCTATCTTTGTCCTACCCCTGTTGATACTCTGAGGGTATACCCTGGTCCTGGTGGGCCCTACTTAAATAGAGTATACTCATCCACAAAGTAGAATGTATCCCTAGGGATCTTAATACTAACCTACCCTAGGATGACCCAACTGCAGCATCATGAATACCCTTTGAGTTTCCTATGATAGATACAGGATCACAATACTGATATCATACAGCCCTCGTCTTCACAAATCATACTCCTAACTTGGAGCTGAATGCCAAATTCGAGACTGTGACGATAATCTGTCAATTATCTAATTCGACATAAGTCACCATATCCAGGCACGACGGGAACCCACGGCAAATCGTTTCACAACGCATGTCAACCTCACCTATGGGCAGTCAACAGTCTCTCGTACTTTCAACAACTGCATATTCTAGTGCTGCTTATGAAATGTCGAAAAGCGCGACGAGCATCACGATTATATAAGCACATCGCCACGTCGTCCTGACACGTTATACTTCAGTTGCGGTCGTCTGAGCTACCAACAATCTTCTCCTCTCCCATCATGTCTTCAAGAATTAACATAGGGCGTCCGCAAACTAACACTTACAATATCGATCCTCATGGATTGGCCAACTCTAGGCCGTCCTCAGGCTACAGGGCTGCTAACCCAGATGATCCACTTGAGAAAATTCGGGCCGTTGGTAAACAAATCGAAGACTATATCGAGATTTATTCGCAGCCACTGAAACCTTACTTGCCCGCGATTGGACGTTTCTTAATTGTCGTAACTTTCATAGAGGACGCGCTGAGGATTGTCACACAATGGGGAGACCAGCTATGGTACTTGCAACAGTACGAATTGGTTGTTTGTTTCGCGCTCTGGTGGTCTCATCCTTTTCGTTCGTAGGCACAGAAAGTTTCTTTGGGGTTTTTCCCACCTGTTCCTGCTTATCAATGTCCTCGTCAGTTGTTCATATATCTCAATTCTCCGCCGAGTTTTAAGTCACCTATTTAGATCATGTTAACCGGCTCACTTGCAGTCATTTTGAAAAGATTTACGGAATATGCCGTTGCGGGTCTTCTCGGTGTTGTTGTCATTCAAGGATTCGGTTATGGCCTTATCTTTGACCTAAACTTTTTCCTCCGCAATCTGAGTGTCATTGGTGGCCTTTTCATGGTGTTCAGCGATTCTATGATTACTCGTAAATCCGTCTTTGCGGGACTGCCTACCCTTACTGAGAACGATCGTAGGAAATAGTAGTATGCTTTTCCCTTGCCAGGAACTTGGTAGCTGACTCTCTGTTCCAGCTTTCTCCTCACAGGTCGGGTTCTTTTGATTTTCCTTTTCCTTGGTTTCATTCTCCAGGGAGAATGGAACTTCATCCGCGTCTTCGTCTCCATCATCGGTCTTGCCGCCTGTGTCATGGTTGCAGTTGGTTTCAAAGCCAAATGGTCTGCCGCCTTCCTAGTAGTAGTGTTAAGCATCTTCAATGTCTTTGCGAATAATTGGTGGGCCGTTCACTCGGCTCATCCGCAAAGGGATTTCTTAAAATACGATTTCTTCCAAACATTATGTGAGTTCTTGTATTTTACCTTTCTCTTGCTTTGTGGCTGATTTTTTACAGCTATCGTTGGTGGCCTTATCCTACTCGTCAACATGGGACCTGGTGGCTTTTCTGTGGATGAAAAAAAGAAAACATATTAGTTCATTCTTCCTACGACAGCTGTCGTATGTATTAGTCCGATAGTCTCGGAAAATAGTTTAGCACACTTGTGTGTTTTTGCCCTGCGTGTCCTTGTGGGTTCTTGAGAATTAATTGAAATCTGATGGCTGTTGCTAATCATCGAGAGATGTGATGATGTAGTCAACCACAGTATTTCAAGGCCACAAGGTTGAAAGAAAAACCATACATATAGGTGGGTCTTATAATCAGAGTAACCTATCTTGATGCCTCAGGAATGCCCTGTCCGTGATGGAGAATATTACGTGCATATTTAATGTTTATCAGGAACCCCATCTATGAGAAGGACCACAGAGGCGAGGCTGAAGTCCTAGAGGAATACTCGAATTTCCAGTAGAAGGTTGAGATCTGATACTTTGCTACCAGTTCACTATTTCTAATTCAAAGAATTAGAGCTACCATTCACTCCTTCTTGGGGTCGAGGGAATGCTGCATATGGCCAAATTTGATCGGCGTTCCGTGCTCGCAGCAGACGAGGTGTACTCTGTCATTGAGCAAGTACTCGGGAATGAACCTGCGATACTGTGCCGAAGAACCATACGAGTATATACGAGATGGCACCCAGAAACTTCTGAAAGATATCGTATGCAGTATGTAACCTCAGGCTACGTCAAAATAAATGAGCAAAAGCTGTCGGACATTCCGTTTCACTATAAGAGACATCGCATCGAGAAAAACGAGATGTCGTTCCACCTGAAATCATTGCATCTTTTTGCCTGCAAGGCTGCGGGCATCTAACGTCTGACTGACTTACGTTTGCCTCAACCCAGAACCAAGGAATTTAGATAAAGCATTTTTCGGGCCTTAACGGCCGGCGCCGATCGTTAATTTGAGGCTATTCGAGTTAGTTTGATTCTCCGAGTCCAGCATGCCAGATATAAAGTCTTGCTCTCAGCGCCAAGCCTATTGAAGGTCTTTTGTAAGAGTGCCGTGATGAAGAACACGTTCTTTCTGCACCACTGAGAAGGCGAGTGAATGAGGCAGACATAGTGTCATTAATGCGTCTCAAGTGTAAAATTAGCTCATAAATTCTTCGAAATCCACAGTCAGAGTTCTTGTGTGCAAGAGGGGTATCAATGACTTTGATGTGCTCAAATTTGGGGAAATGTTTTGCTGAGTGTACCCATAATTTCTGTCAGAGCTAGAAGTGATCTGAGTTAAGATCCGAGCTTCGAAGTCTGAACTTGAAAGGAAAAGTTCGTAGATCATGAGAAAAATATGGCCGAAGCTGAGTCATTTTGGTGAGACCAACTTGACTTTATGTGCGTTGTTCGAGGGATTGTTTTCTGTAAACTATAATATTCACTCACGGGACAGCCCAAACATTGAAGACTGATAGAAGCTTGAAACGTGAGCTGGTATAATCCATTGTCATCCCAAAGCTTAAAGATCAGTCCTAGAGCATAGTCGGCACTCAAGAGAGTCGGGGATACAACTCAGTGGAATTTCTGGCGACGACGTCACATGAGATAAGGACAGAACACCGCGGGACACCATCGCTGGGAGATGAAATTCGTCAAGTTTTTGAATGATCAGTTCCGGGTGATTAAATAAGGCGTCAGGTTATGTCGCTACCGACCGTGATAAAATGTCGATGGGGAGTAGGGCCGAGAGTGTATCAGACAGTTTGGCAGGGTCAGAGTGATCAAAATCTGTGTGTATAGGCGAGGAGGAGCTCCACTATGCGGCACCCATTGGAAACACCGTCTTCTGCGATCATGTCGTAGTTTCATGAAGCGCTTCGGTCTAATGATTCTAACCAGTTTTTCGGAAGTAGTTCTTGATGATATAAAAGGATAGGTTATGGCCGTTCACCGCCGGAGCTTCGAGGAAAGAGATTGAAGCAAATATTAACACCTGTGAGCTAAACTCGGGCTTGGCTGGGTCGTATGAGGGGTTGATTCCTCATAATGTTCGCTTGGAATCGACTATTTGATTACAGGATCACGTCACACATCACGCCCGCCGCTATTTGCATCCAGTAATCTATCGAATACCTTTTATTCATTCCTATTCCGATATCTGTCATCATTGGCCGCTTCAAGGTAAGGTTCCAATTCACTACCGCTTCTACTGTTGATCATCACCTTCACCAGAGACTCCACGCACAAATTATCACATGTAGTTATTCCCTTGAATCAGACTGCGCAATCCAAAACGAGATACAAATTCATATGGTCACTCTACCAGAAAATATGCCCTCTTCGTCACTCCACCATAGACTGGCTTCGAATCTCCTAGCGTAGATTTTCCGCACCATGACACCACAATGCTTGTTGCGAAATAGGAAAAAAAAAGGTAGAATCACGTGGTCTAACGAGTGTGTCTTTTTCAAATCACTGAACGTCTGTATCACGATCACATTACCCTCAAACCGCAGATTTGTCGAGGTGAGGTGACAGGATTGTTGAAAACGTACCGTGCTGCCCTACTGCTGCAAATGGTCAAACGCCATTATTCTGCATCGCAGTCGGAGGACGAGTGGAACGAGCAAGACACGTTGTCATTGTCCAGCTCCCCTGATAATAAACGGAAAGGGCAGAAAAGTAACAGAGCATCATCACCAAAAAATGTTGCTGCTAGGAAAAAACGGAGACTAGGAAGCCAAGCACAAGAGACGACCATCCAGAGCGGAATTATTGCAGTCAGGGATTCTTCGCACTCCAAAACCCTTCACTTAATTGGGTCGCCTGGACCCATACGCACCGCTCTGCTGAAATGGTTTGCTACAGTAAGGGACTTACGCGGAATGCCGTGGCGCAAGCCATCCAAACTTTCTCAAGATCCCGAACAACGTTCTCAAAGGGCGTATGAAGTGATGAGAACGTTAATCCTGAACATATTTGGGGAAATCTAATCCATTCTTAGGTATGGGTATCTGAGATAATGTTACAACAGACTCAGGTCACTACGGTAATACCTTATTATAATCGTTGGATGGAAATGTAACATCTCTTCAGGCTGTCTGTTAGCCAATTCATTGATAGATTGTACTTTAGGTTTCCAACCCTGAATGACCTAGTGGGTTAGACTTCGCTTTTGATAGTGCATTTCTGAAGCCGTCTATCAGGCCCAAGCGAACGTAGATCAAGTAAATGCTTTGTGGAAAGGTCTTGGATACTATACCCGAGCTAGTCGCTTACTTGAAGGGGCCAAGAAGGTTGTAACAAAATATAGCGGAAAGCTTCCAGATAACGCCAGAGATATGCAAAACAATATTCCCGGAATCGGCCGATATAGCGCTGGAGCTATCTGTTCTATAGCTTATGGTGAAAAGGTTCCGGTTGTAAGTGAGACACTTTTGTTTCCTCGTAAACCCTATTCACTATGAAAACAGCTTGATGGGAATGTACATCGATTGCTCAGTCGGTTACTTGCGCTTCATGCTCCACCCAAGGCTAAGGCAACTCTCGACTTGCTCTGGGAGGCGGCGGATGTCATTGTACAAGAAGGTAACGAGGCCGAGCCCCATCTTACTCAAACATTGATATTTGATAATAGACGCAGAGAATGAGCATCCTGGAGACATTAATCAAGGTCTGATTGAACTTGGAAGTACTGTTTGTACCGTACGAGGACCATCTTGTGCCACATGTCCTCTACGACCCTGGTGTGCGGCCTACAAGTTGACCTATGACAAGGGAGATGTGGTAGATGTCCCTTGCCTCACCGAGTTCACCAATTACTCAGCTCAGCTCACAGCCTCCTCCCGACATAGAGGACATTTGTCATGTTTGTGAACCTGTGTCAGTGGAACTAGCAGTTACTGCATTTCCCATGAAAGTTGACCGCAAAAAAGTGCGAGAGGAGCTCGACATTGTCAATGTAGTAGAGTGGCGACAAGATTTAAATTCCGATGAAAGGTTCTTTCTTCTTGTCAGGCGTCCTGAAACAGGTATCCTGCTTTACGTTGAATTCGTTCACTGTCCTCACTTCTTGCCAGGTCTACTTGCTGGATTGTATGACTTTGCAACGTCAGCAAACATCTCCAAAAGATCGACAACAGGATCCATCAAACCATTGTCCTTGAAATACCTCGGGAAAATTTTCGGATGTGTGTTTCGAGAAGATGCAATGGTGGAATCAGACGAGAATCCTCAGAAAATTGGGCTTGCTCGAGTTTCCGTCATTGGTGATGTCTCTCATGTTTTTTCGCATGTCAAGAAGACCTACCGAGTGGTTTGGACTCTCATGACAGGCGGTGGTAAACCACCAATGCTTCGCGAAGCCAAGACGTCCGGGCCATCCAAGAAGCCTGTACGCAAATTTGAGCAAAACATGGAATCACAGAAAAACTCGGATCTGCACATGGATTATTCATGGACACTATTTGATCAAGTAGCCAATGCAACGTGAGTAACCCAATGTCAATCAAAGGCCCGTTTAAGCTGTTTCGATTAGTATGGGAGCAGGTGCACTGAAGGTTTGGAAATTGACAAGCGCATTCTGGGACAGAATGCTTTAGCGTGGTCATATTTTTTGCCAGCAAAGTGAACTCTAATATCTCTGCCGTATGATCTAACGTAAAGAGAAAACACGTATTATTCTTGGTTTGCTAGGGATTGATTATGAGTATCCGAAGACAGTCTCTGCTATTGCACTAACCTGCTTTTCAAACTTCAATTAAGTGTACCAAGTCCTCTGAGACCACTTAAGAATGAAATTTTCTGCAAGGGCTCAGGCAAGATGTGAGTATCCTGCATACAGTCAAACCTCTAATAAGGCATACCTCCATTAAGGCATACTTTCTATTAAGGCATACATTTTCCAGTTATTTCCAGTTACCAAGTCGGTTTGCAGGGCATAAGGCATACTTTTCCAATAAGGGATAGGGCATACAATTTTTGGGTGGCATAAGGCATACTTTTTGATTAAAATGTCAGCCACCTGAGTTGTCATTTCCCTAATAGTTTCCCAATTGTTTCAGCAATGTTATACATATTTAATCAATAATATTTTGTTTTTTTCATGATTTTCTGCAGCCCTAGGATCATATACTGTCATGCTCCTGTGACACAACCAGCGTGACAGGTCACATTGTCACTCCCCATCTAGAACTCCCTTTGACAAGTCTCTAGTATTCACTTCACACCTTAGGCAGCCTGAAACCTCTTATATACTTTGCCTGCATTATTTTGTAACTAGTAATAAGATCATATCCCAGTCCCCAGTTCTGAAACTCTTATTCTCAAATATTCTGAACTTAGCACAGGGCTCAGTGAACCTGAAGCCAAGCCTTTCTAGCCTATGGATTTCCCTCAAATCTGACACAGATAACAGGTGCTCCATAATTCCATAATTGGATGACTTTTGAATCCTGAGTCTGAGCAGAACATGTTAGAGAGAAAGAGAGAAAATTCTGTATTTGTATACTACAACAAGCAGATGCTGGGATACAGTGGGTAATATACATAGCAGTATACTGCTGACTACACACAAGCTTTGAGGGGTTGGCTGGAGTTGTTCTAAGTTGGGTGTGAATGTTGGTGGCAAGCAGAACATGTTGGAAGGCTTAATTTACATGTAGAAATACTATAGTAGACTTATAAATAAACCTGTTTTTGGTCAATTTCTAGCTAAAAAAAGATGAATTTCTATCAAGGCATACTTTCTAACAAGGCATACTTTTGACCAACTTTAACCATAATGCCAAAGTGACTACACAGAGTGGATTTTTTGCTTTGTTATCTTTTTGCTAATACTTTCTACTCTACTTAAATTCTGCTCTTTTTTCATTATTCATTATTGTTACTTAACAACTATTTTGCTACCCCAAGTTTCTCTCTCTTATTGTTCAGTTAATACAGACACATTATCTACAGTACTTAAACTACTTGGATATAAACCTGAGACCTAGTCTTTCTGTCTAGATTGAGATCCAGTATTTCTAGTATCTGAGAATGTTCCTATATGTACGCTGTAAGATTATAGTACCCATTAGTAAAATGTCTTCAATGCTCAATTTTCCCAAATTAAATAGGAATAATTACTATACCTGGGCTGACAATATAATGTCAGCTCTTTAGGCTTGACTCCTCTAGTTCATTATTAATAGCCAGCAATTTTCTCCTCCTAAACCCCCTGCTAACCCTCCTATCAATGCTACAACAAATAAACTGTTGTCTTTTAGTTCTGATGACTATAAGAAGTGGATTTGCTTATAGAATGAGCATATTCAGTGGTTCAAATCTAACTTGGCTACTATGGGCCTAATATATAGGGCTATTGAATTTGGACAGCATGAGCATGTTTAGTCTTGTACTTTATCCAAGAAAATATAGAACCATCTTCATCAACTCTATGTTACCCAAAGACAGAACACCAATATTCATTATTACTTCTGGAAGCTTTACCTCAAAAAATAAAATAAGTGCACCTCAATGTCTAACTATATTGGTTCATTCCTAAACTTGAAATGCTGTATTGTTGAGGCTGGACACAAGCTAGAAGATATACTTATTATATATGTTATGGAATTGCATTGGGACTATAACTATTATCAGTCCTAGACTAATAACAAATGGATAGTAGAAAAGATAATGACGGTAAAAGATAAGAAAGACAAAGATAATGCAATGAATGATATATCAGCACATCAAGATTAGATTGGACTTCAGACTTAATTGGACTAATTATAGACATTGGACTAAAGGAAAAATGCTAGATAAACCTTGGGGTAATTATAGATAAATCTTATTATAACTATGAATATTAGGATAAATGGGAAAACCTTGGACTAATCCATTTATAGACTCTGACTCAACTAGTTACTCACTGTTACTCACTAGTACTTAGAATAGTAGTTTTTGTGACATTACTAGTTAGGATAAATACAATCTAGAAAGAGAAAGGAACAGTAAGTTTTCTCTTTTTGTAGTTTATCTGAAAACCTACTTGTTATCGATAGGTAGTAAATGCTCTTAGTAATTACCCTAGATAGATATTCAAAAAGAACTTGATAGAGTTCTTTGTTGGATTGGACTCCTACTTATACTATTTTTACAGTAGCTGTACTACTAGTCTATGATCACATATTCTTCCAGAATATTCTGTGATCACATGACCTTAGTTCCTACACTATTTATATCTCAACCCCATTGTACGTCTTGAGGTTTTGGATCAAGTGTTCAAATGCTTGGGAACTTATTTCCTTTTTTGGGGCTCTCATAACACTACTTCTCTTGGAACCCCATATTCTCTCTAGTCTTTAGACTAACTTGTAAAGTGTGACTAAAAGCCTTGATATTCATCCTTTTGATATAACTCTTCTGAAAACCTTAACTAAACCCTTTGTAGAGAGGCAAAGAGATATCAAGTGTTAATATAAATTCAAGGTTAAAGCTATCACAAATGGCCACTTACTGATTTGTGATTGCTTGATTTGATAATCAAAGTGTTCAAAAAGCAAAGTTAGACAAGCAGCAAAAGATGTTGTTAAGTCTGAGGTTTATCCTCAGA
>Ga0153939_1000845_pt1 | contig 12033 bp, 4 predicted proteins | sample TSNJ023MetaG_FD_104734 | JGI IMG/M metagenome (GOLD analysis project Ga0153939, IMG submission 104734) | Attine ant fungus gardens microbial communities from New Jersey, USA - TSNJ023 MetaG | ecosystem: Host-associated > Fungi > Mycelium > Unclassified | place: USA: New Jersey, Brendan T. Byrne... | reverse complement strand
GGTACAGCCACTGTAGTAGTAGTATAAATAAGGCTGCAATCCAATGAAGAACTCCATCGAGTTCTTCCTGAACATCCACCTAGGGTGACCACTAAGAACATTCACTGTTCCTTGGTAACAATATGACTACTGGTCTATAGTACAATAGTGATACTTATGAAGATTGATATAAGAGAAACCAATAGAAACCTAGAAAATAAAATGTTTTTAATATCTGCTTGAGAGTACTCTCACTGATTTTGGATCTCAAAGGCATACATTCATCTCATGCTATAACACTACCCTTCTCAGTCTAGTCTAGCAGCCTGGCTTACCATTGGTATAGCAGTACTGCCTAGAACTTCCATGTTCTTGTGTAGGCTCTACTTTAACTGACTATACAGTTGGAAACCTACTCCAAAAACATGTAGTAAGTGGTTAAACTCCTAGCTGAGCAGATGTCCAAGTCCTCCTCAAAGTCAAGTATTCCTCAAAAGAAGTTTTATAGAGTTTTACAAAGAAAGAAAAGCAAAAATAAATTTCAAATCACTTTAAGTAGTCTTTTAGCTCTAGAGCAACAGAAGAAAAGATGGTAGAAGTTATTCATATAATGCCACTCTGCACTACTAGAGTATTTTATTAGGATTACAAATCACAGATACAACAAAAGAAAAGAACAAAAGAAAACCTCTAAATTCCTAAAGATAGCAAGAGTAGAATAATGAGAAAAGATCTCATCCAATCACATAGCTATCCTTTTCCATCTCCCTAGTCCTGCTCCTAGTATCCTTCTCCAGTTAATATAGCTGCTATGAGCCTCTTGGTAGTTCAGGAAGAATAGAGTCAGACATGAGTCTGACTGCTCTTGAGTACAATGTTTTTATCTTCTTTCTCTTCTATCTTCCCAATCAACTTCTCTTTATCATACTTCTACCTTCCTACTTCTATACTCATACTTCTCTCCTCCAAATCTTCTTCCAGTATATCTGCAATGTCCTCTCAAGAGATTGCTCTTTCCAATTCTATTTATAGGTGACCATCAAGACTAATAGCCCTGATCTAATGATAACCTTACTTTTTCTAGAGATTGATGGTTACTGAGATATGACATTATTATAATAGAAAGTAAGCTCCCTAAGGTTCTATTCACTCTCAAAAGCACTTCCAGAGAGAAGTTCTGTTATAAATATATTATGAAATTCTCTGGACTATTCCTATGAGGTTTAGATAGTGGTGGTTACAGCTACTACTCTACTACTCAAGTAGTATACATAAGTTCATGACTGGATGTTTAGTAGTTATATTTGGGAAGTCAAACTCACTTCTTGAGCTGAATTATAGTATAGTTTTATAACAAATATCATGAATATTGTCTAAAAAGGCTATTTGGTATGACATTAGCTGTCAGGGATAGAAGTTCAGGAGTAAACAACTGATTAAACCTGGAGTAATACTGATTTAATTAGTTGTTAGAGTTACTTTGGCTTGTTACCACTGGTGTGTTAGGAGTAGAGTTTGGTACAGTCCTCTTATACTTTCTGATATAATCTTTGGCCTTTCATCTAATATTTCCCTTACAGTCATTGAAAAGGGTCTTAGTACAAGTATTATATACCAAAAATTTAGTATTAATTAATTTTAATTTTCTTTATAATTTCTGTTTCTGAACTCCTAATTTGTCTACTCCTATAGGATCATAATATAGACCAAACACTTGTATACCAACTCCTATTCTGGGATTTGTATAAGTACTCTCTCTACCAGTATATTATAATTCTCTAGTTTGTAGATTAAAGTCATAAAGTTACTTTCCTCATAGTCTTGTAGTGCTTTTCTCTCTTGCTATATATCTCTTAACTGTAAAAGGACCCTACCAATGCTACCTCTAGAATGCTAGACTTATATCCTGGAGTGACCCTGTACCTAATTAAATATTACTATGTAATATCTAATTCCTCTTAGCTTGACTTAGACATTCCTAACTCTAACTGATAGAACTATAGGATCAGAAATATCTCAGCTATAGTAGTATATAATTGTAGAGTACACCCCAGAAACCTTATCCTAAACTCTAAGGATTCTCCTAGAGGTGATTTGTAATATACTTAAAAGTTGTAATATTACTAAGAATTCTCTTGGAGCTGTTAAGTCTATACTCAAAATAAAGAAAGGTCTAGACTTGACTATAGCTAAGTGTTGAGTCACCCTCTGTACTGGCCCACTGAGTCTGATTGTAAGGAAGAGAGAGGTTTTTAGAGCAATAGAAGGAGATCTCAAGGAGACTAAGTTAATAATAAAGCTAAGATCTAATATTATATCAATTTTACCTTAAGTATATGAACTCTGTGATGGGGTTCTAACTGGTCTATGTTCAAGAAGAATTCTATGGGATCTAAGCTGAAGTGAGTACATCTGACTGTTGGTACCATGTCATATAGTGTTATGAGATCATAACAGGAGCTTACTCCACTCTGGTCACTCTTATTTTAATTTTGTTACTTCTGAATTACCTCTTCTTTGGAGAATATTCTACTACTCTGAAATATACAACCATATAAACAATAGGAGATTGAGACATAGTGTATAAGCTGTGGCCAAGATTGTTCCAATCCTTTATTATTATTACATTTTCTCTAGACCAGCTATAAAACCATAGAACCAGAGAGTAATATTTTTCATTTTACTCACTAGCATGTTCCACTCTTCAATTTTATCTTTTGCATTACTTTTTAGAACCTGGAGTACACATTCACTGTATATTCACTGTAAGGGCAACCAGAGTGGAGTAGACTCTAGGAGAATCCTTAGCTAATATTGTACTTTTATATTATGTTACAACTTATCTCTAGAAAAATCCTTAGTATCACAAATGACCACTTACTGATTTGTGAGTTGATGATTTAATAATCAAAAGGCTCAAAAAAGCAAAGTTTGGACAATAGCAAAAGATGTTGTTAAGTCTAAGGTTTATCTTTAGACATAGAGTCCTTAAATATATGATTGTGGTGGTCTGTGCACAAGAACAGCCTACCATATGATCACTACCTATTGTTCTACATATAGGAGTGCTATTGTTCTTGAAATAGAGATAACCTAACTATCTTAGAGTAGTTCTTTGTTCTATTCAAGAACAGATGATAATCTATAGGTAAAGATCAGTGTCATATACAAACATTGAGAACCTTGTATCTCCATAGGATCTTATTGCCTTGGGGTCTATTTATAGCTAAAAGAAGTGCATTAAAGAGAGCATTACAATGGTTATTGAAGCAAACAATTATGTTAAGCAGTTTCTGAAATATCAACAATTTAGTATGTAGTGACTTGGTGATCGCTGACTGATCTACTAATAAATCAGTGAATACTGATTGCTTTGAGATGTTTTTGGTACTATTTGAAAGGTCTCTTTAAGGGCTTTTAGTAGCCATTTAGATCATCAAAATCAGTTAGGTATTCCCAGAGTTATGGTCCAAATGAAGTTTGTAACACTTAAAGTTTAGGATAAAGCTTCTAGGAATATACTCTACAATATATACTGTTATAGTCTGTTTGTCCCTGATCCTACAGTCCTATCTAGTAGAGTCAAAAATTGCCAAGTTGAACTAAGAGAATTAAATATTACATAGTAATATTTAATTAAGCATAGAGTTGTTCTAGGATCTAAGTCTAGTGTTCTAGGGGTGGTGTTGGTAGGATTCTCTTACATTCACAGTAATTTCCAGTATATTTTTAACCATTCCCATACTACTATCTCCTTCTATTTGATAGCAAGTATCCATACTACTTATACTATAGACCCACTACTATTCACTTTTGTGCTTAACTACAACATATAGCCCATGTTCCTATTACAAACTTCATTCAAACCATAACTCTAGAAATACTCAACTGATTTTAATAATCTCAGTAGCTATGGAAAGCTCTTAAGAAGATCTTTTCAGAAATACCAAAAATGTCTCAAAGCAATTAGTATTCACTGAGCTATTAGCAGATCAGTTAGTGATCATTAAATCACTGAATACTAAATTGCTGATATCTTAGGAACCACTTGACATAATTGTTTTTTTCAATGTTTATTGTGAAGCTCTCTTGAATGCACTTCTTTTGGCTATAAATAGACCCTGAGACAATAAGATCCCATAGAGATATAGGGTCCTTAATACTTGTATATGATATTGATCTATAAGAGAACTATACCAAAGTCTACTCCTAATACACTAGTAATAATAAGCCAGAGTAACTTTGATAACTAATTAAATAACAGTTACTCCAGGTTTAATTAGTTGCCTCCTCCTAAACTTTTATCCCTGACAGCTGAAATATTTATAACTAGAGAACCAGTATATATAGTGTAGATTATCTTCTAGGAGCCTCATTCTATTCTTTGAGGTTTTTTCTAAAGGTGAGTTGTAATGTACTCTGGAGTATATTTATAAACTAAGGTTTCTCCTGGAGTTACTCTGCTCCAGTTACTCTTATATGATCTATTACCTATAGATTATCATTTGTCCTTGAATAGAACAAAGGACTGCTCTAAGATGGTTAGGTTATCTCTATTTCAAGAACAATAGCACTCCTATATATAGAACAATAGGTAGTAATCATGTGATAGACTATTCTGGTGTACAAACCACCTAAGAACTCTATGTCTGAAGATAAACCTCAAACTTAACAACATCTTTTGCTGCTTGTTTAACTTCACTTTTTTGAGTCTTTTGATTACCAAATCAGCAAATCACAAATCAGTAAGTGGTCATTTGTGATAATCACTATGCACTAACCTTTACTCTACTACCTCCTAGGAGCTCACTATCAATAGATAACTATCTAACAATATTATAAAAAACTAGTAAAATTGTAGTAACTTAGCCTAAGATGACTTAATTATACTCCAAGTCCAAGTTAACAAAAAGAACTCAATGGAGTTTCTATTGTTATGAGTTAGTTCCAAAGAAGAAAAACATTTTCTATATATTTATCAACTTGATGGAGAATCTCCAGAAATATAATGTAGAAAAGATATAAATAGTGTAGAACAATATTATATAAGATCTATATAGTTATTAGTCATAGTCTTGTGACTATGGGAAGTAAGTATACAGACTATAGGATATTTGTATAAGTATTAGTAAAAATCCAATAGAGAACTCTATTAAGTTTTTCCCTTTTAATTGTTACTGGTTGAGGTTAGAGCTTTAGTTCTAAGTCTATATCTTAGTATTAGAACTTGATAACTCTAGGTAACCTCTTATCTTGAGGCCTTGCCAACACTTACTCTCATTATCATTCTCACTAATAAGCATAGTGCTCATAAGCTTTTTAAAAGCTGGGTCTCAGACATAAAGGGAACTTTGTAGTCAGTTAGGGACTATAGGTAAAGAACTTGGACAATACCAGTGTTCTCACTTTAAGACCTAATCTTGCTTTCTAGTGTTGTTATATACTCTCTTTTCACTATTTGTTCCATATTACAAATGCATTGTCATTTGTCTATATAGAGGAATAATAGTAAAGCTGTTAAGACTCTAGACCACAAGAGTGAATATACATTTTAACCTTAAGTCTATATTAAGACTTAATATCTCTTTGTTTCTCTATAAAGGGTCCAGTTAAGGTTTTTAGAAGAGTTATATCAAAAGAATGAATATTGAGACTTTGAATCATACTTCACAAGTTAGTCCTAAGACTAGAGAGAATATAGAGTTCCAAGAAAAGTAGGTTTTTAGATGAACCACAGAAAAAGAAAACTTGCTGTTTCTTTCTCTTTCTAGATTGTATTTATCCTAACTAGTAACATCACAGAAACTACTATCCTAAGTACTAGTAAGTAACAGTGAGTAACTAGTTGAGTCAGAGTCTATAAATAGATTAGTCTAAGATTTCCCTATTTATTCTAAAGTTTATAACTATTATAAAATTTGTCTATAATTATCCCAAGGTTTATTCAATATTTCTCCTGCAGTCCAATGTCTATAATTAGTCTAGTCAAGTCTAAAGTCTAACCTAATCTTGATATACTAATATATTATTCATTGCATTATTTTTGTCTTTTTTATCTTTTATTGTTATTATCTTTTCTACTATCTATTCATTATCAGTCCAGGGCTGATAATAGTTATAGTTCTAATGTAATTCCATAACAAAAGCTCTAAAAGCCCCATTTAGAGTAGAGGTTTTTTTCTTAGGGACAATAGTTGTTTTACCCTTGGTAGCTAGAAGTAGACTATTTGACCAAGAGATTTATATATTCTTAGAGAAAAAGAAAGTATTGCCATTGCCATTGTCATCCATGTCTTAACAACAACAACCTAAGGAACTATATGCTTCTATCCCATCCTAAGAAGAGCAATTGCTTACTCTCATTACTGGTCTATAATAGTAGATGAATACATTATTACATTAGTAAAAAGGAAGTAGAGTGGAAATAGCAAAGTTTCCTCTATTTGGGGGAAAAATAGAAAAAGTAAGTATATTCATTAATGTAGCTTGATTATATTTGAGTATGAAAATGATAGAAGAACTAAAGATAATAAAAATAGCCTAGATGCTGTCTTATATATAGGAAGGAGTAGCAGAGGTATGGAAGAACAACTTGTTAAATGAACTATCAAAGGGGGAGTTAGGGGTAAAGACAATGGAGAAGTTATTCACAAAAATGAGAAATAAATTTAAAAAGATAGCAAAGGAGAAACAAAAGATAGAATAACTGAGAACAATTGAGCAGAGGGAGAAAACCTATAATGAGTATGTCCAGGAGTTTAAGAAGGTGGTATAAGAAAGTAGCTATGAAGAATGGTCCTTTATAGAGGAGTTCAAAAGGAAGTTGAACAGAGCAATCAGAAGAAAGCTAGCAGAAGCAAAAAATTTCCCTAGTACAATAGAGGAGTGGCAAGAAAGGTCAGTGAGATTAGATAGGAATCAGAGGCAGAGTAGAGTGGAAAAAAGGATATTGGGAAGAAATATGGTAATGGAAATAAAAGAAAATACAAGAGTGAGATGATAGGTTAGAGAGACAGAATCTCCAAACTGTTTCATAGTTGTGTGTAAACAAGTAGGTATAGAGGAGATAAATTAAAAGAGAAAGAGCTTATAAACAATAATAAATAGTCAAAGGTATAGTAGAAACTAGAGAAATATAGTATTTTTAGTATTCTTTTAAGCAAGCTCCAGTTAATTGTAGATCTCAAAGGTACACATTTATCTCATACTGTAACACTACTCTTTTCAAACTAGTCTAGCAGCCTGGCTTACTGTTAATACAGCAGCACTGCCTAGAACTCCTATGTTCTTATGTAGGCTCTACTTCAATTAACCATACAGTGTCATGGTAATACCTGTTTAACTATATAAAGACATTGTGATATTATTGGTTAGTATTTATGTGATTACACACAGACCATCTGTTGTAGTATATATAACAGCCTATATAGATAGATTTATCTTTACTTAAATATCACACTAGCTTCTGGAACTCTTATCTAGCTTATTAGACAATGTCTCTGAGTATTCCTTTTACAGCTAAAGATCTAGTGGTTATAATCAGAGAGTTACTTTTGCTGCTTGAGCTAAGTATAGTGTAATTTTCTCAACAAATGTCATGTATTTTGCCTAAAAAGACTGCCTGGTGTGATAGTGGTACATCTACAGGAAAATATACAGTAGAGAGAAGGATTTGGTAGAGGATCATATAAAGGAAGGAAGAAACAGATTATATAGAGAACAGGGGGTCAGAATCAGAAGGGAGAATATTAGAATAGAGAAAACCAGTATAGGAAAACAGAAACTAGACCAGGACCAATGACAGTAGATGAAAAAGCAAAAAGAAAAGGATATTGAATTTGCTTCAACTATAGGAGATTCAAGTATATAGCTTGAGATTATAGGAGTAGAAGGCAAGAAGTTAAAAAGGAAAGAAGAATTAATCAGAGAGGCAAGTCATCAAAGAGAACAGAGGTTAATAAGCTTCCAGCTGCCCTTTTATAATAAGTATAATATTTTGAAATGTATAAAATTAGACAATAGATCAAGTACCCAAAATATTGAGAGAGTAAAAAATGTAAAAAGAATAATAAAACTACTAAGAAAAGTATGGATACAAGTAGGGGTAGAGAAAATAGATACTTATGAAGGGATATTTGTTAAAGTATTATTGAATAGTAGAGCAACAGAGTTATTTGCAAATAAAAGGTTTGTAAAGAAATAGGAATTTAAGAAGAAGAAATTGGCAAGGCTAATCCAGATCAGAAATATAGATAGAACAAACAATAGTGGAGGAATGGTAATACATGAGATAGAATATAACTTGTATTACAAGGGACATATAGAATGAGTAAAGATAGATGTATATGACTTGGGAAGGATAGAGGTAATCTTAGGGATACTATAGCTGGTAATACACAACTCCAAAATTGACTGGAAAAAAATGAAGGTGAAAATAACAAGGTATCTACCCTTGTGTAGAAGAAACCAGAAAATAGAAAAAAGCAAAGGAAAGAAGCAAGTGAGAAAGAAAAAAAAGCTAAACAATAAAAGAACACAAAAGAAAATTATATACTAAAACAGACAATAAGGTATAGTACCAGCTTCCAATTATATGCTAAAGGTTTAAGGGGATGAAGCAGAAGTAGAGAAATAAAAAAGGGTATCAGAAGTTATATACAGTTTTATATAAGTTTTATAATTATTTGGTTTAAAACAAGTATGAGGTTATTTTAGATCTATATTGTATATTCTCTCTAAGATGTCAACCTTTATACACCATAACAAAAGCTCCTCTAGAAAATACAGTTAGTTAATCTCTTTGGACCCTCCACATTTAGTTGCTCTCTTGTCTGCATTCCCAATACCAAACCTTATAGGTGTGATACAATCCAAGTGTACATCTAGCTGAGCTTTTCCAGCTTGCTGTTCTCTCTGAAGCTTGCCTGAGGTAAGTTTGCAACTTGGTTCTGGATTGAGTCTTGGTATATTCTGTATTCTGTTTCTGACACTATACTAATTCCAAAAGTTATCACTCAAGATATACTGTATTAAATAATTCCAGAAGCAGTAGAGATAGAGGCATATACCAAGATGAGTTTCTGTTGCCATTCTATCTGCTCCTGAAACTATATTAATTGATACAAATTATAGAAACTCAATGAAATAAAACAATAAAGGAAATTATTACTACTTTTGGTGGTATTCTAAATTTTCTCTTGTCCCAAGTTCTCTAATTTCTAAAATAACACATCCCTCTTCTAGAGCCTTTCTATCAAAGATAATATATACTTGAGGTACCTTTCTTCTCCTCCCTTTCTAGTTTATCTATTCTGTCTTCTCCTAGACTTAGTTAGCTGTCTACTACTCCATCAGGTATCTAATAATATCTACTTGATACATAGTGCCCTCCCAAGTGGCAACCTACATATTCTATCTAAAAATAGAGTAGTACTGATAAGATCAATGCTTATTTCTAAGCACCATCCCTAGTTTTAAGTCTGTTCTTTTTGATCTTTTAATATAAACTAGAGACTCTACTGCCATATCAAACTGTAGTTATCCACAAGTGGTTCTAGATTGTAGTTCTAGTAGAAATATCTCTTTAGCCTAGTACTAGCTTACTATTCTTGTCTCTCAAGTCTTAGTAGTGAGCTTTGTCTATCTTAAGTATTGTTCTAAACTAGTTATCAATTTTACTTTTGCCTAAAGATATATATATAATGGGTTCTAGAGCAAATTTTCTTTATGAATCTATTAGTATAAAGTATATTAAATGTTACTTTTTATGTAAAATTTGCTTATAGCATAACAATAAAGAAGTTGTAAAAGAATTAGTACTAAAAAGATTTTAGAGGTAAAAGAAAGTATTTGGAAAAGCAGAGTCAGAGTGAATACCAGTGCAAAAGGCCTGGGATCATGCAATTGAGTTAAAAAAGAGATTTGTGCCAAAAAAGAAAAAAGTATATATATTGTTAAGGAAAGTACAAGAGGAAATGCAGGCATTTGTAGAGGATCAGCTATATAAAGAATACATCTGACCATCAAAGTCATCATAGACATCTCCAGTCCATTTTATGACTAAAAAGAATAAAAAGTATAAGAGTGATCAGAGCAGAGCTTCCAGAAAAATCCTCAAATTATAAATATACTCCAGAGTATATTACAACTTACCTTTAAGGAGAATCCTCAGAGAATAGGATGAAGCTCCTAGAAGAGTACTCTATACTATATATACAAGTTTCTCTAGCTACAGAATATTCTAAGGGTTAGGGTTAGGAATGTAGAAGTAGACAACTAATTAAATATTATGTAATTATTATTTAATTAGTATAGAGTTACTCTGGTGGACTACTACTAGTGTATTAGGAATGCAACTTAGTGTAGTTCCCTTACATTTACCCCATCTCTAAGATTGTTGTGTCTTGAAGTAATGGGTCTGGAGTAGAAAGATTATATCAAACTCAGTCCAGCAGATGTATCTGGAAGCTTCTAGGTATTTGCAGTGGAAGTCCACTACAAGGTCAGGTACAGAAACTTTAGAGGTAAGCTCCTAGAAGTTGTATTTGTAACCATATTCCTTCTATTTAATAAGATATTGGAAATATCTCCAGTGCTAGTGGCTGTCAAGAATTTCTCCTATCTTCCACTCTTCCTTTCTGTCAATGACTATAAAGGGTGGTGGAGGCTCTGCTCTTTAACTGAGTATGGAATTTTTAGGGATGGCTGTCAGTTTCACTACATTAAAGACTAGATAGAGTTACTTTATGGAATATGGTAGCTTTAGATAGTATGCCATAAGTTCCACTTGCCTTTCTACTGTAAATGGACCTAGTTTTCAATACAACAGTTTTATGGATGGCTAGATAGTACAAATGTTAAAGGCATCTAGGAATACTCTATTGCTAGGTTTAAATACAGAGACCAGAGACCTTCTTTGGTTGTAGTACCTTGCTATATCTTTCTGGACCTTGTATATTGCTGACTTTGCCTTTTCAGCTGCTACCTTCATCCAATCTGTAAACTTGTTTACTGTTTCTAGGCAGGAGGAGAGTTGTCTAGGTTCAAAGCCTATATAAGGGACTTGTCTGGTGTCCAACAGGAACAGTGTTTGTTGGGTAGAGGAGTGAATATAGTTGTTATGCTAGAACTCCACTGCCTCTTATTTACAAAGACTCATAGATATTGATCCAGTTTCTGATTTATATGTTCTATTTGTCTGTCCATCTATAGATACTACATAGTAAAAGAGGCTAGTTTGATTCCAAGTAATCAATAGAGCTCTCTAGTAAAGAAGGCTATAAACTGGAGGCTCTGGTCCAAAACAACTCTCTAAGGGAGTTTATGTAGTTTTCAAACATAGTAGAGGAAGAGCCCTACTATCTCTTCTATAGTTACTATTGTATGTATCAGAAGAAAATAAGCTCTTTTTGATGCCAAGTCTATTACCATTATTATGGTATTGAATCCAGAAGAGGCAGGAAGTTCAACCACAAAGTTTATGCTAAGGGTGTTCCACTATTCTACCAGGATTTGCAGTAGATGGAGCTCTTCCATTGAAAGAGATCTTGCTGGTTTGGTCTAGAAACAAGATCATAGATACTCATATACTGTCCTATATACCTCAATATCTAAGATTACTAGTAGTTTTGGGAGATAAGTTCTAGGGTCTTCTTATTATCAATAGGCAGTGAATGTCCTTAGTGATCACTCTAGATAGATGTTCAAGAAGAACTCAATGGGGTTCTTCATTGGATTGAACTACTACTTATACTATTTTTACAGTGGCTGTACTACTATTAGTCTACAGTCATGTTATAAGAGCCCCAAACAGGAAAATGTTTCCCACGCATTTAAACACTTAATCCAAAACCTCAAAGCATACAATGGAGTAAGGATATAAATAGGGTAGGGACTTAGTAAGTCAAATCACATGACAAGGTCAGGTGATCATAGAATATTTTGGAAAGAACATGTGATCATGGGACTCTAGGGTACAGCCACTGTAGTAGTAGTATAAGTAGGGCTGCAATCCAACAAAGAACTCTATTGAGTTCTTCTTGAACATTCACCTAG
>Ga0153939_1000827_pt1 | contig 12097 bp, 9 predicted proteins | sample TSNJ023MetaG_FD_104734 | JGI IMG/M metagenome (GOLD analysis project Ga0153939, IMG submission 104734) | Attine ant fungus gardens microbial communities from New Jersey, USA - TSNJ023 MetaG | ecosystem: Host-associated > Fungi > Mycelium > Unclassified | place: USA: New Jersey, Brendan T. Byrne... | reverse complement strand
TACTTGTAGAACCTTGTTATAGAGGAAAAGGATATGGTAAAGAAGCTTTAAAACTATTATGTGAAGTTGCTTTTATTGAATATAATATTAATGCTTTATATGATAATTTTGAGGAAGAACGAGACTCTTTCAAAATATTTGAAGATTTAGGTTTTAAGAAGATAAGAGAAAATTATGGCAAAAAATTTAATAAAGATATAAAAATTATAGAAATATGTTTAAAAAACGAAAATTTTATAAAGTAAAATCATAATTTGAAATCCTTTTATTTTTTGATCATTTGGCAATTAAAAATTTATAAGAAAGGGCGAGAACAATTTTTGAATTCTATTGCAATCCGACCATTTTAAAAGAGATTCCCTGCTTTTGGGGATTAAAATAAATCGTTGGAATTAAGGACTGATTTTTTTAATATAAAATGTTATATAATGAATAGAGTTGGATAAAAATGACTACTGAAAAAAACCATTTATTGAAGAAGTATTATATTAAGCAAGAAGAAGGAGAAATTAATTATGAAAAAGAGTGATATTACATTTAATAGTGACGATTTAATATTTAATTATAGAATTGCTGGTGTAATAAGAAAAGGAAATAAAATTCTAGTTCAACAAGATAATAGAAGCTTACATTACACCTTGCCTGGTGGAAGATGTTCTTTTATGGAAGATTCGAAGTTAACACTTCAAAGAGAGATTGAAGAAGAAATAGGATATAAAGTAAAATTTGTGAAAGATATATCTTTTTTAGAAAATTTCTTTATATCAAGTTTTAATGGAAAGCAATATCATGAGTTATTGATTGTTTTAGAAATATATTTTGAAAATGAAGATATTTATGGTTTAGAATCAATTCCTTGTATTGAAGAACATAAGAAAGATTTTTTTACTTTTACTTGGATTGATATTGATGAATTAAGACAAAAGAATTTTAAACCAGAAGCACTTTTGGATTCTATTCAAAACGAAAATTTCGATCATATTATTTTATCTGAAATAAGCTAAGTTATTACTTTAAGTAGTAATTTTTTTAACATATTTTGTAGTATACTTTCCATATGGAAGACCTCTTTTCTAATGTTTGTGTTCAACTACATTTTATCAAAGGTTTTCCTTTTTATATATCCTTTCCCCAAACCATTAGACACAATCGCTTAAGTAGGAGACTTGACATAAAGAAAAAATATGTTATAATAACTAATCGTAATTAATTATTTTAAAAAAGGGGGAAATTTAAAATGAAAAAAATATTATTAGTAGCTTTTACGGTATTCTGTCTTATCTGTGTGGGAAACGTGAATGCAGCTGGAAAACATATTTATGAATGTGATGAAAAAACATATATAGGTAATGGGGATTGGGAGAAAGTTTGTTATATTAAAGTACAAGCAACGCATCCATCAATCATAATCGGAGTATCAGGTACTATTACTGTTAAAAATATGGAATTGAAAAAAATTGAAACAGTATCTCCATGGGTTAATAACTCAAATGGATTAAATGTTAAATTTACTTCTGCCACTGGATTAGTAGGAAATTTTACAGTAGCTAAAATTACATTTAGTGTAGATAATACCGCGGCAGAATGTAGTACGGATTTTATACCAGATCCACCAACAATTGAAAAACGTTACTGTGAAATAATTGATGGTTATTACTATGGATCAAATGGATCTTTAGTAACAAAAGAACAATATGATCAAGAATGTGGAACAACTCCACCCGTATGTGAAATTAAAGACGGAAACTACTATGGACCAAATGGCCAAATAGTAACCGAAGATAAATATTACGAACTATGTGATAAAGAAAATCCAAACAAACCAGTATGTGAAATCAAAGATGGAAACTACTATGGACCAAATGGCCAAATTGTAACTGAAGATAAATATTACGAATTATGTGATAAAGAAAATCCAAATAAACCAGTATGTGAAATCAAAGATGGAAACTACTATGGACCAAATGGTCAAATAGTAACTGAAGATAAATATTACGAATTATGTGATAAAGAAAATCCAAACAAACCAGTATGTGAAATCAAAGATGGAAACTACTATGGACCAAATGGCCAAATAGTAACCGAAGATAAATATTACGAACTATGTGATAAAGAAAATCCAAATAAGCCAGTATGTGAAATCAAAGATGGAAACTACTATGGACCAAATGGTCAAATAGTAACCGAAGATAAATATTACGAATTATGTGATAAAGAAAATCCAAACAAACCAACATGTGAAATCAAAGATGGAAACTATTATGGACCAGATGGCGAATTATTAACAAAAGATCAATTTGAAATATTATGTCCAATCATTAATCCTCCAACTGGGATTGATAATCCATATGTATTTATTTTCTTAGGATTAATCTTACTAGGATCAATTGGATATTATTCAACTAAAAACAAAGGATTATTTATGAATGTATAAGAGCAATCGCTCTTTTTTTCATGTCAAAAAAAGAAGATTATTAATCTTCTAATATAGTTAATACACATTTTAAACCATCAAGAGCAGAGGACATAATCCCACCAGCATACCCAGCTCCCTCACCAATTGGATAAATAAAAGAGACACTAGCTTGATAATTTTGATTTCTCAATATTCGAATCGGTGCCGAACTTCTGGTTTCGATGCCAGTAAGAATTGCATCCTTCTCAAGAAATCCTGGTATTTTTTTATCAAAGTATTCAAAAGCCAGCTTTAAGGATTCCATTATTTCTTTTGGAAAATAATCATGAAGATTTGTTAATGTGATATTTGGTAAGTAAGAAGGTTTAACTTTACCTATGCTACTACTTTTCTTATTATTTAAAAAATCTTCTAAACGTTGAGCAGGGGCATTATAATTGCTTCCACCTGCAATAAACGCTTGTTGTTCTAATTCTTTTTGATAATACATTCCGGCTAGGGGATGATCACTTGAAAAATCATTGTTATCTACAGATACCAACAAAGCACCATTAATATTTTCTAAATTTCTAGCATATTCGCTCATACCATTTGTGACCACGGCTCCTTCCATGCTTGAAGCAGCAACAACACTGCCACCAGGACAAACACAAAAAGAGTAAACCGTACGCTCATTTATGTGAGCAACTAATTTATAATCAGTTGGAGGTAATAAGTTATAAGCTTCTCCATACTGAATCTTTTGTAACTGTTCTTGTTTATGTTCAATACGAACGCCAACGGCAAAATTCTTTTGCTCGATTTGAAGACCTTTATCATATAACATTTCATAAGTATCACGAGCAGAATGACCAATGGCTAAGATTAAATGTTTTGTTTTCATAAAGCCTTGATTTGTTTCAATTTCAATAAAATCTTTTTCTTCTTTATAATTTAATAGTTGGGTTTCAAAGGAAAAAAGACAACCCTTACTAATTAAATATTCTCGTATGGCTACAACAACTTTCTTCAAATAATCCGTTCCAATATGCGGTTTTGAATTATATAAAATATCAATAGGTGCTCCAAACTGAACAAATTTATTTAAGATGAAACGCAAACGAACATCTTTTACGCCAGTTGTTAGTTTACCATCGCTAAAAGTTCCGGCTCCACCTTCCCCAAATTGAATGTTACTATTTGGATTTAGAATCCTATTTTGAAAAAAAGCTTTAATATCTTGATCTCTTTCTTCTACTTGTTTTCCTCGCTCGATAATATGAACAGGTATTCCAGCTTCTACAAACCCTAAAGCGGAAAATAATCCAGCTGGACCTGATCCTACAATAATCGGCATATAATCAAACTTTTTATTAGTCTTAGGAATCATAAATTCTAACGGTTCAAACACCTCAGCGAGCTTTGGCAAATAATAGTTTTCATGTGTATTTAAATCTACCGTATAAATATAATGAATATCCTTTTTATCTCTGGCATCAATTGATTTTTTTATAATTTCAAAATCATAGATTTCTTTTACTTTAAGTAGTTTTTTAACAGTAGCAATCAAATCATCAGTCGTATGTTTAATTGGCATCTTAATATTTTTTAAACGAATCATCTTTACTTATCCTTTCTGCAACTAACATCCCACTTTTAAAACAGTAATCTAAGTTAAAACCTCCGCAGTCACCATGAATATCCAGTATTTCTCCAATAATAAAAACATTATCTTCCAATTTTGAAGAAAAATCAGGATTAATTTGTGAAAGAGCAATCCCTCCACGACATACTTGAGCTTCGTTAAATGAACCGGTTTTTATTATCTCAAATTGATAAGCTTTCAAATAATCGATAAGATTCTTTAATTCGTTTTCCTTTAAAGTCTTTCGTTCTTGTTCTTTATCGATTTTTAAAATAGTAAAAAGACCATTAATAAGTTGAGGTGAAGCAAGACCATTTAGTAAGGTGTCAATTTTATGATTTGGATATTTTGCAATTCTTTCTTTTAATTCCTTAAATAAATCTTCTTTTTCAATAAAAGGAGTAAAATCAATTTCAACAATATTGCTAATATCTGGTTCATATAAATTTGAAAGATTAAAAATACAAATTCCACTTAAAGCATCCTTTTTAAATTGAATTTCTCCTTCTTCCATTTTTATTAATGATTCATTTTGTAATAATTTAACAAGCCCTTTAATACGAGTATTATGTAAATATTTTAATAAAGAATCAGAACTCATTAGCTTCACAAGAGCAGGGCTTAATTCTGTAATTTCATATCCATGTTTCTTTAAAATAGGTAAAAATGTTTTACCACCGGTTGCAATGATCACCTTTTTACCATAATAAGATTCGTTATTTGAAGTTGTTACTAAATAATCACCATTCTTTTTATAATCGATAACTTCCGTTTCTAATAAAACATCAATCTGATTATTAACCCTAACATTTTCCTCTAAAACATCAACAACACTTATCGCTTGTTCACTCACTGGATAAATACCATTATTAATTGTTCTTGTATATAAACCTAACTCTTCAAAATATTTTAATAAATCATAACGATTCCATTCGTTATATAATTCATTTAGTTTCTTTTTATCATAGCTATAATAAGCTTTTTCTTGAATTTTTTGATTCGATAGATTACAACGACCATTTCCCGTTACTAATAATTTTTTTCCTAAGCGTTTATTATTATCAATAATTAAAATATTACCATGACTGAAACTAGATAAATAATTTGCACACATTAAACCAGCAGCGCCAGCTCCGATTATTATTACATCATATGTTTTCATAAGACCTCATTTCAATAAATATTATATCACAAGATTATTTTGAAAAATCTAAATGTTCCAAACGAAATTAATAATCCAAGGACGGGAAGCCTTTTATCTTATGGATTGTTTTTCGGATCAGTAACTTTAGTTATTATTCTTTATTATATTTATTACCGAAAACAAAAAATATTTGATCTATAATAAATATTAAAAAATTCAGTAAAGTGAAAGACAAATAAGATAAATTAATTGATATCAGAACGAATGTACGTTATAATAAAAAAGAGCCAAGACCTCTCGTAAGAAAGTGGTAGGGTGAAATTATGAAAAAATTTGTTTTTGTTACCGGAGGCGTAGTCTCTGGTTTAGGAAAGGGGATTACAGCATCCTCTTTTGCATTATTACTAAAATCTAGAGGTTATAAAGTATTCATGCAAAAATTTGATCCGTATATTAATGTGGATCCAGGAACAATGTCTCCATATCAACACGGAGAAGTATTTGTCACTGCAGATGGGACAGAAACTGATTTAGATTTAGGCCATTACGAAAGATTTATTGACGAGGAATTAAACTATACATCAAATGTTACTACAGGGCGTATTTATCAAACGGTAATTGAAAGAGAACGACGAGGCGATTATTTAGGTGCAACTGTCCAAATTATTCCGCATGTAACGAACGAAATAAAAAGAAGAGTGTATGAGGCCGAAAGCACAAGTAAAGCAGATATTATCATTACAGAAATAGGCGGGACCGTTGGGGATATTGAATCAATGTACATCATTGAAGCCTTAAGACAACTTCGCAATGAACTGGGAAGAGAAAATACCGTTTTTATTCATACTACCTTAGTCCCGTATATTATTGGATCAGAAGAGTTAAAAACCAAACCAACTCAAAATTCAGTGATTGAATTAAGACGTCTTGGAATTCAACCAGATGTGATCGTAACTCGTTCACCATTTTCGCTAGGGGAAGCACTTAAAGAAAAAATCTCTTTATTTTGTAGTATTCCAAAAGAGAATATCATTGAATCTGTTGATGTTAAAAATATCTATCAAATACCTGTTAATTATTATGAACAAAAAATGGATGAAGTTATTTTGAAACAATTAAATTTAGAAGCAAAACCAATCGATTTAAAACCATGGAATAAATTAATTCACACTGTTGATAATCTAAAACAAGAAATAACCATTGCTTTAGTTGGAAAGTATGTAGAACTTCATGATGCCTACTTATCTGTTGCTGAAAGCCTTCGTCATGCTGGATATGCAAATAAATACAAAATAAATATCAAATGGATTAATTCAGAATTATTAACATGTGAAGAAGATGTAAAAAGAGAACTAAAAGAATGTCAAGGTCTTATAGTTCCAGGAGGCTTTGGTCATCGTGGAATTGAAGGAAAAATTAAAGCTATCAAATATGCTCGTGAAAACAAAATCCCTTTCTTAGGAATTTGTTTAGGTATGCAACTTGCAGTTATTGAATTTGCACGACATGTATGTCATTTAGAAAATGCAAACTCAAAAGAATTTAAAAGCCATTTAAAATATCCAATTATTGATTTAATGGAAGAACAAAAAACAATAAAAAACTTAGGTGGAACCCTTCGTTTAGGAAATTATGAATGTCACTTGCAAAAGAATTCATTAGCTTATCAATGTTATAAAAAGGAAATAATCTTAGAAAGACATCGTCATCGTTATGAATTTAACAATGAATATAAAGAATTACTAGAAAAAAAAGGTTTTGTTTTTTCTGGTATTAATAAGAAATGTAATCTTGTTGAAATAATTGAATTAACGAATCATCCTTTCTTTATTGGTGTTCAATTTCATCCTGAGTTTAAAAGTAGACCGACAAATCCTCACCCCTTATTTAAAGAATTTATCAAGACATCTATAAATCAGATGTCTTTTTTGATATAATAACTGAAAGGGTGAAAAAATGATAAAAGGACTAACAAAACAAGAAGTAGAAGAAAGAATAGAAAAAGGCCATGTCAATTATAATGCAGAACCTAAAACAAAAAGTGAAAAAACAATTATTAAAGAACACATCTTTACTTATTTTAATATTTTAAATTTTTGCTTAGCATTAGCAATTATTATTGCAAGTGTTATCTGGGGAAATTTATTTAGTGGTCTAAAAAATTGTCTTTTCATGGGAGTCGTTTTTATTAATGCTATTATTAGTATTATTCAAGAGATCATTTCCAAAAGAATTATTGATAAATTAACCTTAATTGCTTCTAAGAAAGTGAAAGTTTTAAGAGAAGAGGAAGAAAGTGTTAATACCGAAGAAATTGTTCTTGATGATATCTTAATCTTGAAAATTGGCGATCAAGTTCCATGTGATGCAGTTATTTTAGAAGGACAACTAGAAGTATCCGAAGAATTTATTACTGGCGAAAGCGATCCTTTAGAAAAAAGCACAAATCAAGAACTATTGAGTGGAAGCTTTGTTGTAAGTGGATCTTGCTATGCAAAAGTTATCCATGTAGGATTGGATAATTATGTTTCTAAAATATCAACGGAAGCAAAACATAAAAAGAAAATTAAAAGTGTAATTAAAGATTCATTTGATAGTATTGTAAAAATTATTTCGATCTTTATTATTCCGATTGGAATTATTCTATTTTTAACACAATTACAAGCCAACAACTTCATTTACGTCGATGCTTTATATAAAACAGTAGCAGCCTTAATTGGCATGATTCCAGAAGGTTTAATTCTATTGACTAGTTCCGTCATGGCAGTAAGTGTCATTCGTCTTTCTCGTTATAATGTTTTAGTCCAAGAACTTTATTGTATTGAAACACTATCAAGGGTTGATGTTATCTGTCTTGATAAAACCGGCACCTTAACAGAAGCCGAGATGGAAGTTATTAAATTTATACCTTATAAGACAGACGAATCTGAAGTAGAGAAGGTCATGAGAGAATATACAAGTGTCATGAATGCAGACAATGAAACGATGATTGCCCTAAAAAAATATTTTAAAGGAGAAACTACGTGGCAAAATAAAGATGTAAAGCCTTTTTCTTCCTCAAAAAAATATTCTAGTATTAAATTTGATAATAATATAACTTATTATCTTGGAGCATTAGAATTTATTATGGATGATATATCTCCTTATGAAAAAATAATCAAAAAAAATGAAACATATCGAATGATAACGATTGCTAGTGAAGAAAAGAAAGAAAAAAAAGTGATTGGCTTTATTTTCTTGGAAAACAAAGTGAGACAAGAAGCCAAAGAAACATTAGATTATTTTCAAGAACAAAAGGTTCAAATTAAAATTATTTCTGGTGATAGTCTTAATACCGTTTTAAATATTACTGATAAAGTAGGAGTTACTAACTTAAAAGGAATTGATGTTTCCAAGTTAAATGATGAAGAACTAAAAAAAATTGTAGAAGAATATAATGTATTTGCGCGAGTTAATCCTTTTCAAAAGAAAATAATCATCAATGCCTTACAACATAATAATCATACGGTTGCCATGACTGGAGATGGAGTGAATGATGTATTAGCATTAAAAGAAAGTGACTTTGCTATTTCCTTTAAGGAAGCAACTGCCCCAGCTAGAAATGTATCTCAAATCATTTTACTTGATGGAAATTTTGCTTCCTTACCAAAAGTAGTTGCTGAAGGAAGAAGAACCATTAATAATTTAGAAAGATCATCTTCGTTGTTATTAGTTAAAACAATTTTTACTATTTTGTTAGCATTGTTTAGTGTCCTAATTGCAGAACGCTACTTCTTTGTACCTATTCAATTAACTCTTATCAATGCCTTCACAATTGGCATTCCATCTTTCTTATTAGCTTTAGAACCAAATCATGAACGAGTAGAAGGGAACTTCTTACTTCGAATCATTAGTAAGAGTTTACCAACAGCCTTAATCGTCGTGTTCAATGTAATGATAGTAGTAGCTTTCCAATACACATTCAATTTACCATTTGAATTAACAAGTACCTTGGCAGTCTTCTTAACAGGAACCACAGGCTTCATCTTCCTATATCGTACTTGTCAACCATTTAATATTCAAAGAGCAATTCTTTATAGCTTATTATTCTTAGGATTTGGTTATTCAATCTTATATCAATTCGGCTTCTTTGAATTAACACAAATTAATAATTCAATTGTCTTAATCTTCTTTGTTTTATCGGTTTGCTCTATTTACTTTTATGATAAATTTAATAAAATATCTTGTTGGTTATTTCATAAGTTTGATAAAACAATCAAAGAAAAAACTATAATATTTAAATAAGGAGAAAATATGCCAGAAATTGCAGACCTAAGTGTCTATAAAAAACATCTAAAAGAAATGATCTTAAATAAAAAAATCAATCATATCGAAATTATGAAAGATAAAAGAATGAAGCCAAATAAGGAAAGTATTGTCAATAATTTAGTACATAGTTTTATTATTGATATTAAAAGACACGGAAAAGAATTATATTTTTATTTTGATAATGGCAATATAATCTCAATTCATTTGATGCTAAAAGGGGAATTCTATTATGAAGAATATATTGAACAGAAAGATAATGTAATTAAATTTGAGTTTGATGATGAAACAACTTTTTGGATTAAAGATAGTAAAGGACTTACAACCATTCTATTAAATCCTTTGCTGCCAACAGTTATTGATGCCTTAGAAATAACGCAAGAACAATTTCTTGAATTAGTAGCAAATAATCCAAAGAAAAACATCAAAGCCTTCTTAATTGATCAAGATTTAATTCGTGGAATTGGGAATGCTTATGCTGATGAAATTCTATATGCTGCCAATGTATCTCCTAAATCAATTGTTGGAAATATTCCAAATGAAATAATAATAAAAATATATCAACAAATGGATGAAGTCATTCATCAAGCTATTAAAATTATTCCAACCATTAGCCCTAATATTATTAGAGGAGAAATACGAGAATTTATGAAAGTACATCGTAAAGATATTACAAAAACAGAAAAAAAAGAAGACATCATAATAGAACAAATTGCTGGAAAGAAAACTTACTTTACAACTTCACAAATTGAATATTAAAAAAGGAAGACAAATTATTTATCTTCCTTTTCCAATGTTCTTAAAACATCCCGAATAATATCCATCCGACCTCTTCTGTCTGCAACCTGAATAACATCAAATCCAGGACGACGATTAGCTTCAATAATCAAAGGTCCATTTTCAGTAACGGCAACATCTAAACCTAAAACTAAAATCTTATCACTTAACTTACTTAAATCTAAAACCATTTTTTTAACTTCATCGAAGAATGGAATTTGGAAATCATTAAATTTTACTTTCGTTACTGGATGACTTGCATATTCATTTAAATCTTTATCACGAGCACTTCCAACCAACTTACCAGTTTCTATATCAATTGGTAAAGCCATTCCACCTGCATGAAAGTTATCAACACTATTAATGCCATTGCCAATCCGAAGTCCTGCCCATAAAATTCTAGGAATCCCATGATCATTAAATGTAACTATCCGCATCGTATTAACACTAGTTGGGCTAAGTTTATTTAAATCTTTATGCTGTATAACTAACTCTTCAAAGAAAATGCGACCTTCAATACATTCCTTAAAATAGGCTTCTTTATCTTTAATGTCCTTTGTGTGTACTTTTTTAACATCTGCACCACCAAGACCATCATAAGGCTTAGACATAAATGTTTTATGTTTGTTTAAAAAATGATTAAAAGCTTCAAAATTATCTTCTTTCGGAACCAAAAAATCTCTTTTTGTAAAATCCTTAAATTCTTCTAAAAAATTTGGTTTAACTGTAAATCTTTTTTTATAAGCACTTGGACTAACTTGTTCATAAAAAGAATCTTGGATCTTAATTCCAGCATATTCTTTTCGTTCAGAATTTTTCTTTTTATAAAATTCATAGTTTAAATAATCTGTTAAACCAATTCCATACCTAACAATACTATAAAAAGTATCTACCGTTAAGAAAAAATGATTCTTCTTTTCTCTTTTTGCGACTGCTTTTAATTTGTCATTAAATCGTTTATAGTTAGCACTAAAAATATAAGAATAAAATGCCATTTACTTCACCTCGTTATTACCTTTATAACAAATCTTTTGAAATAATTCAATCATAATAAATTATTTTGTAAAGGAAAGATACGCTCCTGAAAAAGATTTTTCAAATGTTTTTATATCAACAAAATAATTATCAAAATTATATTCTTTCCAACTGGAAGGATGTTTTACATAAAATCCAACAATTTGGTTATTATTCATTTTATATCCATATAAAACAATTAGATGCCCACCTTTGTGTCCTAATTCAAAAGCAGGAGACACCGACACAATACACGGCTTATTTAAATCTATTTCAGTCACTAAATCATGAATTGATGCATTTGAATATGATTTTCCAATAATGCTATACAAAGAAGCCAATTCAATTAATTTTTTATGAATCCAACCTCGATCACAATGAGCACCTAATTCTTTTGCTTGATAAAGGGTAGAACCATAATCTTTTGTTTTATTTTCAGAATTCATTCCGTCAATAATCATTCGAATAGATGCAATTCCACACCCGCGCCGATACCAATAATCAGCATCTTCTTGACTTTTAAATCCTTCCTTTTGATAATCTTCTATTCTCTGTGTATAAAAAGGAAGTTGATATGTTAAGGTTGTTATTTTTTCCATTTGAATACCTCTATCTTATTCTATCATAAATATATTTATGATATCAACATTTCGCAATGACTATTGTATTCAAGATTATTAATTAAAGAAAACAATAAAAAAAAAATAAGTTAAAAATACTTGCAAATGATTATATTAACACAATCTAATATAAGAAATATAATTAAATTGTAATTATTTATATTTTCTATAATATCATCGTTATTTTTTAGACACAG
>Ga0153939_1000826_pt1 | contig 12108 bp, 12 predicted proteins | sample TSNJ023MetaG_FD_104734 | JGI IMG/M metagenome (GOLD analysis project Ga0153939, IMG submission 104734) | Attine ant fungus gardens microbial communities from New Jersey, USA - TSNJ023 MetaG | ecosystem: Host-associated > Fungi > Mycelium > Unclassified | place: USA: New Jersey, Brendan T. Byrne... | reverse complement strand
GGTTATGCAAGAGGCGGGCTCTGATATCGCGGGCGGCTCCGCGATAAGCGAACCGACGAGATGAAGGTCCCATATATCAATAAAAAATCCGAACACGGCCAAATGTACGATAATGACATTTGGCCGTGACCGGATTTTGTTTTGTATGTTATTATATGAGAAACGGATTAAAAGAACGCTCGTGTCCAATGGTTGTTGCAGGGCCGTGACCGGTATAGACCGTCGTCTCATCGGGCAGGATTGCAAGGAGATGCCGCAGGCTGTTCATCAGCACCGGCATGCTGCCCTGCATTTCCGGCATTGGAAAATCCGGAGTAAAATCTGTTCGGCCAATGCTTTCATAAAATAGGGTATCTCCGCAAAATAAAACGGCCTCACCGGGAAAATGGAAGCAAACGCTGCCGCTGGAATGACCGGGCGCCGGGATGGCAGAGACAGTAAAACCGCCAATAGACAGAACAGCCTCTTCCCTTATCCAATGATCAATGGTGATGGGGGCGGCTTCAACACCGATTCCCCTTAAAAGCTCCAAGGACAGGGGGAGCAGTACCCTGTCGCCTTCACCCAAACAAACCGGTATGTCATATTTCTTTTTTATTTCATTCACCGCGCCAATATGGTCGAGATGGGCATGTGTCAGCAAAATGGCCACGGGTTTGGCCCGGTACGCCGAAAGCAGCTGTTCGATTTTGGGGGCTTCCCCCGCGGGGTCAATCACAAGGGCCGCTTTCATTTCTGTATCCACCACCAGGTAGGAGTTGGTGGCGGCGCCGGCGCTTTCGACCTCACAGCACATAAACTTCAGTCGATTCATATTTTATTCGCCCGGAAAAATTGCCGTCGGGCGAGCCTTCCTTTCATTTATTTTTCACGCGGCTTTCTTTTAATCTGCAAGGGGCTGCCGCAACGTATACAGTTATAGACGTTACAGCAGCCCATGTTCATATTTTTTGAAAAAGCTTGGATAAAAACTGCGCCTGAATCGGTTTCAAATGGTTCACAACGGAGGGGGCAAGCTCACCCGAATCGGCCATCCGCCTGAAATCTTCATAGGTGACATACCGCATGTCACTGGTCTCTCCGGGCTGCAGCTTCACCTCGGATAAAGGGGCATTTTTGCGCACAAAATAGTTATCGCCGAAAAAGGGAGGGATACATATACTGCCAATAAACTCCACATTCTCTTTTTCCGCTGCAATTCCGGTTTCCTCTAGCAGCTCGCGCAGCACAGCATCAATACTGTTCTCCCCTGACTGCATATGGCCGCCGGTGTTCTCCCAAAGGTTCGGCGCATAGCTTTTATCGGGATGCCGCTTCGTCAGCAGGATTTCATTTTTGTCGTTTATGACCCAAATGCCGACGACAACAATAAACTCGCCTTCCCGAAGCTTTACACCGCGCTCCTGCCGTGTTCTTACCAGCCTGCGGTTTTTATCATAAATATCGATATACTCCGTCATCGGCTCACAGCATCAGGTCACGGATGTATTTGATGGTGTAAAGGATGCCCTTTTCACCCTTTTCACCCTGCCAGGTGGGCGAATGCGGCTCGATAGCCAGATAACCGTCATAATCGTTTTTATAAAGGATTGCGAAGAACGCGCGCCAGTTGATGACATCAATGCCCGCCGGGGGATTGTCATAGAAGCGGCGGCCTTCCGCAAAGCCCTTCATGAGTTCATCCTTCAGCTGCGGATATTTGATCATAAGGTCTCTTGCGCGCCACTGCTCGGCTTCAGGGGAGTCGCCGCTCTGGATTACGCCCTTGATATGGCAATAGGTGAATTTGTCGCCCCAGGCAAGGCCCTCATGCAGATAGGCCCCATTTTCTCCGCCATGCACAAAGCTGTGGGAGGGGTCATATTTGATGCCAAGCCCCGGAACCTCGTCGAGAACCAGCTTCCACTGCTCCGGTGTGCGGATATAATTGTCGCCCATCATGCAGTTGACAATAGCCGTTTTCAAGCCTTTGCTTTTCGCATAGGCGACGATTTCCCGGAGCACCGCAATGGATGCCGTGATATTCTTGTAATAGCTGAGGCCCTTCACGTAATTGACACTGCAGAGATAATGCTTCGCGCCCCAATATGCGCCAAGGTCGATGACATGCTTCACTTCATTCCACTCGGCTTCAATGATATCGCCGTTTTCATCCAGAACATGGCTGGCCCAGCGGCCAACGGCGCCGACTTCAACGCCTGTTTCCTCGCTGGCTTTTTTGACTGCGTCCTTATTGCGTTCGATTTCATCCAGCGGACCGCCAAAGAAGTCACTCGGGTTTAAATCAAATTCCAAAAATTCCAGCCCGAAATCCTTTGCCTTTTGAAAGCTTTCTGGAGCCACAGGCGAGATAATACCTAATTTCATAGCAATTCCTCCCAGTTTATTTGTCTTGATTATAACAAAAGGGCTTCCATAAAGCAACAGAATATCGTTCGTGAAGCGAAGGCCTTTTGTGTTGTTTATAGTTGAGGCCATCCAAAACCGTGGCGTCCCTGCGTCGATTTTTCCGCATTGCCGCGTCCTCTTCCTTGTACGAAAAAGCTCACAGTTCCACAAAAAATATCCGCGCGGTTTCATCGCCGCGCGGATACAATGGATTTAATGAAAGTCATGCGCCTGCTGCAGCATCATATCCTTTACCTTCATCAGGCGGATTTGCGTAGAACGCTCGTTTTCGTCCAGCTTCATCGTGATAAATTTGATGCCCTCCTGCAAATCCGGAATAATGACATGCTCCAGCGCGTTGACACGCCGCCGGGTCTTTTCGATTTCCGCCGCCATAAGCTGGCAGGATTTTTCGCACTCCGCAAGCTTCAGCATCTCGGGAAAGATATCGGAAAGGGATTTGATGGCGTCGTCAAGGTCGCCCGTGGTAAAGGCGAAGCCGTAGGAATAAATGTCATTTTCATCCGGCGTCCGCGTTTGGAAGGTGAACTTTGGGATATCGACGCTCATGACATTTTCCGTTGCGGTTTCAAGGGAAACGCTTTGCTTCGGTGCCAACAGGGCGGTGTTCAGCATTTCTTCCTGCATACCGGCCCTCGCAAGCAAAAAGTTCTTGTTTGCCGCGTGAATACCCGCTTCCACCCGCTCGCGCAGTTCCTTATTCTCACGTACGCGGTCGAGAAACTGCCGCATCAGCTCGTCGCGTTTATCCTTTAAGAGCTTGTGGCCTCGTATGGCCGTCACGAGCTTCTTCTTCAGGCGCGTGAGCTCCATTCTGGTGGGATTGATTTGTCCCTTTGCCATCAGCTCACACCTTTCCGTAGTACTCGTCGAGCAGGTTATCCTTGATACGTTTCAGTTCGCTTCTGGGGAGTATGGAAAGCAGCCTCCAGCCGAGATTCAGCGTGTCTTCAATTTCACGGTTCGTCTGATAGCCCTGTGAAACATACTGCTCTTCGAATTCGTCCGAGAATTTCGCATACAGCTTGTCGATTTCCGTCAGCGCGGCTTCACCCAGAACCACCATAAGCTCCTTCGCCTCTTTTCCTCTGGCATAGGCGGAGAAGAGCTGGTTCATCGTGCCCGAATGGTCTTCTCTGGTTTTGCCCTTGCCGATTCCCTTGTCCTTCAAACGGGAAAGGGAGGGGAGAACGTCGATGGGCGGCGCGATATTCTTGCGGTACAGCTCACGGCTTAAAATAATCTGGCCTTCGGTGATATATCCGGTGAGGTCGGGAATCGGATGGGTTTTATCCTCTTCCGGCATGGACAGAATCGGAATCAGCGTGATACTGCCCGTCTTGCCCTTCTGGCGTCCCGCGCGCTCGTACAGTGTTGCAAGGTCGGTGTACATGTAACCGGGGTAACCGCGCCTTCCGGGAACCTCTTTTCGAGCCGCCGAAACCTCGCGCAGCGCGTCGGCATAGTTGGTGATGTCCGTCATGATGACCAGAACATGCATGTTTTTTTCAAAGGCAAGGTACTCCGCGGCTGTCAGCGCCATACGCGGCGTTGCGATACGCTCGACGGCGGGGTCGTTTGCAAGGTTTACAAACATGACGGTGCGGTCGATGGCTCCGGTTTCTTTAAAGCTTTCCACAAAGAAATTGGATTCTTCAAATGTGATGCCCATCGCCGCGAAAACCACAACAAAGGGCTCGTCGGTGCCGCGCACCTTTGCCTGTTTTGCAATTTGGGCGGCAAGGTCGGCGTGGGGAAGACCGCTTGCGGAGAAAATCGGCAGTTTCTGCCCGCGTACCAGCGTGTTCAGGCCGTCAATAGCCGAAACGCCTGTCTGGATAAACTCCTGCGGGTAGTTTCTGGCTGCCGGGTTCATGGGAAGGCCGTTGATGTCGTTGCGGGCGTCCGGCAAAATATCCGGTCCGCCGTCTGTGGGCCGCCCAAGACCGTCAAAAACGCGGCCGAGCATATCCTCACTGACACCCAGCTCCATGCTGCGCCCCAGGAATTTCACCTTGCTGTTGGAAAGGTTGATACCGGTGGAGCTTTCAAATAGCTGAACCAGCGCGTTGCCCTCATTGATTTCCAAAACCTTGCAGCGGCGCTTTTCACCGTTCCATAGTTCAATTTCGGCAAGCTCGTCATAAGCGACATTTTCCACGTCCCTCACGAGCATCAGAGGACCGGCAACCTCCTGAATGGTTCTATATTCCTTTGGCATTAGAAGTCCTCCTTACTGAGCTGCTCTGCCTTATGCAGTTCTTTGTCGATATCGGAAGAGATGCTTTGATACTCATCCTTATACTGATCCGGCGACGAATACTTAAAGCGTCCAATGCGCTCGCGAACCGGCAGGTCCGTCAGTTTATTGATATCCACGCCGCTGTTCAGTGTTTCAAGGGCCTTTTCATAAAATTCGATAATCAGCGTCATCATGCTGTGCTGCTTATCGAGAATGGTGTAGGTGTCCGACGGGTCCAGCGCGTCCTGCTGTAAAAAGTCCTCACGGATGGAGCGCGCGCCCTCCAGCTTCAGGCGGTCGAGCGGGGAAAGGGCATCCATGCCCACCAGCTGTACAATTTCCTCCAGCTCGGATTCATCCTGCAGCAGGCGCATCATTTTAGTGCGCAGCGCCATCCAGTCCGGCGCCACATTTTCATTGAACCAGGGGCCCAGCTTATCCAGATACAGCGAGTAGCTGTTCAGCCAGTTGATGGCCGGGAAGTGACGCCGATAGGCAAGGTTGGAATCGAGCCCCCAGAAAACCTTGACGATGCGAAGCGTCGCCTGGGAAACCGGCTCGGAAATATCGCCGCCGGGAGGGGAAACCGCTCCGATAACGGACAGGGAGCCCTCGCGGTTATCGCTGCCCACCGTGATGACACGGCCCGCGCGCTCATAGAACTGAGCAAGGCGGCTGCCAAGATAGGCGGGGTAGCCCTCTTCACCGGGCATTTCTTCCAGCCGTCCGGACATTTCACGCAGCGCCTCCGCCCAGCGCGAGGTGGAGTCTGCCATCAGTGCGACGGAATAGCCCATGTCGCGGAAGTACTCCGCAATGGTGATGCCGGTATAAATGGATGCCTCACGCGCCGCAACGGGCATGTCGGAGGTGTTTGCAATCAGCACGGTCCGCTTCATCAGGGAGTATCCCGATTTCGGATCAATCAGCTCCGGGAATTCGTTGAGAACGTCGGTCATTTCGTTTCCGCGCTCACCGCAGCCGATGTAGACAACGATATCCGCCTCGGCCCATTTCGCCAACTGATGCTGTACGACGGTTTTACCGCTTCCGAAGGGGCCCGGAATGGCGGCCACACCGCCTTTGGCGATGGGGAAAAACGCGTCCACATTACGCTGGCCGGTAATCAGCGGCACGTCGGGAGACAGCTTACGCTGATAGGGCCTGCCGCTTCGTACCGGCCAGTGCTGGGACAGCGTGATATCCCGGTCGCTGCCGTTCGGTGTTTCCACAGTGGCAACGGTTTCCAAAACACTGAAGGCGCCGGCTTTGATGTCCTTGATTTTTCCTATGACGCCGTTTGGAATCATGATTTTATGGACGATGATTTCGGTTTCCTGTACGGTGCCGATGACATCGCCGCCGGTCACCTCGTCGCCGATGGCGGCGGTGGGCGCAAAATCCCATTTTTTTTCGTGATCAAGGGGAGAGACCTCCACGCCTCTTTGGAGGTTATTGCCCGATATCTTCATGATTTCTTCCAGCGGGCGCTGGATGCCGTCATAAATATTTCCGATCAGGCCCGGGCCGAGCTCCACACTCATGGGTTCGCCCGTTGAGGTAACCGGAGAACCGGGAGTCAGACCGGAGGTTTCTTCATATACCTGAATTGAGGCTTCATCGCCGTGCATTTCGATAATCTCGCCGATGAGCCGTTTTTCGCTTACACGCACGACGTCAAACATGTTGGCGTCGCGCATATTTTTGGCGATAACGAGAGGTCCGGCAACTTTTTTAATTATGCCAGTGCTCATTGATTGAATCACCCATTTCTTTTTAGTTTGCTTTTGATGTCATGTGTATGAAAGTCCGTCAAATCTTTCCTGCAGGTTTGGCGGGCTACTGATTGTTGCCAAAAATAATATCGGAACCGACCGCGCGCTCAACAGATTTTTTCACCATCGCAATACCTACGCCGGTGTTGCCTTTAACCCCCGGAATGGCGATGATGGCGGGCATAATCTGTGTGCTGTATCGCTCCAGCTCTTCCCGCAATCCGCTGCAGAGCTCTTCTGTTATATAGATTACGGCATAATCTGTCTCGGCAAGCTTCCGAAGGATCCGAAGGCCCTCCTCCATACTTTCGGTGGGAAAGATTTCAAGCCCGAGGGAGGCAAAACCGTAAATGCTGTCACGATCGCCGATCACTGCAATTTTATACATACATATCCCTCAGTCTTTCCCGGATGACACGGTCATCCAATTGATTGAGCTTTGAAGAAAGTATGATACGCACCATCTTGATTTCATTCTGTCTCCCCAGCACATACGCGAACAGCGGACCGATGCTGAAGGGATTGCGTTTCTGGTCTTTGATGAGCGACATGATTTTATCGTCGCACCATTTTTCAAATGCCGAATAGGATTGCTTCAGCATTTCAGCAGCCGCGGCATAGGGCGTGACCGAAAGGTATACAAAAAGCTCCTCCAGGCTTTGACTGGCGGCTTTGATCAGCCTGCCGGCGTCCAGTGTCCTGCATGGAGCGATGGACGAGCCGATAAAAGCAAGATTCTTATGGGTCTTACAGCTTCTGACGGCAATTTTGATGTCGGCGATGGCCACGCTGAGCTCGGCGTAATCCTTTAAGAGCTCGTTTTCGCTCTTGTCGCCGCATTCCATGATTCCATAAAGACAGGCGCGGTCAAGCAGCGCATCACACAACTGCCCGTCATTGGTCTGCAGCATGGTGACATGCGCGGTTTCCGCGGCCTGGCGCATGTTATCGGGCAAAAGGCCGTAGTCCTTTTCCCGAATCGCTTTTTGCATCGTATCCACAGGCACGGCGCCGCCGGAAACGAACACGTCCTGCGGCTCTGTATCCGTCGCGACGCTCTTGATCACTGCCTTCAGGTTATTGAAATCGATGGGGAGCAGTAGAATATCAAATGCGGACAGGTCGGTGGTAAGTTCCCTGATGAAGGACCAGGTTTTTTCGTTTTCCAGCGAAAGCAGCTTCTCACCGCCGCTGACATTGCCGTCGCCCCAGCCCTTGTCCTGAAGCAGCTTGATACAGGAATCATAGTCCAAAGAAGCCATCAGCTGGTCGATATCCTGCGAACTGAGCAATTCAAGTTCTTTACAGCGTACACGTGCTACGGCGTAAATATAATCATCAGCCATGTGGCTTCCTCCTTAATTTATTATGCTTCTCTGTCCGGGGGCCTACGCTTCGGGGAACAGAAGCTGTCCCGCTATGTCGCGAAGGTTATCTTCCTTGTCCTCAAAGATGGCCCGGAAGGAGCAGTTTATGTCGATGCCTTCATAAATCAGAAGGAAACCGCTGTCGATGGGTCTGGGAGTTTCGGAAATGGTTATATGGTGTCCGGCCGCCGCGGTGGCTTTGTCTGTAAAGCCCCGGGGCATGCGCGCAAGGTCCTTTTCATTTAAATACATGACACCGTCTTCTTTTTTTGCATACAAAGAAACCAGTGTGAGGAGATTATCGAAATATTCCGTGTCCGGTGCGCTTTCAAGTGAAGCAAGGACGTCCCCTATACATTTGTCGATATACGCCTGCTTGAATGCAAGCAGCTTGTTGCGCTTTTCGAAGAGCGCGGACGATGCCGCCCGCTGTTTGATATCAGCGATTTTGTCCTCGCCCTGCTTTAAAATCTGCTGTGCCTGCTTAGCGGCTTCAGCATTTGCCTCTTCGATAATTTTATCGGCTTTTGCCTTAGCATCCTTTATCATTTCATCGGCGGAGGATTTCGCGTCGTTCGATATTTGGGCCAGAATTTTTTCAAGTCCTGTCATGTGGCTTCCCTCCTTACAGGTAAGATTGCGGCCATTTTACAGGCTCAGACCGCCAATGCTGAAGATCGCAAGGATGGAGATCAGAAGTGCGAGAACGGCGTATGTTTCAACCATCGCCGGGAAAATCATGGCTTTACCGAACTGATCGGGTTTTTTCGCCACCAGCGAAATACTGGCGACAGAAGCCTTTGCCTGCCATTTTGCGGATACAAAGCCCACAATTGCCATCGGCAGACATGCGGCAAGATACAATGCTCCCTTTGCAAACGAAACATCCGGTGAGCCGCCGAGAATACCGATTTGCGTCAGCGTAATAAAGCCGATGAGCAGGCCGTAAATGCCCTGTGTGCCGGGGAGCAGCTGCAGAACCAGAACCTTACCGAACAGGGAAGGATCCTCGGTCACGACACCCGCCGCAGCCTGGCCCGCCGTGCCTACGCCGATTGAAGAACCGATGCCGCCCATCAAAGCGGCGAGAATGGCTCCGGTGAGTGCCAATACAATACCCAGTGAATCAAGCTGAAATTCCATTTATTTTTCCTCCGTAACTTTCATGTATTTTGTATTTGTTGAAAACGGTTCAAATTTCTTTCCGCCGCCCTCATAAAACTTGCCAAAAAATTCGACGTACTGCAAACGGTTCGTGTGTACATAGGCGCCCAGCACATTGATGGCGATGTTCATCGCGTGACCGATAATAAAGACCACGGTAAAGAAGATGGCGCCCACAACGCCTGCGCCCAGCATACTGCCCATCTGATTGAACACCGTGGCGATAACGCCGGTTGCGAGCCCCAGTGCCAGCAGACGCGAATAGGAGAGAATATCACTGAGATATCCCGAAATGTTGTAAAGGCCGTAAAGACCCTTGAGCAGACGTTTAAACGGACTTCTGGATTCCCGTCCCGCCGTCAAGATAATGCCGATAGCTCCGATTGCCGCAAACACAAGAGAGATTGCGCCGACAATGCCCGGCAGTTTGAAGGTAAGACCCGCCATTTCGCGGAACATATCGGTGGACAGCAGCGCGAGAATCAAGCCGCCTACAAGAAAATACCAGAAAACGGCATCATAAAGGGCGTCTTTATAACGGTGGTTTTTGATATGAGTATAAAGAAGCATCGCAAGCCCGGTGAAAAGATGGATAATGCCAAGCAGCATGGAGAACATCAAAAGCCGCATCGGCTCATCGAGCGGCGCGAACCATAATGGCTGTATGACAATGTCGGTGTTAAAAAATGTTTTGGCGATAACCGGTATGGCGTCACCGAAATAGCTGCCGAACATCACACCCCAAAACATGGTGGAAACGCCGCTGAACATGAACATCTTAATGGAATTGCGGGAACTATGCTCCATGTTTTTGCATACACGCAGAATCACCGCGCAGCCCACCGTCATTAGAAAGCCGTACGCAGCGTCGGAAAGCATCATACCGAACAGAACATAGTAAAAAATCGCCATGACGCTGCAGGGATCGATTTCACCCTTACCGGGAAGACTGTAACCGGCCACAACACCCTCAACCGGAGAAGCAAAGCCGTTGTTTTTCAGCTTGACCGGAACATCCTCATTTTCATCAGGCCCCGTGAGTTCCACATACGCGTCAAAACGGTCTTCCAATATCGATTGAATCTGTTTCGCGCCATTTGCGGGAACAAAGCCCGAAACAAGGAATACACTGCGGCTTTGCCACAGTTCTCCGAGCACACGGTACTTTTCCGCACGGGCCATGTAATAATCGGAAGTGAAAATCAATTCCTCACGTAGCTCTTTATAAGAAAGAATTTCGTCCTTCGCTTTCCGGATTTTACCATCCGTCTCCTGCAGCTTCTTGCCCAATATTGAAATCCGCTCCCGCGCGGGTACTTTGGACGGTGACGGGGGATAGGCAAAACCCATTAAACGCAGCGCCGATTCCACCTTCATGGCGGACGCGGCATGGCAAATGACAAAAACGCAGGTTTGCTGCTGGCCGCTGAAAACGACCTCAACGTCCACGGCGTCCACGTCCGGCTGCAGTTCGGCTAACTTTTCCTTGATGGCGGCCTCAGTCAGCAGCTCAGGAAACGAGCCGATAAAAGCCTGCGAGGATTTACTGCCGACGGTCCGCATGGAAATATCCAGGTTCACCCAGGGCTCTAAAGATGCGATCTGTGTTTCATAACGCACTTTTTCCGCCTGATAGTCGGCGGCTCTTTTCGTCAGCGTAATGATACGGGACGCCGTTTTGATAACATCCACGGCGTTGTCGGAGATTTTTTTAAAATCCTGCTCTGTAATCGGGGTTCTGCCGGAAAACATGCCGGGTGCTTTCAGGTGGCCGCCGGTCAGGGCGTCCAGCGCGTTTACGGCATTTTGCGCGATCTGCGCGTTTTTTTCAAAAACCGCGCGCGCTGAAGAGGTGTCGGTTTTTGAAAAGGTTTCCGCGGCCATCTCCACTGAACGGATTTCCACTGCGTTTTTCAGCTGCAGCGTTTCGAGAATTTTTTTGCGGTTAGCTTTAAGCGCATATACATGTATGCGTTTCATTGCAAGTACCGCCATTACATATCAACCTCCTTGGCTTTCTGCAAATAAAAATCAGGCGCTCATGACAGATTTTTTGATGGCCGCAGAAGCCTTGCCGGTCTTCTCATCCGCAAATGTTTTCAGCGTTTCCATCTCCGCATCCAGGGCATCAAGCAATTTCTGTCCCTGCTTTTCGGCATCTGCCCGCGCCTGTTTGATCAGGGCAAGATTTTGGTTCTCTGCCTGAGATACGGCAGCGCGAATGATTTCTTCGCTTTTTTGGACCGCAGTATGTACCAGCCGTTCACTTTCAGCCTTTGCGTCTTTCAAGGTCTGCTCTGCAAGCTTTTCCGCACCCTCAATCGCCTGCATTGTATCCATTGCCAAAGCGTTCACCTCCACTCGGTTCATATTATATGGATATGTGTAAGTTGGGAAAATCCTGTTTATAAACAGATGTGTCCCCAAAAAAATACAACAGACTAATTATAAACAATAACCTGTAAAATGTCAAAAGAAAAGCGTGTGGTTTTCTAAAGGATTCTATAGAATACTTACAAAGGAATGATTTCGCGGCAGGTGAGTGCGTTTTACAGAAATGTTAAAAATTTCACGCACTGTCTGCTATGTATGTGATGAATGATATTTTAACCGAAGAGGGAGAGTAAAAAAACCGCAGCCGTTCGCGGTTTCCGGGAAGCGGCTGCGGTTTATAAAAATCATAAGAGATTTACGTTTTATTTATAACGTCGGAGACAGAGATTACGGAAATTTTAGAAGCCGCCATAACCCAAAACCGGTGAGCACTAAAAATACTCTGTCAGGAACACGTTCCGCCGCACAAAGACACTGCGCAGCGTTTCCAAATTGGCGTTCACCCGCACATCACTTTTATACACCGCCTCGCCTATGGACAAAGAGCCCAGCAGCAGCTGCCCTAGCGTACGCACATCCGTCTCCAAATCCGCAGAGCCGATGTCCGTCCGCTTTTCGGCGGTTATCGCTCCGTTTTCACTTTGCACGTGGAACACGCCGTCGTTTTCCGGAATGCCGTCGTCGTGGACGCGCAGGGTGTACGCCGCGCCGTCCGGATGCCGTTTCAACTCCAGCGCCCTTTGTACATCGATGACGCGGGTCATCTGCTGGTTGCTGTAACGGCTCTTGAGATCGTAAGTTTCATCGATGAGCGCGC
>Ga0153939_1000823_pt1 | contig 12142 bp, 8 predicted proteins | sample TSNJ023MetaG_FD_104734 | JGI IMG/M metagenome (GOLD analysis project Ga0153939, IMG submission 104734) | Attine ant fungus gardens microbial communities from New Jersey, USA - TSNJ023 MetaG | ecosystem: Host-associated > Fungi > Mycelium > Unclassified | place: USA: New Jersey, Brendan T. Byrne... | reverse complement strand
TTTGGAGGATTTTATGAAGGGAGTTCTGAAGGGCGTATTACGGCTGATTTATCTCAGAATATATATTTAAGGGATCAGTTAGTCAAGGAGGTATATGTAAGTCAGGGCGATACCGTAGATATAGGAGATCCACTGTTAGAATATGACAGCACACTCTTAGAATTAGATGTGGAAGTTAAAGCGATCGAAATTGACACCATTGATCTGCGCATTAAGGCGGCTAACCAAGAGCTATCCGATTTAAAAAAACAGATAGCTATAGTGGATTCAATGATTATCACTAATAAAAGAATGTTAATGACAGCTTCTTTGCCGGAGCCGGACACGTCAGGGGAACCGGACACAACCGCCCCGGTGAAAGAACCGGACACAACCACCCCAGTGGAAAAACAGCCTCTTGAGAGGCTTGGTTATGATGTGGAATTAAAGGCAGATGATAACGGGAAGTATGAACTGCTTTGTTCGGAAGATACGATTATAACTAAGGCATTTATTAATAGGATCAGAGGTTATGATGCTGAAGGTATTAATGTGCAGGGCGATGCTATTGATGTCACCTTGATAGTGCTTACGGCCGAAGGAGAGATGTCTTTCTCAATCAAGCTATATGGCGCTACAATGGAGGCTCCATCTGAGGAAGGGAGAGACACCTCTTTAACTGAATATATGGCAAATGGAAAGCGGCTTTCTGACCGGGAACCAGAAACGACAGAGGATCCTGGTTTTGGATGGGAAGACCCCGGTGATGGGGGATCCGGCTATACAAAGGATGAGCTTAACAAATTGATTGCCGAGAAAAATCAGGAGATCGCTAAGCTTGAGCTGGATAAGAAGCAGGCTCAGCTTGACTATGAGAATGCGAAGAGAAAGCTTGACTCGACAATTGTAAAGAGCACTGTCAAAGGAATCGTTACGACTGTCGGTAATCCGGAAGAGGGTGCTGCTACTGACGGAAGCCCATTTCTTGTTGTTGATAGTCAGGAAGGGTTATACCTGACAGGCACGGTCAATGAACTGACAATGGGTCATGTTGCCGTCGATGACATGATTACATTAAATTCATGGATGACAGGCATGAGTTATACGGCAGTAATTACTGAAATTTCCGAATTTCCTGCCGATGGGCAATATTATGATGCAAATCCCAATGCGACACATTATCCGTTTACAGCTTATATTGAAGAGACCCAGGGCTTGGCCAATGATGAGTATGTTTCAGTTTCTTTCAGTTCAGAAAGCGATATTGACAACAGCGACAGTATTTATATTAACAAGGCGTTTGTACGCCAAGAACAAGGCATTTATTACGTGCTTAAAGAAAATGAAAATGGTCGTTTGGTCAAACAAGTAGTTCAAACCGGTGCCGTTTATTATGATTATTTAATTGAAATTAAGTCAGGGCTGACACTAGAGGATAAAATCACTTTTCCATATGGGAAAACGGCAAAAGAGGGAGTCAGGACACAAGAAGCAACAGATATGGATGTGTTCTACTAATAGGAGGTAACCATGCTAGAAAATATTAGACTTTCATTTCAAGGGATTTGGTCCCATAAATTGCGTTCCCTCCTGACTATGCTGGGGATTATCATCGGTATAGCCGCTATTATCGCGATTGTATCTACAATTAAGGGAACCAATGAACAGATCAAAAAGAATTTAGTTGGCTCAGGTAGTAATACTGTGGAAATTACGCTAAATCAATACAGTAGTGACTATGAATTTGAGTATTCCGGTATTCCTGAGGGTATACCTGTCGCAACTGAAGACGTTCGCAGTGAAATACTGGCAATTGATGAAGTAGATAATGCTTCATTCTTTAACAGACGGCGATATTCAGAGCAGCTTTATTACAAAGAATCTTCTTATACAGGACAGGTTTTAGGCATAGATGCCAATTACTTTAGCACTTGTGATTATATATTAACGAAGGGAAGAGGCTTTGACCAGAAAGATTATGCTGGGCAAAAGAAGGTTGCGATCGTCAATAAGGATGTCGTCGCATCGTTGTTTCAAAATAAGGATCCCATCGGTCAAACGATTGAAGTTAAAGGAGAACCGTTTGTCGTCATCGGTGTCGTTGATAAATCAGCTAAATTCGAGCCGGTGATTAATTCTTTGGAGGATTATTATACTTACATGGAAAATTCGTCGGGGCAGATTTTCCTTCCCAGCGGTACATGGCCGATTAGCTACAGATATGATGAGCCGCAGCATCTTGTCATTAAAGCAGTTGATACTGACGCCATGAGTGCGGCCGGCAAGAAAAGCGCAGAGATTCTAAATAGTTATATCACCAATGACATTTCCAATGATAATGATGCGACGATTAAATATCGCGCGACTGATTTATTGGAAACAGCCAAAAATCTTCAAGAGTTAAACCAGTCGATCAATCAGCAGCTTCTCTGGATTGCCAGTATTTCTTTGCTGGTTGGCGGGATTGGCGTAATGAATATTATGCTTGTATCTGTAACTGAACGTACCAGTGAGATTGGGCTTAAAAAGGCGATTGGAGCCAGAAAAAGCAAAATTCTCATTCAATTTTTAACGGAAGCAGCGGTGTTGACAAGCATTGGAGGTGTTTTGGGTATTCTTACCGGCATCGGCTTAGCGGAAATTATTTCCAGGGTTTCGGAAACACCGGTAGCCATAAGCGGTCCGGCGATTGTAGGATCAGTTGTATTCTCGGTATTGATTGGTGTGATTTTTGGTTTACTGCCATCTTATAAAGCGGCAAACCTTAATCCGATTGAAGCATTAAGAAGAGAGTAATGATATTGTTTATCCCAAAAGCCCTGGCAATAAGGCGAGTCGTGTCTTATTGCCAGGGCTTTTAGAAAAAAATTAAAATCCATATTGATAATTTTACTCAACTATGCTAGTATAGATCTATAAAGAGATTCTCTTTTTTTCTGGAATAGAATTCCATACTTGTTCTAAGTGGTCAATTATTTACCCATACTTAACATAATGCCTTATGTAAAATCGTTACTGTTATTCAGTGAACGCTTCTTTGTCTAATCTACGACATATCGTTTTTCTTAATGTGTAGCATTTCTATTGATTTCAACAATCATTTTCCAAACAATCAGATAAAAGGATGGCGGGGTATCCGATTGGTCAAAATTAAAAAGCAATGATTTTAAGAAAGGAGAGCCACTGAATATTCCAGTGGCAGATTAACTATGGAAAAGCAGGTGAAAAGAATAGTTGCTTTGTTTATTACATTTTTGATGAGCATAGCTATATGCATTAGCAGTGCAGATGATGTGTTTGCTGAGAAAGAAACCAATACTAGTGAAGAAACAACGAAGGGATCCAATAATGATGAAGGAGAAGGGCTCCAGATGTCTGAGGAGGCAGCAAGTGAATCAGCTTCAGGGGCAGATGATTTAACCAAGGAGGGAATGGATATGGCTCAGCCTATTGGTATAGGAGGAGATGAGAATTTTAGAATTCCAATTATTTCTAATGAAAGAGCTGGAAATGCCTATATATTTACAGGGGGAAGTATAACTTATGCGAGCGCAGGATTTGACAATGGCACAAAGTGGGGATCACGCCATTTCACTTTATCCATTGGTGGGCAGACGAATATCGCATATTGTCTGGAGCCTGCCAGGACTTACCCTCTATCTGGCGATTATGCATATCAACAAATTACCCAGAATAGTGATTTGGCAAAGGCGTTATATTACGCTCATGGCGGGCCGGGTCAAAATGAATACATAACCACTCTGGGCTTGAGTGAAGAGTCTAAGTATATTTTATCCCATGTGGTAGCAGCATATTTTTACGGAGATGCAAATTGGGCATATGGATTAAATTCTACAGGAATGGATTATGCGCATGCTTTTATTAATTGGATCAATGAAGAAGCGCCGGTGCCGGATCCCAAGATAGCGTTCTCTAATAATTCATTAGTAGCAGTCAAGGAAGGTGCTATTCAAAGAACAAATACGGTCACTCTTAATGGGGACAGCAGGAACTACATCACTATTAATTTACAGCCTGGAGCGACATTACACAATGTAACAAAAGGCACAAGCCGTACCGGGAGTGTAAAGGTGTACGGAAACGATTCATTTTATCTGACAGCTCCTATGAGCTTTGCGGCATCGCAAGATGTCAAGTGGGAATCAGGTAATTTGGCAGGCTCAATAACTCATAAATATAGTCCGTTAATATTTTCAATAAATAGCAATGTGCAAACTTTAGGAAGCTATAGTTATACTTATGAGCCTGGTATGTCAGTAAGCTTTTCGGTTAAATGGTTAGATGTTGGTGAAGTAAAGATCATTAAGACAAGTGAAGACAGTATCGTCACTGGACTTAAATTTAGAGTGACCGGAAATGGTGTTGACAAAACTGTTTTGACCGGAAGTGATGGAAGCATAATAATACCTGATTTGCGGCCAGGTACTTATACCGTTATGGAAGTTGCCTCCCCCGACAGGTACGTTGACCTGAAGTCGGAGACAGTGACAGTAGAACCAGGTAAGACGTCAACGGTGAGGTTTAGGAATATTTTGAAGAAATTCAGGGTAACAGTAACAAAGGTTGACGCAAAGACTGGTAAGCCTCAGGGTGATGCAAGCCTGTCGGGGGCAGTTTATGGAATTTATAATGAAGGGAAGCTTGTTGATCAGTATACGACAGATGCCAATGGCAAATTCACAACGAATTATTATATTTGTGGCACCGGCTGGACGCTGAAGGAGATTACACCATCACAGGGATATTTGTTGGATGCCACAGTATATGCCTTAGATGCATCAGGAGCCAATTTTAACATTGATAAAAGCACTATTTCATTAGGTGTTAAAGAGCAGATCGTGAAGCAGGCGTTTCACTTAATCAAGGTTTCATCTGATGGTTCTACCGGCGAAATGGATTTGTTGGAAAAAGCGGGATTTACAATTTACCCTCTCAAAGAATTACCTGATATACCGGAGGATTTAGATTTTACCGGATATGATTTTAACAAAGTGGCGCCAGCATTGGTAGATGGCATAGAGCTTAAGGAGATGTTTACTGATACAAAAGGATATTTGCTAAGCCCAGAATTGCCTTACGGCCAATATGTTGTGGTAGAGACGACCACACCGGCTAATTACGGAACGCTATCACCATTTATTGTGGACATTACTAAGGACAGCAGGGAGCCGCAGACCTGGCGGGTATTTAATGATGCTGAATTTGAGGTATACTTAAAAATCGTAAAGGCTGACGGCGAAACAAAACAAACAATCCCAATAGCGGGAACTGGTTATAGAATTTATGATATGGATAATGGAAAATATGTCGAACAATGGGTGCTTTATCCTTTGCCTGTAAAATATGGAACAGTGGAGAATCCCTTTAAAACCAATGATGAGGGATATTTAATAACTCCGCGGGTATTTAACAGTGGAAACTATCGGATTGAAGAGGTGTCTGCTCCCAATGGGTATGTATTACAGGGTCACGAAACTGTTCTCGTCTCTAATACTGAAATCAGCATTTCATCAGATACAGCCTATTTGATTGAAGCCACAAGTAAAATCCCAGTGGTTTTAGTGAAACAATATAATTACCCTGAAAAAGGAAGAATTCGTATAATAAAGGTTGATGAAGAGACAAAAGAAAGGCTTGAAGGCGCTGTTTTTGAGATTATGGCAGAAGAAGATATTTATACTCCGGATGGTACCTTAAGACTAAGCAAAGGAGAAGTTGTCGAGACGATAACAATTGGTTCTTCCGGTGAAGGGGTCAGTAGTGAGTTGTATTTAGGAACGTATAGAGTGCGGGAAACGAAAGCCCCATTTGCATATGGTTTCATTATAGAGGATATGATTGTGACCCTTAAGTATGCAGACCAGTATACGGAAGTCACCGAGACCTGCGTTACTGCAGAGAATAAGCATGCGAGGATTAAAACCCAGGCAAGGGATAAGCTTACTAAAACAAACAAGACACATGCTTTAGATGATGTAACGATTATTGATACTGTTCATTATGAGAATTTACTTATTGGACAAGAGTATACCATAAACGGAATTCTGATGGATAAATCAACAGGCGAGACCTTATTAATAAAAGACGAAGCAGTGACAGCAACCAAATCATTTGTGGCGGAGGACGCAAATGGAGCCGTAGAATTAGAATTTACATTTAATGCCAATGGCTTAACCGGTAAGTCCGTCGTCGTATTTGAAAGTATTGGATATGATGATAAAACGGTGGCGGTACATGAGAATATGAATGATGAGGAGCAAACAATAGAATTTACCAATCCCCAAATGGGTACTCATGCTATCGATGAAGCCACTGGAACTAATGCGGGCATGGTTAGGGAGAAGGTGGTAATCATTGATGTGATTAAATATGAAAATCTAGTATCGGGGCAAGAATATACGGTACGAGGGGTGCTTATGGATAAAGAGACTGGGAAAGCGTTCCTGGCTGAAGGTGAGGAGGTTGCGGCTAAAGCAGTATTCATTGCCCAAAAGCCTAACGGCGAGGTTAAAGTGAAATTCACTATACCAGGAAATGCCCTTTGGGGCAAGAGTGTCGTCGTTTTTGAGTCACTATACTATAGAGATTCTGAAATTGCAGTCCATGCAGATATTAACGACGATGGGCAGAACGTAACATTCATTAGCCCAGAAATTGGCACTAAAGCGACTTGGAAAGATGGCAGGAAGGAAATTGATGCGCAGAAAAATGTCACTCTGATCGACAGCGTAACTTATGAAGGCCTTACGCCGGGGAAAGAATACGATTTATCAGGGGTGCTAATGGACAAGGATACAGGTGAAGTTTTAATCGTTGATGGTAATATTGTTGCCGCTACTACTAAGCTTAACCCTAATAAAGAAAGCGGAAGTGCGGAATTAGAATTTGTATTTGATGCATCATCGTTAGATGGAAAAGAGATCGTTGTATTTGAGAAAGTCCTTTATAATGATTTTGAAATAGCCGCTCACGAGGACATTGATGATGAAGATCAGACAGTAAAGGTCAAGGTGATGCAAAAAGAAAGCGCAGTAAGCACAGGAGATATTAGCCCGCTTATTCCATTATTTGCAGTATTAATACTAGGTGGGATGACTGCAAGTGGTTTGATAATTAAAAAGCAAAGAAAGAATCATGCATAAAAAGAGTTGCTTTTTGTTGAAATATGCTGCAATATGGGATAAAATTAAAAATAAAGGGGGGTTTTTAATATATCGAATTATTCAATTTATTATTGTGGCGGTTTTTTTGTTCAGCGGTTTATACATGAGGATTAAACTGGAAGAGTTTACTAAGCAGTAAGTTTGCTCATGATGATATTTAGATTCTAAAAGCTATAGTACTGAAAAAGAGAGCGGGGAAGCCAAATAAGGCTTCCCTGATCTCCAAACTTTTTTAAAACCTCAACATATTTTTACTTGATATTTTGATTAAATATGTTAAAATAGTTTATGGAGACATAGCTCAGCTGGGAGAGCATTTGCATGACGCGCAAAAGGCCATGGGTTCGAGTCCCATTGTCTTCATTAATGAAAAGTCCTGTAGTATACTGCTATAAAAAATGCTTAAGCCTTTCGATATTATTTTCTTCAATTTTTAGCAATCTATTTGCCAGATCAAGAATACTTTTTTCTGAACCAGAGTATTTCTTGATGTTTTTTTCGGCATCTATGACTCCCATTGTACTTCCCTGTATAAGCATCTCCGAAATATGAGAGGGGGTTTTGTCTACTAAGGTTTTCATGCTAATCGCCATATAAGTCGTTACCTTCTGCATACTTCCAATATCTTTTTCTTGGTGTCCGGATTGTTGCAGCATTTGCTTTGCTGTATCATAAACGTCTTGATAATCTTTTAATTGTAATTGAAGATGCTTGGAAAATTCATCATGCTTTACAATTTTAATGATCTGTTTAATAGTGTCTACACCCATTTCAGAGTTTTGATAAATATAATTAAGAAATTCTGTATTTTGATCCATGATTCTCACTATTCCCTTCTTTTGCTAATTGCTTCGTAATTTATTATCTGTAAAAAGCGAGTAAAATATACCAAAAATCAATAACCGGAATCTCTCCGATTTCATCTAAGAAAAGAGTTCCCCCATCAGTATATTCAAACTCCACCTTTTTTCCTTCTTTATCGGCTCCTATGAACGTTCCGCTCGCATACCCAAAAAGTTAATAATATTCCAAACAGAATATAGTATTGACATTACAAAGATAGAGTGGTATACTGTTACTAATTTAATGGGTAACATATTATTATTTAAAAGGACATAAGGCGTGTTGTATACATAATTTGACATATATGCCATATCTTATAAAAGGGTAATATCAGAAACGAGGTGTTCGATATGACATTACATTTAGTCACCTATCAACAGCCGCCATAATTGTATAATTGATAGCGGTTCACGAAGACATTTACACCACAGATTAGCAACAAGGAAGGGAGATGGTTATGCAATATACGATGATGGGATATATATATGACCAGGTAGAGCTACTTAAAAGGACGCTCGAAAACAAAAAAGAATACACAGAAGATCTTATTAACCTATTTAAGAAGTATCCTTTTAAGAAAATATATATGATAGGATCCGGTACTTCTTATCATGTATCAATTTTGGCAAAGAATTACTTCGAGAAGTATTTAAATGTAGAAGTAACAGTTAGCATACCGACTGTTTTTACGAATCATGAAAGATTTAATAATAACAAGATTTATCAAAATGATGAGATACTTGTAATTGCAATTTCCCAGTCAGGAACAAGCCATTCAACGGCGGATGCGCTAAAGAGGGCGCAAGCTCTTGGGTTTTGCACTGTCGTGTTTACTGAGGATTTAAGAAGCCCAATTACAGAATTTGCAGATCATATTTTACATATGCAATGCGAGAAAGAACGGATACCTCCGGAAACAAAAGGATACACAACGGCCGCTTTATCAGCTTTTTTGTGGGCAGTGGAGATAAGTAAAGCACTTGACTGCATGAGCGAAAGCCAATACAACAGTAAGATTCAAGAAGTTCGTGACATGATTCTCATGGTACCTAAAGTTATTGAAGAATCTAAAGACTGGTTCGAACGTAATAAGTATGAATTACTTATGGCTCAAAAATTGGATGTTGCCGGTTATGGTGTTCATTATGTGACTGCGATTGAGGCGGCATTAAAGATTGGCGAAACATTTAAGAGAAAAGCAGTCGGACATGAACTAGAAGAACTGATTCATGGTACAGAAATGGGTTATGACGCTAATAATTATGTGATGCTGACTGGGGCAGACGAGTCTGAGTTTGGCAGAATGCTTGAAATCAGGCGCTTTTTACAAAATATCACAGACCATGTTTTTGTTATCACAAGTGAAAAAATTGAAAGCAATCAAAAGGACTGTATATTAAGTGTAAAAACGACTGCGGAACTTAGTCCTATTCTCAATGTCATTCCATTTCAGATTTATGCTGCAATGGCTACTGAGGCTGTGGGAATTGATACGAGTGTTTATCCCCATAAGATATTGGGGCTTGGACATTCTCACGATGAATAGAGGAGTTGGTGTCAAAAGATGAGGCAAATCATAATTGTTTCTCACGGCGAGCTGGCGAATGGGTTTGTCAATGCCGCCAAGCTGATCATGGGAGAAGCGGATATTCTTGCCCTTTGTGCTTATACGGATGAAAATATTCCTTACGAAGAGATCATATTAAGAAAAGTAGAGGAATTAAATGCTGGTGATGAGATGATTATTCTTACCGACCTTTTGGGTGGAAGTGTCAATAATCATTTAATGGAACTTACAACCAGAGATCATGTGCATCTGGTAACAGGCATCAATCTCGGACTTATACTTCAATTGCTTGCTTCTTCGGAAGATGCAGACACGGAAAGTTTCATAGAGAATCTGATTCATGATGCTAGGGACGGTATGGTGTATTGTAACCAAATCATTTTAGATACTGTTGATGAAGAATTATGAAATAAGGAGTTGATATTCAATTGATTCAGTTAACTCGAATTGATCACCGGCTGCTTCATGGACAGGTTGCCGTGGCATGGACCAATTACCTGCGCGCGGACTGTATATTGATTGCAAATGACGAAGTGGCAGAAAATGAATTTAGAAAAAGCACGCTAAGGCTTGCCAAGCCTGCAGGATGCAAGATAGTTTTTAAAAGTATTGAAGATGCAGCAAGTGCAATCAATACAGGGCAGACTGAAAAGTACAAGCTGTTTATTATTGTAGAGACAATTAATGATGCCAAAAAGCTGACTGAAACATGTCTTAAGATTAAGATGGTTAATTTAGGATTGTCTCCCCCAAAGGAAAATGCTAAGTCACTAGGTAAGGCTGTGTATGCTGATGCTCTGGAGATTGAAGCATTGAAGGAGATGGCAAAAAATGGGGTAAGTATTGAGATGCAGCAAGCACCGAAAGATTTAACTATCAACATCAATAGTTTGATTAGAAAAAATCAACTGTAGAAATTTAATTGGAAAAGGGGTTCAAAATGTTAGGTCAAACGTTATTAATATTTATTATTGCAATCATTGCCTATCACGATGAAATCATTGGAACGACATTTATTGGACGTCCCTTGGTAACAGGCGTTTTTGTTGGTCTTGCACTGGGGAATTTACAGCAAGGTTTAGTGATTGGGGCAACATTGGAGCTGATCTGGATGGGATTTATGGGTATTGGCGCAACAGTTCCTCCAGATGTTATCAGTGGTGGTATTTTAGGAACAGCCTTTGCGATTCAGACAGGCAGTAGTGTGGAAGTTGCCCTTACGTTGGCGCTTCCTATAGCAACTCTAGGTATGGTGATTAAGAATTTGTTTTTTGTTTTCATTATACCTTGGATGACACATATGGCAGACCGAAAGGTAGATGAAGGGAAATACAAGATTGCTGCAAATATGCATATGTATGCCGCAGAGGCCAAAACGATCGTTTTGGCAGTATTGGTTACCATAGCTTTCTATTTTGGCAGTCCATTTATTGAAGGGGGTATTACATTTAATATAGATACTTATGCAAACTTCCTTTCGTCCATCTGCATAAGACCAATAAACTTGTAGTTGATTTCTACCTTTTGAACACGATTTTTCCTACTTCTGCCCTCTGCATTATAAACTACGATGCTTTCAATTAAGTCGTTTAGGATTTGAGCGTTCAATTCTGTAATGTCCGAATATTTGCGAACAGAATGTAGAAATTTTGTAGTGTTATTGCTTTCTGTATCACGTTTCTCAAGCTGTGTTTCCAGTTCCGCAATTCTTGTCGTTAAGTCCTTTTTTTCTTTCTCATAGTCTGCTGACATAGACGAAAACTGTTCACTCGAAATACTTCCCAAAGCACTTTGTTCAAACAGCTTTTTGATTATGGTGTACAGTTCACCGTTACGCTGTTTGTGTTTATCAAGTTCCTTTTGCAAGTGTTTGTACTTGACATTTGCATTGCCGCTTGCCAGTTTTTGAGCATATTCGGACAGTTCATCTTCATACTGTTTGGCAAGCTGTGCGTTACGCCTAATATCATCCAACACCAATTGATAAAGAACCTTATGCGTGATGTAGTGGGCGGTACAATACCTTGTAGCCTTTTGCCGATACAAATTGCAGTTATAAGCACCTTGATGTCCTTCGGTTTTTCCTTTGACATAGCCTAATGCACGTCCGCAATCGGAACATCTGAGAAGTCCTGCAAAAATATTTTCATGTTCCGATGCTGATTTTTCACGCTTCTTAGTTTTGGTTGCCTTTTGAGCCATATCAAAAACATATTGTTCTACAATCGGCTGATGAGTGTTCGGAATTTCAATCCATTCTTCTTTGGGATTTCTCACAATCTTTCTGTTCTTAAATGATTTGGTGGTGCTTTTGTTCCCTACGAAATGTCCGAGATATTCTCGGTTTTGCAGTATTGTCACAATCGTTCCGTGATTCCAGTCAGTCGGATATTTGGGATGAAAACAATCCTTGTATTTTCCGTACTGTTCGGCAACATACGCTCTCGGCGTGAGTATCTTCTCGCTTGAAAGCTGTCGGGCGATTTTATAAGCACTTAACCCGTCTGCCGCCAATTGGAATATCCTCTGAACAATTCCCGAAACATTCTCATCTACGATAAGCTGATGC
>Ga0153939_1000814_pt1 | contig 12180 bp, 12 predicted proteins | sample TSNJ023MetaG_FD_104734 | JGI IMG/M metagenome (GOLD analysis project Ga0153939, IMG submission 104734) | Attine ant fungus gardens microbial communities from New Jersey, USA - TSNJ023 MetaG | ecosystem: Host-associated > Fungi > Mycelium > Unclassified | place: USA: New Jersey, Brendan T. Byrne... | reverse complement strand
TAGGGGCAACCCTGTGTGGTCGCCCGCTTCCCCTGTTATCACATATTTTCCGGTACACACGCCCTTTGTAGGGCGCGCCGACCTCGGCGCGCCGCTTTCCCTTGCCGCATCTTTCCCGGGGAAAAACGATCCTTTGTAGGGGACGCCGACCTCGGCGTCCCGCCGGGTTTCCGCCGGGCTGCCGGTGTTCACCGCCGCTGAGGCTCCGCCCAGCTGCGGGGATGTGCGCGAGCGTTAGCGAGCGAATGTTGTTTTGCAGAAACAACGCGCATCATAAGGCGGGCCAATCCAGAAGATGCTTGCTGAAGCTGTGGGCGCCGATCTCCGAAAGGGCGCGGATGCCCACCTTCCATTCCTTTCCAAACACACGCCGGGCCACCACCTTGCGCTGCCGGAACGTAATACCGACAGCGGGGTCGCAGCATTCCAGGTAATGGAACAACTCGTGGGCGATAAACAGCTCCCGCACTGCCTCGTAGGAATCATCCGGCAGGTACTTCCGGTTTTTTTTAATGAAATTATCCTCAATGCAGTTTTTGTTCAATATCAGCCGTTTCCGATTCGCATAAAATTCGCTGTAAATCTGGCGTGGGCCTTTATCGTGCTCAACGATGGTGATGTCTTTTTCAAGGGCCAGATCGCTTGGTTTTTGGCCCCTATATTTTGCGGCCTGTTGTTTTCCCTTATCCCAGGCAAAATCAATTAGTTCCGGCCATTGCGTTTGGGGGATATAATTACACATTACATCGGAAGACAATAACCGCTCTCCCAGGGCTTTTTTATCCAACCATACTGTATTCACGGCGGCCTCCCTCCTAACGTGACGACATCAGCACATACACCTTTGTGTCCTTGGAGATTCCCTGCATTTCCACACCGGCCAGTGAAAGGATCTGCTTTTTATTGATCAGTCCCGTAAAGGATTTGATCTGCTTGTCGAACAGGATAAAGACATCCGGAATTTCTTCACCGCCGTCGTTATAACCGGTGGCGTTATCAATGGCCCAGCCGAGATCCTGCTCCCATTTGTCCGGGCGCAGCTCGCGTATTGTGCCGTCTTTTCTCTGCAAACGGATGACGCCGTCGTTGTCGATGACCCGGATGGATCTGGTTGTTTTGGAAAACAGGCCGAAAAATACCGGTTTTTTAATGATTCCTTCCAAGACATAAACCTTCCCTGTGCCGGCCAGGATTTGCACATTTTCTTTGGGCAGGGCAAAGGACTCGGCAGCCTTATCCAGAATTTGTTCTTCCGAAAGGGCCTTGCGGCTCATTTCCTTGGTACGCAGCTCGGTAGTGCCGGAGGCAATGGCACGCACAACATTCTTTGAAGTATCGACCTCTACCACCACGTTGGTGGCTTCGGGATTGGCGCCGGAGTTGACGGCCGCGTTGAAGGCTTCGTTGCGGATGCGCAGGACATCCTGGTCGGTGGGGTTGAGCACCACCCGTTCCACCATCTCCCGCACCATGGCCAGAGCCACACCGATGGGGGAGATAACCTCCGCGTTTTTGGCGATCCGGTGGGACAGCCCCATACGTTTGGCGGTAAAAGGCACCACCGCCGACGCGCCTCCGCCCCCGCCAATCAATTCGCAAAAATTCAAATCGATATTGTAATCCGCGGCCAGTTCCTTAACCACGGACACCACCCGGTCTGTTGCCTTTTGCAGGATCTGTTCAGCGATATCCTCCGGGGTGGTGCCGCAGTAGTCTGCCGCGGCACGCAGAGCCACGCCGACGGATTCCTCATTGCCATGGCTATAATCTTCCTTATGGACATACCGCAGGTAATTGGCCGCACAGGAAACGGTCAGGGCATAGCTGTTACCGTCATTGCTGTCCAGCGCGAGATAGTCGTCCGGATCGCCGTCTACGGGCCGAAATAATCTTACCATTAGGTCCCCAAGCTTGTCGGTATCGGTAAAACAGCAATATTTCAGCTTGGCGATGTGGGCGCTGCGGGGACCTACATCCACAACGCCCTTTTTACTCAACCGGATCAAGCTGCCGCCGGCAATGCCCACCGTTCGCACATCCAGCGAATTCACATACGTCTTGTGCCCGCCGACCTGCGCGTAATTTACCATGACCTGGCCGTCTTTCACGGCAGACATGTCGGTGCTGGTGCCGCCGACCTCCAAAAAGATGCCGTTGGATATCTTTTCATACATTAGCGCACCGGCCACGCCCGCTGCCGGACCGGACAGCATTGTGAGAATGGGGCGGGTTTTCACCTCCTGCACATCCATGACGCCGCCGTCGCACCGCATAATCATCAGCGGGCTTTTGATGGCGGCTTTCCGCACGCTCTCGTTGGTCATATCCGCGGTTTCAATCATCTTAGGCAGAATACTGGCGTTGATAGCCGCCGTACGGGTGCGGATTTTGAGGCCATACAGCTTGGATATCTCGTAGCTGCCGGTGGAGAGAACGGCGTCTGCGGCACATTGCTCCAGCACGGCTTTTTCCGCCGTGGGATCGTCCACCGAAAACGCGCCGCTGGCCACGATGACGCCGGCGCCCTTGCCAAGCAGCCCCTGTATGGCTGCCTCGATCCGCTTGTTGTCACCCTTGGCAAAATCGATGTAATCATGCTCGGTATACAGGTGCTTGTTTTCGGCCAGCTCAATGTTGCCGACCTGCGTATCGGTTTTGGCCTTGAGTCCTTCCAGGCCGTTGCCGATGCCGACAATGCCGACCTTTGCGACATCGCCTTCCAGCAGTGCATTAGTCGCCTGTGTGGTGCCGTGGGCGATGAAGGATACATCTTCCGGCTTTAGGTTGTACTTGTCCATCACCATGCGGATCACTTCGATGATACCGGCGGCAACGCCCTCCCTGGCGGTATGGGTTGTTGGCGCCTTGACATAACCGATCAATTCATAGGTGTCGCTGTTGATGGCCACGGCATCGGTAAAGGTACCTCCGACGTCGATTCCCAAACGCACTTTCATAATAACCCCCGTTCCCTTAGAACCATAGTAATGTTGTCAGCACAACGCCCAGGATGGCTAAGCTCCAAGAGAACGGAAGGGTCTTCTTCAGGATTTGGTTGGTATCGGTTCCCACATAGTTCGAGAGCCAGACGCAGTATGTATTGGTGGGATCGGAGAGTACCTGTACGCGTTCGCAGGACAGGAAGGCGCACATCACGGCTACCGCCGGCAGAACGTTCATCGTGATGATCAATGTGGCCAAGCCGCCGCCAAGTCCCCAGATGTTCATCGGGCCGCGGTACAGGGCCAATGGGGCCAGCACCGCAAAAAACAGCACGAAACCCAGCTTGCCGGAGGGGAGGATGGAGCTCATGGTGGAGGTGAGGGCGTCCGACACGTCGGGGTGCGTCAGCGCGGATACCAACATGCCAATCCCAATCATGACAACCACGCCGATGGCGCTGTCATTTACGCCGTCAATAGCGGCCTTGGTGAAATAACCGACCAGCTTTTTAAGGTTTTTCTTCCTCTGCGGGCGGCACAGCCAGACGGTGAGGAAGCAGTAGAGCATACCGCTGAACAGCGCTGTGAGAATGGTGAATTTGAACACCATAACCAGCACAATGGGAATCAACGGGGTCAGCAGGGAGATCATGGGCGGCTTGACAAATTCCGGATCTTCTTCCGCCGCGCTTGGCAGCCCGCCGCCCGGCTGGTCGTCTGCCGCCCAGGAAAACTTCATGCCGTCCCGTTTAAAGGAAATCAAAATAAACAACAACGTCGACACCGCCGTGAGGGCAAACATCGTGAAGGCAAACGCGCGGACGCTCTCAATCGGCACACCGGTCACCGAGGTAAAATAGGTCCACTGCGTCATGTTGATTGTAAGGCCGGTGCCGTAGGAAAAGATGAAAACCACAATAGCCGTGAGCGGCTTTACTCCCACCGAAATCATAATGGGCACGGCGATGGTGGCAATCATGATGACGCTGCCCAGGCCGCTGATTGTCGTATAAATAACCACCATGGCTATGGATAGCAGGATGGTGACCAGCAGCGGTTTGTCGCCGCCCAGCTCCGCGGCAGTTCGGATAATGGTTTTGGAAACGCCCATATGATTCATCAATTCGCCCAACCAGGCGCCGACCATCAGCGCCACGATGGCGTTGGACATACGCAGCGCGCCGGCTTCAAATACAACGTTCATAATGCCGTTTTCGCCGTAGAACGGAACGCGCGCGACGGCGGCGATCAGAACGGCCAGAATGGGAAGCGCCAGAATTGTGGGGACCTTGTTCTTCATCATCAAGAAAGCCATGCCGATAAAGAGTAACAGAATAATAACCGAGATAACCACGTGTATTCACCCTTTCATCTGTTTTTCGTTTCAGCCAAGGAGAATTTCCAGTGCCGGATTCAGTTTTTTCTTCATATCTTCGTCGAGCTCCTTGAGGGGCCGGCGGGCAAAACCAATGTCGATGCCCTGGTAGAGCAAGCAGTATTTTAGCATTTCCAACCAATGTACCTGGGCGTTGGTCTCCGGCGCCATGAAGATTTCCACAAAGGGAATAAACTTATTCCAGATCGCCCGACCCTTGTCGAGATCCTTTTCATCGCGCACGGCGTCCTGCAACTGGCGGCATTGCTTCGGGAAGGTTGCGGGGAAACCGGAAAGCCAGCCGTCGGCTCCCGCCGCAAAACCGGCCAGCGCGGAATAGTCATGTCCATATAAAACCGTCATATCGGTAACGGCCTTCAGGTTGCAGATATGGTCCGCGTCACCATGCGCTGATTTGATAGAGTGTATGATTCCCTCGTCATACATGGCCTTCGCCTGTGCCGCCGTCATTTCATAATTGGAAAAATGGGGGTTGTTGTACAGAATAATCGGCAGCTTCACCGCATTGTAAATGTCGCGATAATGGCGGACAGCCGCTTCCTTGTAGGGCTTGTAATAATACGGCAGGATGATCAGCAGCTCGCTGGCGCCCGAATTTTTGGCGCTTTGGCTCAACCGCAGGGTTTCAAGAGTCGTATACTTTCCGGTACCGGCCGCCACAGGCACCTGCCCGCTTACAAATTTGACCACGTGGTCAATGATTTGCTCCTGCTCGTCCATGAACATCGCCGTCATTTCGCCTGTGCTGCCGCACACGGAAATAGCCTCTGCACCGTTGTCCAGCATCCAGGTCACATATTTTTCGGATGCTTTCTTGTCATACATTTCGTCTTTGCCCCAGGCAGTCATCATCGCCGGTATAATTCCTCTTGCTGTTTTCATTTGCTACATCTCCTCCTCTAAAGGTGCCCATAAATATGTACTGTATGGGGTCCGGCATAAGTATTTTAGTTTAATCGTTTTAATTACGATTATAACGCCTATGTCTTGGACCCCAACAACAAGTATTATAATAGGAATTTAACATTATTGTCAATATAATATTTAAAAATTAATTATATATATCCAATATATCTAAAAATATACGAATTATTTGTTTATTTAAACGTTATAACTATTTTCATCACATGGTATTGTTGTCCCCAATATATTGGTGCAGGGGTGGGGGTCGGCCAGCCGTAATTTGTTTACAAATTATTTATTCATGCGTTTGCCGTGTGTTGCCAGCGGTTTTTTATTGACAAAATAACGCACCCAGTTTATACTGTTAAATAGAATTTACTTAATGTTTAATTATGGCTTGTTTGAAAAACATATGAAAAGAGAGATTGCAATGCGTGTTACTATTAAGGATGTTGCGCAGTTAAGCGGATTTTCAACGGCGACAGTTTCCTTTGTCCTCAACAACAAACCGGTAAATATCTCGCCGGAGACAAAAGAAAAGGTGTTTGACGCGGCGAAACAGTTGGGATACCGTCCAAACCGGTTGGCGGCTTCTCTTGTAACAAAGGTCAGCAATACGCTGGGGCTTATCATCCCCGATAACAGCAATTTGTTTTTCTCGTCACTATCCAAAGCCATTGAAGTAGAAGCGAATAATAACGGATACATGTTGATCTACGGCAATTCCAATAATGATCCTGAAAATGATTGCAATTATATTGATATGTTTGTTGACCGGGGGGTAGACGGCATCATTCTAGCCTGTGCACACACGACCGCCAAAGACATGTCCACTTACCAGACGGCGTTGAAGCAATGCCCGATTCCCATTGTCAATGTGGACCGCGTTTTCCCCGGCACGCACACCGCCTCCATAATATTGGATAATTATGCCGGCGGCCTGACGGCAACGGAGTACCTGCTTTCATTGGGACATCGTAAAATTGGCTGTGTCACCGGTCCGTCCGAGCTGCCGGGCAGCACAGCGCGGATGCAAGGCTACCGTGATGCGTTGGCGGCCCATGGAATCGAATTTGATCCGTCTTTTGTTTGCGGAGGGCAATATACCATCGAAACCGGCGCCAACGCTTTATCCCCCCTTTTAGGCAAGGGTGTTACGGCTATCTTTGCTTTTGCCGATATGATTGCTTTTGGGATTTACAAGGAAGCCCGGCATTACAACGTTCGGATTCCGGAGGATATTTCGGTCGTTGGATTTGACGATATACTCTTTTCGGAAGTGATTGATCCGCCGCTGACCACGATCTATCAACCGGTGGAGGAGATGGGGAAAAAGGTAATCGACTGTCTGCTGGATATCCTCGCAAATGGTCGTCCGGAAGGCGAGGTGCAGGGGATTTTTACCCCGGTCTTGAAGGTGCGGGGCAGCACAAAAAGATTAGGAATTGTTTGATAAATTTTATTGTGGATGGAATTGTGAAAGCCGGCGGAATATGCTATAATAAGCATCGATAACGGTATGCAATGAAACTTACCGCCCTGCGGAGCGAAGGGGACATAAGGAGGAACACCCTGTGGGAACAAATAAAGGTAAACAGGCGGCGGGCAGCCTGAAAATATCCCAGGAGGTCATCGCCACCATCGCCAGCGTGTCCACCATGGAGGTGGCGGGAGTGCACAGCCTGGTGCAGCCCGGGGGGCAGAGCGGCGTGATGGCAAAGCTCTTCGGCAAAAAACCCATACGCATCACCCTGGATGATGATTTCGCCGAGATAGACATCAGCGTGAAGCTGCATTTTGGCGCGCAGATCACACCGGTATGCTCCCAGATACAGCAGCTGGTCAAGGAAAATATCCAGACCATGACCGGCATGGCGGTCTCCACCGTCAACGTGCTGGTGGTGGGCATTGCCCTGCCCGGCGATGATGGGGACGCCGAAAGCTGACCTGTCACAAGACATAACACAATTGGAATACCCCTTGTATTTTTGGCGGGGGTGTTCTTTGTTTTCGGTTATTATTACTATTTCCCAGGGAGGAATAGTTTGAAAGTAAACTTTCAAACTATCGGTTTTGTGCCTTTTCGGATCACGCCGAAAATATTGCATAGCGGTAGAAATTATTAATCGGACAAAAAATGAAAATTTCAACCGCATCCGGCAATACCGGCACAACTCCCGAAGAGAGGAATGGAAATTGAAATGACAAGACGTGAATCCAGAGAAGTGGCGTTTTTGTTGCTTTTTGAGTGGTCCTTTGGTGAGGAGGACCTGCAGGACATCATTCGGCAGGCGGTGGACGGCAGGGATGTGGTGGTGGACGACTTTGCCCTGTCACTGGTTTCCCGCGCCGTCGACAACCGCCTGGAGCTGGACGGACTCATCACCCGGTACTCCGAGAAGTGGAAGCTCAACCGGATCTCCAAGGTGACGCTGGCGGCGCTGCGCCTGAGCTTTTGCGAGCTGAGCCAGTTCGCCGACATTCCCGTGGGGGCCACCATCAACGAGGCGGTGGAGTTGGTGAAAAAATTCAGCACCGAGGACGAGGCCGCCTATGTCAACGGGATCCTGGGAAGCTTTGTCCGGGACCAAAAGCCGGAGGAAGCCTGATGCCGTACTATCTGGGCATCGACACCAGCAACTACACCACTTCCGTTGCGCTGTACAACAGTGACACCGCGGCCGTGACGCAGAAAAAATGCCCCCTGCCCGTGGCGGAGGGGGCTGTTGGGCTGCGCCAGGCGGACGCGGTGTTTTTGCATGTCAAGGCGCTGGGCGCTTTGCTGGAGGAGCTCCTTGCCCCGGCGGGCGGAGTTGTTCTTGCGGCGGTGGCCGCCTCCGGGACTCCCCGGGACGAGGAGGGCTCGTACATGCCCTGTTTTTTGGTGGGGGAGACAGCGGCGCGGTCGGTGAGCGCCGCTTTGGGCGCGCCCTTCCACCGCTTTTCCCATCAGGCCGGTCATGTCATGGCGGCGCTGTACTCCGCCGGGCGCATGGAGCTGCGGGGCGGGCGGTTTTTGGCCCTGCACGTCTCCGGCGGCACCACCGACTGCCTGCTGGTGGGGCCGGACCGGGAGCGGGTGCTGGATATCCGGCCGGTGAGCCGCAGCCTGGATCTCCACGCCGGACAGGCCGTGGACCGGGTGGGGGCGATGCTGGGCCTTCCATTCCCGGCGGGACCGGCCCTGGAGCGCATGGCGCTGGAATCGGACAGGGAGTTTGCGCCAAAAATAGCCATGAAGGGCCTGGACTGTTGCCTGTCCGGCGTGGAAAATCGGTGCCGCAAAATGTTGGAGCAGGGGGAGGCCCCCTGCGATGTGGCGGCCTACTGCCTGCAATTTTTGCGGGACACGCTGCTGGAGCTGACCCGGCGCGCCCTTGGGCGGCACCCCGGACTTCCGGTGGTATTTGCGGGCGGGGTGATGGAAAACTCCCTGCTGCGCCGGGCGCTGGCGGGGGAATTCCCGGCGTTCTTTGCGCAGCCGCAGTTCAGCGCCGACAACGCGGCGGGCGTCGCCGTGCTCTGCTCGGTGCGGCAGGAAGGGGGATGAGCGCTTGATTACGGTGACGGTGAGCCAGCTCAACCGGTACCTCAAGGCGGTGCTGGAGGGGGACAAAAAGCTTTCGAATTTGTATGTGTGCGGGGAGATCTCCAACTTTACCCGGCACCGCCAGTCGGGGCACCTGTATTTTAGCCTCAAGGACAAGGACAGCGCTCTGCGCGCCGTCATGTTCCGGCAGGACGCCGGGGATCTGCGCTTCCAGCCGGAAAACGGCATGGAGGTGCTGGCCGGAGGCCACGTGAGCGTGTACGAGAGGGACGGCGCCTACCAGCTCATTGTCAACGACATGCAGCCCCGGGGGGCGGGCGCCATGGCGGTGCAATTCGCCCAGACCAAGGAGCGTTTGGAGGGAGAGGGCCTCTTTGCCCCCGCCCACAAAAAGCCCCTGCCGCCCTATCCCCGGCGGGTGGGGGTGGTCACCTCCGCCGATGCGGCGGCGCTGCAGGACATCCGGCGGGTGCTGTCCCGGCGGTATCCCCTGTGCGCGCTGGTGGTGTCCCCGGCACAGGTACAGGGGGCGGGCTCGGCCCGCGCCCTGACCGACGCCCTGAACCGGCTGGACCGGCGGGGGAACTGCGACGTCATCATCATCGGGCGGGGGGGCGGCAGCGCCGAGGATCTGTGGAGCTTCAACGACGAGGGGCTGGCCCGGGCCATCTTCGCCTGCAAAGCGCCGGTTATCTCGGCGGTGGGGCATGAAACCGACTACACCATCTGCGATTTTGTCAGCGACGTCCGGGCGTCCACCCCCTCGGTGGCGGCCCAGCTGGCGGCGCCGGACCAGGAGGAGCTGCTGCGCCGCCTGAGCGGTCTTCAAAGCGCGCTGCGGCGGCATGCCGCGGACAAGCTCTACACATCGATGCAGCGGCTGGACAGGCTGTCGGGAGGGGCCGCGCCGGGAGCATATGAAAATATTGTGGCGAAGAAGCAGGAAAAATTGGATTTTTTCTCTCATTTGATCTATAATAATAAGCGTATATTTATTCAAGAGCGCCAAAACCGGCTGGCAGAGCTGGGCGCGCTGCTGAACAGCGTGAGTCCCCTGCGGGTGATGGACCGGGGATATTGCGCCGCCTTCCGGGACAAGGAGGCGGTGCGGACGGTGCGCCGGCTGGCACAGGGCGACGAGCTGCGGCTGCGCTTTTGCGACGGATGGGCGGACTGCACAGTGGATGCGGTGACGATAGCGATTCCAAAAGGGATACACCGGGGCTTGCCCCGGTGAGTGCCATTTTGTATAGGGAGAGAGATGTTGAAGGAACAGAAGACCTTTGAGCAGGCAATGGAGCGCCTGGAGGCCATTGTGGCCGCCCTGGACGGCGGCGAGTTGCCGCTGGAGCAATCGCTGGAGCTGTTCAGCGAGGGGGCGGGGCTTGTGTCCCATTGCCAAAGCGTGCTGGAAAACGCCAAATTAAAGGTGGAAACCCTTTTCCCCGAGGAAAGGCAGGAGCAACCGGAGGATGAATGATTTTAAAACTACCTTTGCGCGGTATGTACAGTCGCTGGAGGAGGCGTTGCCGGGGTACCTTCCACAGGGGGATCACCGGCAAAAGAAGGTGTACGACGCCATGGCCTACAGCCTGTTGGGTGGGGGAAAGCGCATCCGCGGGGTGCTGACGCTGGCGTTTTACCACCTGTTTTCCGGCGGGGACATTGGGCCTGCGGTTCCCTTCGGGGCCGCTGTGGAAATGATCCACGCATACAGCCTCATTCACGACGATTTGCCCTGTATGGACGACAGTACCCTGCGGCGGGGCAAGCCCTCCTGCCATGTGGCCTACGGCGAGGCCGTGGCGCTGCTGGCGGGGGACGGGCTGCTGACCCAGGCGTTTGAAATCATCACCCGCCCCCAGACCATGGCCCCGATTTCCAACCGGCGCGTGTTGGAGACCCTGGGCGTGCTGGCGCGGGCCGCCGGTGCACAGGGGATGATCGGCGGGCAGATCATTGATTTGGAAAACGAGAACCGCGCCGCCTCCCTGGAGGAGCTGCGGGACATGGACGGCAAAAAGACCGGCGCGCTGTTCCGGGCCTGTGTGCACATGGGCTGCATCTTGGGCGGCGCGGAGGAACGCGCCACGGAAAACGCCCTGCGCTACGCCGGCAGCCTGGGGCTGGCCTTTCAAATCCTCGACGACATCCTGGACGCCTCCGGCGACGCCGAGAGCTTGGGCAAGCCCGCCGGGAGCGACGCGGAGCACGGCAAGTCCACCTATGTGTCGCTGCTGGGCATCCACCGCGCCCGGGAGCTGGCGGCGCAGCTGGGCGAAGACGCCAAGGACGCCGCGCGCGCTATCGGCAGGGACGTGGAGTTTTTGCTCCAATTAGTGGACACGCTGTACCGGCGTGAGAAATGACAAGCAGGTGAAGGATGAACATTTTACGGATGCTGACCAGCAATTATATCATCAACGTGGGTGTGACCTCCTGGTTTTGCGCGCAGGTACTCAAAACCTTATTTACACTCATCGCCACAAAAAAACTGGATTTGGAGCGGATGGTGGGCGCGGGCGGCATGCCCAGCTCCCATTCGGCGCTCACCATCTCGGTAGCCATGGGCATGGCGCGAAAGCTGGGATTCAACTCCCCGGAATTTGGATTGGCGCTGACCCTTGCCACCGTTGTCATGTACGACGCCATGGGCGTGCGGCGGGCGGCGGGGGAACAGGCCAAGGTGCTGAACAAAATGCTCTTCGAGTTCTCCAGCTTTCCCTTTTTTGGGGGCAAGGATAAAAAGGGTGCGGACGGGACGCGTGGGGACAAACAACTCGGCGACGGCGGCGCGGACAAGGCGGATGACGCCGCCTCCACCGGAGTCGCGGTGAATGTCCAGGCCGATGGCGGGGAACCGGGGGAGGATGGCGCCCAGCGGCCCGCCCTGGTGGAAAAGGAGCTCAAGGAATTTTTGGGCCACACCCCCCTGGAGGTGCTGGGCGGGGTGTTGCTGGGAATTTTGGTCTCGGTGTTTATGCCGGTAGTATAGGGCAAAATGCGGTAAGGGGGAAACGGGCCAATTTCATAGAGAGCGGCGGGCGGGTTAACCCCGCCCCTACAGCCGAAATGGCCGCAGGTTAAGCAAAAAACGGAACCGAACAGCAAAGCCAAAAAGGTAAGAAGCCGCGCTTGATTCGGCCTCAAGATGCGCGTTGTTTCTGCGGAAACAACAGGTTCGCTACGCTCACGGCGCATCTCGCGGGGGAACTATGTTCCCCCACGTGCCCCCTCCAGTCTCCGACGGGGTCGCAGCCGCAAAAATAGCACAGAAACGGAACCGAACGCAAGGCCCAAAAGGTAAGAAGCCGCGCTTGATTCGGCCTCAAGATGCGCGTTGTTTCTGCGGAAACAACAGGTTCGCTAACGCTCACGGCGCATCTCGC
>Ga0153939_1000810_pt1 | contig 12201 bp, 9 predicted proteins | sample TSNJ023MetaG_FD_104734 | JGI IMG/M metagenome (GOLD analysis project Ga0153939, IMG submission 104734) | Attine ant fungus gardens microbial communities from New Jersey, USA - TSNJ023 MetaG | ecosystem: Host-associated > Fungi > Mycelium > Unclassified | place: USA: New Jersey, Brendan T. Byrne... | reverse complement strand
ATTCCTATGAAATGATCAATATTCTTGATAAATTCTATCAGATGTTGGTTAGTTTACTATTATCATCTTATACAGATATTAAAGATGAAATGGTAGATAAGATTTATACCATGGAAAAAGATGAATTTATGAGTGATCAGATTCAAGATTTAATTTATGATATGCTTGTCAACGTGGAATATCATGAGCATGGACTTCAAAAGAGAATCAAAGACAAAATGAATAGAACTACTACATTTGATATGTATACTAAACAAGGATCTTTAAGAATGGATATTTTTTCTAGGAATAAAGTATCTATGGCATTAGATGATGAAACTTACAGATTACTTGATAATTGCTATACTATCATAACAAGTGAATCATAGTGATTTAAACGTGAAACATTAAAGTAAATAATGGATAAAATAGGAGGACATTTTTAATGAGTAATAATAAAGTAAAGTTTCTTACTGATAGTACGAAACGTATTTATGATACAGCAGATCTATTTAAAGGAAAGAAGACTGGAGATACAGAAATTCTGTTTTGTAAATTAGGCACTAAAGATCCAATTGCTGTTACCCACAACAGAGTTGTTATTGCTGGGTCTCAAACAACGGCTATGAAACATTTTGATCTCCCGGAATTGATTGCGTTTCCTACATACAATGACGATCTGACTCTTGATAATAGTAAGCCACATGGCACTGTTCCAATCAATGTACCGAAGATTTGTCTGTTTGCATGTGGAACCGGTGGATGCGGTTCTATCAACTCACAGGTTTATCCTGAGAAATATGTAGGAAGAATTAATCCTCTTACTGAGTTGGTTCCGTTCCGCTATCAGTTGCCAAACGATGATTTAACAGCGGAACAGAGATTGAAATATTTCGGAAGAAAAGCAACCTCTGAAAGGATTGCCTATTATTTCAAAGGATTCGAAACAAATCCTGAGATGCATGCACGGTATGTCGATGGTACTCTGATTGACAATCATGCTTATGAATCTACAAATACATCTGATGCTGAATTTTATGTGGAAATGTCTCTAAGAATTACGAAAGATGACTTCAGAGATTATTTCAGAGCAACAACTGGTATTAATGATGCTAGAGTAAACTCAGTATCACTGCTTACCGCTTGGTATGATGAGAGTGGTGGTTATAAGTGGTATCAGGATATTATTCCTATGACACAGTTGAACATTCCAAATGAAGCATTGATTGATCTTACGAAAGGTATTGATATTATTTATCATATCTATTATTAAATAAGTAATAAGGATGGTGTAATAATGGAGAGAAAATCAATCACTATCCAGGATAAAGTATTAATAAATGAATTGTATAATGTAAAAGAAAGTGATATTACGTCATCTTTTATTTATGGATTATTCGGAGAATACGATGGGAAAGCCAAATGTAACCCGTATGATATTATTAGTATTGAACCTGGTATATATGGAACTTCAAAGAAAAACAAAAATCGTTTCACTACGACTGTAGGTATTTGGATATTCAACAAATGGTTCATTGAAAGTGAATTGTTTGATATATTTGGATATATCAATGAAAATCTTACAGGTAATACACTTAATAATATGAATCAGACACTTTCTTATGCTTTAATGGAAGACCGTATTGATGTGGAAGTAATGAAACGATACCTAATGAAAACACAATTAGTAATGCCATATGTGTCGATACTATCCCCTAACCATTCCGAAAAAATACTTACTTGTACAAAAGCTATCAATAAAAAGAAAGCTCAATTGATAAAGCAATATAAAGAAGAATTGGAATCTGGCGATGCACATGTAATCGAACAAGTAGAAAAAGAGTTATTGGATTTCGCTATTGATTATATTGGAGAAGATCCGTCTATGGATACCTTCTTATCAAATGCTAGAGGTAGTATCGGAAACAACTTCAAAAACATGTATGTCATGAAGGGTGCTGTTAGAGACCCTGACCCAAATGCAAAACAAGAATATAAATGCGCAACGTCTAATTACATGGATGGTATTAGTTCTGATGAATATTCTTTATATTGTAACTCTGCTGCAGCTGGACCATACTCCCGTGGTCATAAAACAGAGTATGGTGGCTATATGGAGAACTTATTTGCTATGGCATATCAAGATGTATATCTTGATGGAAAAGGTACTGACTGTGGAACCACAAGAACTAAAACGGTAGAACTTACATCAAAAAATGTAAACAATTATATGTATAACTTTATTGTAAATCAAAGTGGTCTTGTTGAATTAAATTCTCAAAATATGAATAAATATATTGGGAAGAAAGTGAAGATGAGATTTGCCGATTTATGTACTCATGAAAAAATCTGTAATGCTTGTGCAGGAAATTTGTTCTATAAATTTAATATTAAATATGTAGGACCATTGCTTATGCAAGTTCCATCTGCATTTAAGAATAAAGCAATGAAAGCGTTCCATGATTCTACTGTAGGAACTACAGAGATGGATGTAATGAAAGCATTCGGATTGAAGTAATGGAGAGGGATCATCATGGAGAATTATTATGATCTTGATAGTAATAGGATCTTTACTCGTGGAGTGAAAGATTTTAACACTATAAATTCTGATACAGATATTGTATTTAAACCCGTTGTGTACAAATCAGTATTAGAAAATCTTTACATCATTAATCAATATGGTATGGTAATTAATCTAGCGAGTGAAGCCGTTGTTCAATCTGTATTAAACAAAGATGGATTTCCATCTGTAGTTTTATCTGGACTTTACGATAATAAATTCATCTCGGACAAATTCAGGATTGTTGATCTTGTAGCTTGTAGTTTCATTAGGAATAGTGAATACTATCTAGAGAGAGGTTATAATGCTATCAATAAGAATGGAAATGTCATGGATAATTACTATACTAATATTGAATATAAATGATACCAAACACAAATTTCTTAATATGGACACACGCAGTATGGGTTATTCTCATACTGCCCATATTTTGTTTTTACATATTTACGAACTTTGTTATAACCGTCTATCTAATTTTAAATGAAATTAGATATTATATATGTATAATGAAAGAAAGGATGTATACTAATGGTTAGAAAACAGGTTAAAGAGAAAGAACTAAAAGGAAAAATGACAAAAATTACAAGCGGGGAAAAATTAAAACAGAATAAAATTAAAGAAGGGGGATTATTAACAAATAAACCAGCAAAAGGAAATATTATTTACGGAAAATAATTCCATTCATAAAGGAGGGATAAAAGATCATGGTAAACAACAGAGATAGATATCCGTTTAGTAATGAATGGGATTATGAAGCATCTATTGAAACAATAGATTTAAATGATGAGATGGAACAAGACATAAGAATTGGTAATGGGTTCTTAATTAGTCCATCTAATAAGTCTATTAAGAAAGATTTGAAAGATCCTGATGGAATTTTTAGTTATAGATTTGGACCTACTTTGAATGATATGAATCCATTTATTGACAGATATAAATGTCGTTGTGTAACTGGAGGATTAAAAGGAAGAGTAAGTCATGGAATGACTTGTCCTATTTGTGGAGCAAGATGTGAATTTGTTGATGATAATTTTGAATATTTTGGATGGATGATTATTGATAAACCATATGTGGTTATTCATGCGGCATATTATAAGAAAATTGAAAGATTCATCGGCAGAAAAGGTGCTGCTGTAAATGGGAAAAAACGTAGTAGATTAGAAAACATTTTGGAAGTGGTTGATATCAAAGATATCGATGGCCATTCTACTGAATTGGAAAATAAACCAAAGAATGAACCATATTATGGAATTGGTATGATTGATTTTTATGAACGTTTTGATGAAATAATGGCATATTATTATAAGATCCAAACCAATAAGAAAGAATCTTATGACGATATTATTCAAAATAAACATAAAATCTTTACCAATAGTATTCCGGTGTTTACTACATTATTAAGACCTACAGATATACGTGATAATACAATGTCTTATGAACCTACTAATGCAATGTATGTGATCATCAATAAACTTAGAACTCAGATCAATCGTAACAAAACTCGTATGGATAGAGATAAGAAAAGTAAGAATCAAAATCTCTATAAACTTCAAATGAAATACATGGAGTTATATGATGAAATTGGTGCTGGGTTGTCCGGTAAGAAGGGTGATTTCAGAGGATTAATGGGAGGAAGATATAACTTCACATCTCGTGAAGTTATTGTACAAGATCCGAATCTTAGAATTGATGAAATTACTCTATCATATAAAGCATTGGTAATCATAATGGAACAAAGAATCAAGAATATTATAAATAAACTGTATAATATGTCTATTGCTGAAGCTCATAACATTTGGTATGATGCTGTAGTAAACAATAAAAACACAGATGGGATTGTAAAGGGCATCATAGAATCCATTATTCAACATTATAAAGATAAAGGATTACCTGGTATTCCATTTATCATCAATCGGAATCCAACTATTGGATATGGTTCTATTCTACAAATGTTTTGTATTGGATTTACTGAGACTTATACAATGGCTTTACCTTTGCAAGTATTACCGTTATTAGCAGCAGACTTTGATGGGGATGTTTTAAATATACTTCACATTATTAATGATACATTCTTCAAGATTGCATATAGTATATACAATCCAAGAAATGCATTCTATATTTCAAGAAATGATGGGTATTTTAATTCATCTGTATCTATGCAACGTGATACATTAATAAATGCTAATACACTAGAAAGTTTAGGTAAGGGTGCATACACCCAAGAAGAGCTGGCAGTTATCCGATCTGTGAGTAAAAGAAACAAAGAATTATATTATTAATTATAATGAGAGTAGAGAGAAATCTCTACTCTCTTCTTTGATGATTTTCATTTTTAATAAATTATTATATCCTAAACATACCAGTATAGATAGAATTAGCAAGATAGGACGTGAAATGGTGAATAAAAAAAGCTTTTTAGACATACTAATGACTTACTCTCCAGAAGAACTAAATGAGTTTATTCACAATAAAGGTAAGTCACATAAAATGGTAAATGCTATCACATTTTTAGATGATGATAAAAATGAATTGCGTGAAAATATTAAATGCTTTACGCCAGAACCTGATAATCCTTATCCTTTATGTATAGGATTAGGAAATCCAGAATGTGAAGATTGCCAATTAAGAGCAGGATGGGAACCGGATGATCCTTATAGTGTTGGTGCGTAAAATAATCTTTAATAAGGAGAAATAAAAATGTCAACTTTCATATGTGAAAAATGTGGCTCAGTAGAGAATACGGCTACAAGTAATTATTGGGTACAACAATTGGATGATGAAATGTTTCTTTGTTCTGAATGTGATCCTGATATAAGAAAATGGCATAACAAATTTGAAAAGAACCATTGGTCTTATTATGGAACTCAAAAAGAACTGTTACAAAAAGAGAATGAAAATATAGGAAATTTTATCAATGCCGCCAGGTATTTTAAAATAATCAATCTGAATAAAAGCTGATTGTTAATATAAATTTATATTTTTAAGGAGGAAAAATGAAATGATGAATGTAAGATCCATCACAAGCGAAATTAAGGATAACCTTAAACAAAAAACAGGAAGTAGAAAAGATGAAGTAACAGTAATGCAGGCCATGCTGAATGATCCTTCTTATACTGTAGGTATTTATACCAAAGAAGGAAAAACCGGCGATTATTGTCCATCGGCAGATGCCAGAAACATGGTTGCTAATATTGTAGCAACTACAACAAAAATCTCTAGCCATGAAGCAAAAGAGCTGGCTAGTGGTTATGAATTTACAAAATCGGATGCTCAAGCAATGGTAAATGTTAGCAAGGAATTTGTAAACACTTACCTTGAAACTGGTAGAAAGCTGCCATTAGGCGGAAGGAAGAGTATGAGTGCTAATCTTATATTGAAACACGTACCTGAGAGGGAGAAGAACTGCTCATTCTCAGATACTGATGGCGTTAAGAAAACTACTCATATCCCAGCTCATGATGCGATTAAAGTAATCTGTCCATGTCCATCTTGGCTTAAATGACAGGTTATAGTTAATAGATAATAGTTATATTACCTATTGACCACTTAGGGCTTTCGCATCATATTTTTATACAAAAACTTCTATATAAAAATAGACTCGGATGGAAATGGTTCCATCCGGGCTATTATTTTTTTTTGTTTTTTGCCTTTAATATCGTTAATCAGAAACATTAAGGTAATAATCATTATAGGAGGTTAAAAACAATGGCTGCTTTTAATATCAAGAGTTATGTCAGAAATGCATCAAGATCTGTGGCATACGTTGGAGTAGAGTCGATGAAGTCATTAAACCCAACAATTGCTGAATATGCTGACACAAATAAAGATGTCTTAAAAGATATGTATGCAGCAGTTAAGGACTTCAAAAGGAAGGCAAGAGATGGTAAAGAAAATATTGCTAATAATGAATATGCTCAAATTGCTAGAGACACCGTAAATAACTTCCTTGATGACTTAAAGACTGGAAATTTCTACAATAAAGAACGTGCAGAGAGAACAGAGTCTGCTGCCTTCGGTATGGACTTTGATTTTGATACTGATTGGGATTTCGACTTTGATAATGTAAATAGTGATGATGGGGATAATGATTCATTAACTGCAACCACTATGGACAATATTGGAGAAAAGATCTCTAAAGCTTCCGGAAAATCTGCAATGGCTGCTGCTGATTATGGTGTCAGAGCTGGACGTGCTAACACAAAAATGTTAGCTGCTCAAAACGAAAGATTATTCGGTGTTCTTAATAACAGTATTGCAGGATTGAATACAACAATGGCTTCTATTGGTAAAGCTATGGTAGAACCTGCTGTTATTCACTATCAAAATTCTACTAAATTTTATGATATTACTACACAAGAAATGATAAAACAGACTGGATACATTGAGCAAATTTATACTCTTTTGAATACCAGATTCAATCCAAAACCAAAAGATACAAAAAGATTCAATAGTCAGTATAGTAATGTAATAGGATTCGGTGGTGTACCTGACCTTAGAGCCTATGGTAAAGAAGTAAAGAATAACTTTAAAGAAATGACAGAGTTAATTACTTCTGTAATGAGTCTATTTGGTAGTATGGGCAACGATGGTGGTAAAGGTATGATGCGTAATATGCTATCATCTCCTGTAGCGTCATTAATGCAATTAGGAAGTACCGGCTTGATGAAGAAAGCTGGTGGAAAAGAACTTGAAAGATTAAATAAAACACTAAGTGGGGTATTTAGTAATCTTATATTATCTATTAATAAAAAGGCTGCTAAAAACGATAGTGGTTTTGCAAGTATGATTGCGGAATTATTTGGTCTTAAAACAGATAAAAAACGTACTATGGATACTAGTAAGTATGACAAAGGTAGAACAGATTGGACTGGTAAAGACGCTAAAGCTTTGAGAGAAGTAATTCCGACTCAATTGGCTTTGATATTATCTGCATTGACTGGACAAGAATCTAAAATCTTTGATTATGAATCTGGTAAATGGACTACGTTTAAATCTATTCAAAAAGACTTATCGAAGAGAGTTCGTGATATTTCTAAGAGAAACACAAGAGATGTAACTGATCAATTTGAAAAGTATTTAATTGAAGATGCATCTAATCAGGGAAAAACTTTAACCAATAAGTCTAAAGCTGTCCATAGCTTTAGGCAGGACATGAACAACTTTTTCTTCTATCTCTCTATGCATAATGAAGTTGTACCACGTACAGATGCAGAATGGAGAATATTAGAGAAAAAGTTAACCGATGGTAATTTAATAGTAGATAAAGGAAAAGACTCTAATGCTAATGTAGGTATTTTGACATATAGAAACTTTAAGAGAATTAGAGATTATTATAAGCGTAATTATAAAAATAATAAAGGCGCTGATAATATGTCTATTGCCGGAGCTTCTATGAGTTCTAGAAACGAGATTGGTTCATTTTATAGATCTCAAGAAAATGATCCATCTTCTATTTATGGAATGGCATTTAATAGATCTGGACTAGGAACAGCTGGAAGAAAAGCATCTAAAGATAATATGCTTACATTTTCCGTAGATGATAAAGGCAATAATATATTCTTTTACCTACAGCAGTTTTATTCTGATTTACGAAGAATTGCTGATAATACGCAAGGTGGTTTCGGTGGAGGTGGGGGCGGAAAAGGTCCACGCAATAAAAAGAAACCAAGTGATTATGAAGTACCTGTAAATTATAATCCTAAACCATTAGTAAATCAAACACAAACACGTGAATTTGTAGATTATGAAGATGATCTATCTGATATTGATGGTAAAATTCCCGATCAGGATAAGCATAAAGATAGAGCAAATAAACTCAAGGACAGCATATCAAGTTCTATTAAGAGTAATCCTTTATTTAAGAGAATGGGAAAATTTGGTGATATGTTAGAAAGTGCTTTGGAAGCACCTACCCGTGGACTTAGATCTATGTTGGATTCTGCTGATAAGATGATCTATACTGCTGTATTTGGAAGTCAGGGAGATCAACCAGGAATACTTGAAAAAATTAGTAGAGGATTTGAGGATACATTTGATCAAATTAAGAAATCTGCTAAGAATTTCTTAAAAGAACATCTTGGTCCTATCGCTGCTGTATTAGCAGATAAAGTAGCTAATATTTTTGGAATGAATGATTTTAATGCTTTAAAATCAAAAGTAAAAGAAGGCATTGTAAATTCTACTTTTGTAAAAGGCGTTAAACAAGAATTCAAAAATGTTGGTGGATGGATTAAAGGTGCCGTACAAGATACTTTTGGTGATATTGGTGGATATTTTTCCGATAGTCCATTAGTGGGTAAAGTAAAAGGTTTATTTGGTGGCAAAGAAGCATCAAATGCTGCTAGAGGCGGACATGTTACGAAATCTGGTATGGTAGCTGTATCTGAAGGTGAATTAATTATTCCTTCTGAAAAGAATCCATGGTATGCAAAAAGAACCAATAAAGCTGAACAGATTAGAAAAGAAAGAAATATTGCTAATCGTTGGGTTTCTCAAAATGGAGATGATGACTATTGGGGAAGCTATGCTAAAGGATCTAAGAAAAAAGGAGTTAAGAAACCTCAACAAAAGAAACAGAGAAAAAATAGAAGTGCTGTTAGAGCAGCTAAAAACGTTGGTAAGAAGGTAGCAGATACTGCTGAAGATGCTGCCGCTGCCGCCCAAGAAGCATTTGAAGATACGAAAGAAGATATTCGTAATAGCGAAGCATATAAATTATGGAGTGCTAGATTCAATAACTTTTTGGATAATATGCAACGTAATATGTTCGGAACAAAGAAAGAAGAAAAAGATGGTAAAGAAGAAGATGTCACTAGAACATTTAAAGATGCATTTAGTGATGCTACTGGTAGCTTTTTCTATCGGATGTTTGGACAAAGAACTGATAAAGATGGTAAACCGTTAGATGACAAAGAACAATCTGCTATTTATAGTAAGAAAGTTTCTGAAATAATGGGAGAACTTAAGAAAGCTGCTCCTGCTATGGCAGTTGGTGGTGTTGTTGGAGCAGGTGCTTCATTAGCAGCTGGTTTGATTGGTGGTCCATTACTTGGAGCTGGTGTAGGTGCTGCTGTAGGACTTGTTACTCGTTCTCAAAAAGTACAAGATTTACTTTTTGGAAATGAAGAGGAAGATAAGAAAGGTTTATTAGGTCCTAATGCTAGTAAGTTTATAAAAGAGAAATTCCCTAAGCTTGCTAAATTTGGTGCTACTGGAGGTCTTGCTGGTTTATTAGGAGTAATTCCAGGTGGCCCAATTGTAGGTATTATGGCTGGTTCAGCATTAAGCTTTGCTACAGAGAATGAAAGTCTTAAAAATTATTTATTTGGTGAGAATGGCCTTCTTGGAAGCAATGTAGATGTAAATGCTAAAATGAAAAGCCTTCTTCCTAAGATGGGTATTGGTGCCGCTACTTTAGCACTGACAGGACCTCTCGGATTAGTTGGAAATCTGATGCTTGGTGCCGGTGTTGGTATGGTTGCTGATACTAATGCTTTTAAACAATTCCTTCTTGGTACTGAAGATTCAAATGGTCAAATGCAAGGTGGTCTTGTTGGTACACTTCGTAAAGAGATTGTTGATCCATTCAAAAATTTCTTTAAAGACAAACTTGATAAATTTGATGAATACTTTAAGACAAATATAATAGATCCTATAAAAGGTTTATTCAGACCATTAACCAATATGGTTGGCGGAATGTTTAATAAAATTGGAGATAAGATTAGAGGAGAAATATCTGATAAAATCACAGCTCCCATTGGTAAAATATTTACTAATACATTAGGTAAATTATTAGCGCCACTTAGAAATGTTGGAAAATCTGCTTTTGGTGTTCTTAAAGGTGCTGGTGAATTATTCGGTAATGTTGTTGGTGGAGTAGGTAAAGAATTAGATAGATCTAATATTACTGCTGGTAGACATAGTGGTTTATCTGCTGAAGAACGATACATCAGAATGCAAAGCGATCCTATTTTAGCCGCAAGAGCTGCTGGTGGAAAAGTTAAATTTGGTGGTTATACAGAAGCCGCTGCTTCTATGAGTAGAGAAGAATTAGAAGAGAACAAATCAGCTTTAGATACATATCAAAAGTTGATGAACAAGAATACACTTGCACGTAAAGAAGCAAAACAAAATATTCTTGATCGTACTCTTGGAGATTCTAAATGGGAAACCACTTTAAAACAGGATAAAAACTACGTTAAAGCTATTAATGAAGCTGGTAAAAGTGGAGACTTCTCTCAAGTATACGCTATTGTTGATATATATAAAAAACAAGGTAAAATAACTCAAGAGAATTATGATAAATTAATTCCATATATCCAGAAACAAGAAGAAAAAATTAATAAAATTAACAGTGGCGATTATTCTGGTGAGAGACAAGCTGCTGAAACCGCTGCACAACGTTTAAATCTGAAAAGTGTTGATGATTGGAAAAATAGAGATTTAAAACGTATGATGCAAAGTGATATCAGTAAGAAAGATAAAGCTCCTGGAGAAGTAGAAAAATCGGATGAAGAGAAAGCAGAAGATAGAACGATTGAAAAAGAAAAACTTCTGTTAAATGATGTTGTTATGCATCCTATTACTACTTTATTTATGGGACTTCAAACAGTACAAGAAAATACACATAACGTAATAAACAGCATATACACCAGTGTTTGTAAATTGGCCGGTGTTGAACCAGAAAAATTTAGTGATCCTACTATCAAATTAAACAATACTGCTACTGATAAATCCAAGAAAGAAGTTGCCGCTTCGAAAGAAGATTCGACTGACGACGAAAATAAACAGACAGAATTTGTCGAAGGTCATGCTGTTCAAATGGAAAAGACGGCCACTGGTGATTGGGTACCTAGTAATAGGGACAAGGGAACAGTTGCATATCTAAAAGAGAAAGCCAGAGAAAAATTAGAACAATCAAAAGCATTTAATGCTATTGCTGGATTAGGTGCAGGTATGGGCGGATTGTTTGCTAAATTCTTTGGAGAAAATGATGATGACAAAGATAAGAAAGGTATATTTGCTACACTGCTTGAAAAATTTAGTGGTTTAGGTGCTGGACTAATGTCATTATTACCATCCGGACTTGCTGGTCTTGGTAGTACTATTGTAAGTGGATTAGCTGCAGCTCTTCCGACTATATTATCTGGTGGTGCACTTGTTCTTGCTGGTAATTTAGCAAATAAAGCAATTGGTGATGAATATGGTGATGGCGGACAAGATAAAGGTATTTTCGGTAATACTGTAGGTGGATTAGATAAGATAGAGAATTTGATTACCGGTCATAAACCAGGAACATACAAAGAAGGAGATTTTGAAAGAGCAAATCTTACAGATAGATACTTTACCAAAGGTATTGTTAAGAACTCACTACTTAAAGGACAAACAGGACTTAAAGTATTATCAAAAGTTCCAGTTGTTGGAAAAGCATTAAATGCTGGACTATCAGTGACAGGAAAAGTAAGAAATAAAGTTGTTGATAAATTTGGCACACAAGCTATTTCTTTAGCTAGTAAAGCTGCAAGTAAAGCAACTAACGTAGTTGCTAATACGACTGTCGGAAGTATGGCTAGAGCTGGAGCAGAGAGGCTAGCTAATACTGCAGGTGGAGAAGTATTTGTTAAATTAGCTTCTAAGGTTAAAAGCATATTCCAAGCAGGATT